>Ga0163147_10008671_pt1 | contig 11223 bp, 8 predicted proteins | sample OliLakLV19MP6G1_FD_148597 | JGI IMG/M metagenome (GOLD analysis project Ga0163147, IMG submission 148597) | Freshwater microbial mat bacterial communities from Lake Vanda, McMurdo Dry Valleys, Antarctica- Oligotrophic Lake LV.19.MP6.G1 | ecosystem: Environmental > Aquatic > Freshwater > Lake >...
AAGAATCCTGCAGTTCCTGTTCGATCTGCAGGTCTTCGATGCGTTCTATTATCGGGTTTTGTTCGGACATTATTTCCAGTTGAAAATGATAGGGCATTTTACTGGAAATGAGATGGAAAGGCGAACGACTGACACCCGCAGTTTAGCGCATCGCCACAAGAAGCGCGATAATCACGGCCATTGGGACAATGACAAATGTGAACAACACGAACAACGCGATCCAATCCATCGTCTCCCGGCGAATGCGTTGCCTCGTTGGGGCGGCTTCGCAGTGTTGGCGAAACCAGTCTTCGGCGGGAATGAGTTCGGCATCGCACTGCGCGCACCAGACACCGTATTGTTGCGAATCGGGACAAAACCACTGCCTTGTGCGGCATTCCCGGCACGAAAGCTCAACCGCATCGTCGGGCATGAGCGCCATCGACAGCGATGGATCGAATGCGACTTCTCGCGACGGTGGAAAAATATCGCGCGTTTGCTCGGCCCACCGCAACGACCCGCCACAAAGTGGGCATTTCATAGGCCGATGCGTCGCGGCTGTTTCGATGCTCTTATGTCGGCATTGCTTGCACACAGCGTCAACAAGGTGAATGTGCGGGTTGAGAATCTGGCTGGCAATCTGATAACCCTGTCGCCGCGAGCGAAGGGCGATCATGGTTTGACCACGATGAACTGGTGCGCGTGGCATTGTCCGGTAGTCTATCACCATGGAGTCGGTCGCCCAAACAAGAAATGCCCGCCATCGGACTCTCTCCAAAACTACCATGAGGGGAAGTGTGAGAGCAATCGCCGCATCGGAGTCGGTCGCGTGACACCCTTTGACTTTAGTCCATTCCGCGCCGTGCTGCTCGACCTCGATGGCACGCTGGCCCACGACGATCACGCCCTGCCCGGCGCCGCCGACCTGGTTCGCCGGCTTCAGGCGATGCACAAGATTGTCGGCGTGATCAGTAACTCCGGCGCCGGGCCGCTGCGCGTGCAGATGCGGCTGCATGGGATGGCCATCGAGGTCGACGCCGCACGCATCTACACCGCCGCCGCCCATGCCGCTGATCATGTGCTCGAACGGTTCTCGCCCGAAAAGCTCGGTCGGCGCGCTCGGGTGTTCAACCTCAGCACGCTGGCGATTCACGACATGCTCGACGGCCGGGTCGACTGGGTAAAAACCGGCGGCGAGCCGTGCGACGTGGTGGCCGTGGCCGCGCCCACCTCGCAGCACTACAGCGAAGACCGCGCCCGCATCGCGCTTGAACTGGCGCGCGGCGGCGCGGCGATCGTCGGGCTGTGCAGCGACCGCGTGTTCCCCAGCAGGCGCGGCATTGAGTTCGGTAGCGGCGCGCTGACGCAACTGCTCGCTTACGCCGCAAACGCTACGCCCAGTTATTGCGGCAAACCGCAGGCGGAATTCTTCACTGATTTCTGCAAGCATTTGGGGGTGAATACGAATGAGTGCGTGCTGATCGGCGACAACCTCGAAGCCGACATCGCCGGCGGGCTGAATGTGGGCATCTCAGGCATCCTCACCCTCACCGGCGTATCGCGCCGCCGCGACGTGATGATGGTGCCCGAGAACCTGAGGCCAATGGCGATCGTGGAGGACCTGACGCAGTTGTGAAAGGTCAACGGATGAAACTTGTTTGTAAATCCGAATGACGAAATCAGAAATCCGAATCAAATCCGAAGCACGAATGCCGAATGCAACCTTTGGTGGGGCAGACATTCTTATCTGCCCCACCTTCAGGCGGGGACCGCGTTCGTCATTCTGATTTACACCGGTTATGCTTGATCGTATTGGAGACAACAACATGGGCATTTGGGACAAACTCACCGGCGAACTGATCGACATCATCGAATGGCTGGACGACTCGCGCGATACGATGGTCTGGCGGTTCCCGCGGTATCAGAATGAAATCAAGAATGGCGCGAAGCTGATCGTCCGCGAGAGCCAGGCCGCGGCGTTTATTAACGAAGGCGCGATCGCGGACGTGTTTGAATTTCCGGGCACCTTTACGCTCGACACGAAGAACCTGCCGATCCTTTCTACGTTGCGCGGCTGGAAGTACGGCTTCAACTCGCCGTTCAAAGCCGAGGTGTATTTCGTCAGCATGCGCACGTTCACCGACCGCAAGTGGGGAACGAAAAACCCGATCATGATGCGCGACCCGGAATTCGGGCCGGTGCGGCTGCGCGCCTTCGGCACGTTTGCGGTGCGCGTGAATCAAATCGGCACGTTCCTGAAAACCGTCGTGGGCACCAACGCGCGGTTTACGATCGACCAAATCGGCGATCAGTTGCGCGACTTGATGGTTGCGCGCTTCGCCGACGCCGCCGCCGAGAGCAAAATTCCGGTTCTTGACATGGCCGCCAATCAGGACGAACTGGGCAAAGTGCTGCTGGGCCGGATCAATCCGGATTTCGCGCAATTTGGCTTGGAAGTCACGCAATTGGTCGTCGAAAACATCAGCCTCCCGCCGGAGGTGGAACAGGCGCTGGACAAGCGCACGAGCATGGGCGTGCTGGGCGACTTGAACAAGTACATGCAGTACCAAAGCGCCGAAGCGATTCGCGAAGCCGCGCAGAATCCCGGTGGAATAGCCGGGATCGGCGCCGGCATGGGCGCGGGCATGGCAATGGCCAACCAGATGGGCGCTGCACTGCAAACCAAGCCGGGCGCTTCAGCCCCGGATTCTTCGAGCGGTTCTTCAAGTGTTTCTTCAAAGGGCGCGCCCCCTCCCCTGCCATCACAAGGCGTGCAGTTTTTCGTCGCGATCGATAACCAGCAAACCGGCCCGTTCGACGCCGCCGCCGTTCAATCACAGATCGGCGCCGGCCGAATCACCCGGCAAACGCTCGTGTGGAAACACGGCATGACGAACTGGACGGCGGCGGAAACGATCGCGGAGTTGCAGCAGCTGTTCGGCCCCCCGGCGTTACCGTGACTCCCCCGCCCTGTACCCAGGGAGGGGGCCGGGGGGAGGGCTGTTCGGTCTTAGTTGGGTGAGCCTGCGCCATGCGATTTCAACGAAAGCCCAATCCAGAGTTACGCCGAGTGCTTCGCGACAACGCCCGTCAACTACGGCGCGCTTCGGCGCCGGCAGAGGTCAAGTTGTGGAGTCGGCTTCGCGCCGGTCAGATTGGCGGCAACCAATTTCGCAGGCAGCACCGCATCGGAAGTTTCATCGTTGACTTCTATTGTGCGGCGCACCATTTAGTTATCGAGCTGGATGGGTCATCACACGATGATCCAACACAGGTCGAAAAAGATGACCTGCGCGTCCAGGAGCCTGACTGGCGAGGACTGCGCGTGGTCCGATTCTCGAACGCACAGATTTATCATGACATTGAAAGAGTCGTTGACCATATTGCAGAGTTGTGTGGAGTCAAGTTCGGATGACCAGTGAGCACCACGACTCCTCCCTCCCCACAGCCCCCTCCCAGAGTACTGGGCGGGGGAGGCAATTCCCCTGCGGCCAATGCGGCGCGATGCTGGAGTTTGATCCGGGCACCACGTCGCTCAAGTGCGTCTACTGTGGCTGGCTCAACGAGATCGCTCCCAATGCCGCGGCGGCGATTGATGAACTGGATTTGCAGGAGCATCTTCGTCAGCTTCAATCCAATGCCAGCATGGTTGAAACGCTGCTGGTGCGTTGCGTCGGCTGTGGCGCCGAGCAGACCATGAAGGAAGGTGTGACGGCGGCGGAGTGTGTGTTCTGCGGCAAGGCGATTGTGGCGCAGGCGATCAGCAAGCGGTTGATCAAGCCGCAATCTTTGCTGCCGTTTCACATCACGCAACAGCAAGCGGCGGACAGCTTCAAGCGATGGATCCATTCACGGTGGTTCGCGCCCGGCGCACTCAAACGCAACGCCGAACAACAAAAAATCGGCGGAACCTACCTCCCGGCGTGGACGTTCGACAGCAACACCACAAGCCCCTATCGCGGCCAACGCGGCGAAAATTACTTCGAAACGCAAACTTACACCACGATTGAAAACGGCAAGAGTGTCACGCGCACGCGGCAAGTTCAGAAGATCCGCTGGTACCCGGCCAGCGGAACGATCCATCACTTCTTCAACGATGTGCTGGTCCTCGCCACCACGTCTCTTCCCAAAGGCTACGGCGAAGAACTCGAACCGTGGGATCTGGGCAATCTCCTTCCATTTGATGAACGGTACTTAAGTGGCTTCATCGCCGAGGCGTATCACGTCGATTTGCCGCAGGGTTGGCAGCGTGGCACGGTAATCATGGATGCCGCCGTACAGCAGATGATCCACCGCGACATCGGCGGCGATCATCAACGCATCGACTGGTATCAGACCGCCCACCGCGACATGGCATTCAAACACATCCTTCTACCGGTGTGGATCAGCGCCTACAATTATCACAACAAAGGCTACCTGTTCCTCGTCAACGGCCGAACCGGCGAAGTGCAGGGTCAGCGGCCGTACAGCGCAATGAAGATCACCGCATTCGTACTGATGATTTTGACGACTGTGGGAACGATCGTGTACTTCATGTCGCGTTAGCGTTTCCCCCTCCTTCTACTCCGGGAGGGGGCAGGGGGAGGGTCGAACGGCGAAATGTGTCGCTCTCGCATCGACCCTCCCCCCTAACCCCCTCACGGAGTACCAGGAGGGGGAACAAGACAATGACCACCATCGCCCACATTTCTGATCTGCACTTCGGTCGAATCGATTCGGCGGCGGTGGAGGCGTTGGTGGGGGATCTTCATTTGCTCCGCCCGGATTTGGTCGTTATCAGCGGCGACCTGACCCAGCGCGCCCGACCGGAGCAGTATAAAGCGGCGCGAGCGCTGATCGATCGGCTGCCGATTCCGCAGATCATCGTGCCGGGGAACCACGACGTGCCGCTCTACGATTTACTCCGCCGGCTGCGCGATCCGTTCGGGCGGTTCAGGCAGTTCATCACCGTCGATGAGTATCCGGAATTTGAGAATGATGACGTGCATGTCGTAGGCATCAACACCGCCTGCCGAATCGCGCCGCGGTTGAGTGGGTTTTGGAAAGACGGCAAGGTTCGCGCGCGTCACCTGGAAAAACTCAAACAACTCTTCACGCCGGATCGTGCCATCCTCCCACGCTCAGTAGTCCGGCAGGGTGATACGAGCGCCGAAGCGAGAAATGCGCCGTTAGCCGACGACCCTCCCTCCGGCCCCCTACCCGAGTACAAGGAGGAGGAGGCAGCGTTGCATCAAATGCGAATCCTCGTGGCCCATCATCCGTTCATCGAGCCGGGTGGAGGCCATTGTCACGGAATCATCCACGGCGCGCGTCATGCACTGCCGGTGCTTGAGCAACTCGGCATCGACTTGATCCTCGGCGGGCACGTGCACATGAGCTATCGCGGCGACGTGTGCTTGCAGCATCCGCAGGTGCGTCGACCGATGCTGAATATCCTGGCCGGCAGCGCGATCAGCACGCGGCGGCGCGAGCAGTGCAACGCGTACAACGTCTTGCAGATCACTCCCGTCAAAGAAACCACACTTCGCCGCCGGGCATTCGTTGACGACCGATGGGTTGACGCCGGCGCGGCGATTGCCCTGTGTCTTGGAAAATAAAACGAGCGTGGCGGCCATATCTGACCGCCACGCTCTGATTGCAAAACAACTGTTGGGCGTTCGTCGATTATTTGCGACGACGCAGACCCAACATGCACGCGCCAAGCGCCAGCACGCCGGCGGTTGCGGGTTCGGGAACCGCGCTGAAGGTTGCCGGCCGCAGGATTGCATCCGGCGTGCCATCGGCACCGATCTGCGTGTTCTCGCGGTAACCCACCGCGAATGAAGCGCCGTTGAGCGCAGTCGACGTCGTGAAGTTGACCGTCGTCGTGTCGAAAGTTGCCACGCCGTTGCCACTGGCATCGATGGAGATGCCCAGGTTAAACCAGGCCGAGCTTCGAGCCGCGAGATCCAGCGTGGCGAGGATAGTCCAATCGCCGGCGTTTTGATCGCCGCCGTCGTTGGCATCTACGAGGTAGAGTTTCTCGGATACGTCTCCCAAAGCGGCGCCGGTTTCGCCGACTTTTTCATAAACCCAGTGCACGCCGGTGATACCGGCATCCCGCACCGTGGTGAAACCGGTGAAACCGCTGAGGTTGGTGGGGTTGGCGAGGGCGTCGCCGCTGCCGATGCCGTAGAACGTGAATTCCGACCCGCGGAAGCTCGCGCCGGCTGTGTTACTCATCAAGGGAAGATCGCGGGTGTCCAAGTAAGCCAGGATGTTGAAGCTGGAGGCGGTCGTATTGAAGGTTTCAGCCGCCGCCACGCCGTTGCCGCCTCCGCTCGGATCCCACGCGATAATGGCGCGGTTGCCGGCCGGCGACGGGGGAATGACGTTGGGATTGATGGGGGGAACGGCGGCGTCGACTACCGTCGGATCGACCACTTTAGGAGCCACGAACGAGAAGGCAAAACCCGGTACCACGCTGCCCACCGTGCCGCCGGTTACGTCCGGAGCGATGTAAGCCGTGATGTTGGTCGGATTGTTGGTGGTGCCCGGTGTCGACGGGCGGAAACCGAAATTACGACCGTTGTTATCGGTATCGCGTCCATCCACCCAGCGAGCGAGGCCGCCGGTGGCATTCAGCGGAGTGCCAGCAATGTCGGACGCCTGCGTGTTGCCCCAGTAACCCGGCCCGATCTGGCCGGCGACCGGCGCCGCAAACGCCGCGCCTTTGTTGATTTCATAGCCCAGCGCATCAACGAGGGTGGCACCGTTGCTCAGTTCAAGCGTTTCGTTATCGTTTTCGAACGCATTCGCGGCGACCACTTGGTTTACGTTTAGCACGCCGGTGTTGCCGATGACGTAATACCCGCCCGGGGCGAGAACGGTGCCCGCGGTGATGGTCACCGTCGCGTTGGCGGCTGTCGGGTCGCGCCCGCCGAGAGTCCAGCCGCCGATCGTCACCGGATTGGCGGTCGGGTTGAACAACTCAACGAATTCGCGGTCATCGGTGCTGCCGTCGTCGTAAACGACTTCGTTAATCACAACCTGCCCAAAAGCCAGGTTGGCCGCCGCAAAAATACCGATTGTGGCTGCGAACAGCGCACGGGTACGCGTAAACCTCTGCATAATTATCCCTTCCAATCAAAAGAAGTGTCGTTCTCAAACTTCAATCGTCCGGCCAAGACGTGGAGACATGCCGGCACCGAATGAACATTTCTCAACCTTCTAGTAAACCCCAGATGGGGGTCGTAGTCAATACAATTCTGATAAGACTTGCGCGATAAATCGCTTTTGGCTGTTAGATTGGGCAAACTGCGAACTGAAATTAAGCAGCGCGCGGACTGTTTCGCATGATAACCCCGGATAACTACGCCCATTGGCTCGCCGTCGCCCGACGTCATGCCTGGCGCGCCGATGAAGCCGCCGACCTGCTTCACAACGCGCTCATCACCGCCGATGCCGCCGGCCGACAAGATCTGACCGATGCCGCCAACGCCGCCTGATTCGTTGGTGTGATTCCCAACACGGCCCTCATGGAAGCCCGCTCGGCCGGGCGCAGGAAACAGCGCGAGGTTGGGCAGGCGCCGATCGAGCAGGCTAAAGCCTCGTCAAACGACGAAGTCGAAGCGTGGCTAGCGGCGGTCTCGCTGCTGCCGCGCGGCGCGCGGTCGGTGGCGGTGCTGGCGTTGCATGGACTCAATCGCAAGGAGATCGCCAGCATCCTCGGATTAAACGATGCATCGCTGCGGCAGCGCCTCACCAGCGTCCGCAAGGCAATGATTAAGCTCGACCCTGCCGCCCGCCCCGCCGATTTGCCTAATTTGCGTTCGACAATTCGAACGCGGCTGGAACTCGGCCTGCTGCGACGGGCGTTACTTTCGGTACTGCTGCGTGAAGGCGACCTCGGCACGCACGACCCCGATGGGCACCTGATTGTCCTGTCGAAAAAAAGCTCACACAATCGCGTGCCGCGGCAACACGAGTAAGAGTTGAATAGGCTCCGGCGGGGCAGACATTCTTGTCTGCCACGGCATTCCATGCCGTCCGTCCTCAGATGCCAATTCAATCAACTGCAGTAGAGAGGAATCAGCTATGGCAACAGCGATCAGAATCGGCGCAATCGTCTACCGCGTGGCCGACCTCAAACGATCGGAATCGTTCTATCGCGACACCCTGGGCATCAATGTTCGCGTCCTCCCGCTCGATGACAAAGAGAAAGAAGAAGGCCACGAAGGCGATCACTTCATGATGGGCGACGTCGGCGATATCACGCTGGTGTTTTTCCAGGGCCAAGATAAACCCGGCAAGACACCCATCATCGTCTTCAGCTTAGAAGACGGCGGAATCGACGCGGTCGCCGAGCGGCTGGCGCGAAAGGGCGTTACGATCGTAACCCCCGTAAGCGAAGCCCCCGGCGGATGGAGCTTCGACTGGCTCGACCCCGACGGGCACATGTGGAGCCACTATCAAAGCAATAATAAGCCGCGATGATGGGCGCACGAACACCATCGCGATCGCGGCAAGCAACCCGGTGGCCATGAATGTCGGCAGGGTTGCTCACAGTCCCAAACACAATGCAGTCGCCACTCCGCTGCGTCTCTATGTCCGCAGTTCCTGTAGCGACCGCGATCGAACAAAATCGGACACGCCCCGAAACCCCTGCTGCCGCGCGGCTTCTTCGAGCAAAGCTTTCTCTTCAATGGTCAGTCGGATGTTGATCTGCTGATCGCGGGCGCGATCGCGCGCCGGCGCAGGTGGCGACTGCCTTTGCTCGAGCATGTATCCCACAACGCCAACAATGGCATCGCGCGTCATTTCAACACATGCATCGGGCGTCTTGCCGTCGCCCATAACCAATGGCATCTCAAGACATCTCCCCAGATAGCCGCCGTCGTCCTGCGGTTCCAGGACAATGCGATACTGAGCCGAAATCGCACGGGCGCGCTGAAGTATGCCGGGGCCGATCGGACGGCCAATCGCATTGTTTTCAGGCTTTTTCACAGGCTTTTCGAACTTGGCGGACATAAACGGGTTTCACCTTTCCTCGGTGTACCGGAATCGAAAGATGGCGCGGTTCGCCGACGCGTTCAAAAATGTGGTGAGAGCCGGCAATGCGAACGAGTTTCCAGCCACAGGATTCCAACATTTTCTTTACATGTCGAAATTGTCCTTCGCTTGCCATTTGGTTCCGATTGATTGGCAACACGAACGCCGCACCTGAAATTGTATATCAAATAATATACAATCACAATCCTGTTTCGCCATGCACGGTCGATTCCGCTTGTTTTCTTGCATGCGGAACGCACCTTGCATGCTATACTCCGTCACCGCAGATTGGCGGAAAGAGTGCCTATCGATTAGGCATGCGGTGTTGTTCGCACTCGATTTCTGCCTATTTGTGCAGCAGGCTCGCCGGCGGTGGTCACCCCCTCCGTTGGTCATTTCTGACGCCGTCCACCCACTGCGTCTAAATGCCTGCTAAGATTCACGTTACAATCTAACGCATTGCGCTTTTGGCGATTGGATAACGCATCATGGATGCATCGGGTCAGCGTCGATTCTCTGGTCTTCCGGCCCCCATCGGGCTGTATCACCCGCAGTACGAACATGATTCGTGCGGCGTGGGCTTCATTTGTCATATTCGGGGGAAGGCTTCGCACCGGATCGTCAACGACGCGCTGCAGATGCTCGAAAACATGGAGCACCGCGGCGCGTGCGGTTGTGAATCCGATTCCGGCGACGGCGCGGGCATTATGGTCTCCATGCCCGATAAGTTCTTCCGCAAGGAAGCAGTGAAATGGGGCTTCAAGCTTCCCAAAGCCGGCGAATATGCCGTGGCGATGTGCATGCTGCCCAAAGATCTGGTGGCCCGCGAGGAAGGCCAGCGGATTCTCGAAACCACCGCCCAGAGCTACGGCATGAAAGTGCTCGGCTGGCGCGACGTGCCGACCAACGAAGCGTTCGTCGGCCCGACGCCCAAAACCGTCGAGCCGCGCATGCGCCAGTGCTTCATCGGCATGGATGAAAAGTTCTACAACCGCGGAGATTTCAACCGCCGGCTCTACCTCGTCCGGCAGCGCACCGAGAACCAGATCGAATACGGCGACGTTCACAAAGACAACAAGGATATCTTTTACATCAGCGTGATGAGCACCAACCGCATCGTCTACAAAGGCATGCTCACCGCCGCTCAACTGCGTCGTTATTACCCCGACTTGGCCGACAAGGAATTTCAATCCCATTTCGCGGTCGTCCACTCGCGCTTCAGCACCAACACGTTTCCCAGTTGGCGACTGGCCCACCCGTTCCGCTACCTGGCGCACAACGGCGAAATCAACACGCTGCGCGGCAACCGAAACTGGATGCGCGCCCGCACCGGCAGTTTGGAAAGCGCCACCTTCGGCGATGAGTTGAAGAAGATGTATCCAATCCTCGGCGAGCAATCGTCCGACTCGGCCACGCTGGACAACATGATCCAGTTCCTCACCGTCAACGGCCGAAGCCTGCCGCACAGCGTGCTGATGGTCATCCCCGAAGCGTGGCAGAACAACACGCAAATGGACCCCGACCGCCGGGCGTTCTACGAATATCACGCTTGCTTAATGGAACCATGGGACGGCCCGGCCAGCATCGCTTTCACCAACGGCGAACTGATCGGCGCGGTACTCGACCGCAACGGCCTGCGCCCCAGCCGGTACTACGTGACCAAGGACGAACTCGTCATCATGGCCAGCGAAGTCGGCGCAGTACCCGTGAAGCCCGAAGACGTCGCCCAGAAATGGCGGTTGCAGCCGGGCAAGATTTTTCTCATCGACACTAAGCAAGGTCGAATCGTCGACGATCAAGAGATCAAAGATGAACTGGTTGACAAACGACCGTGGCGAAAATGGCTGGTGGAGAATCTGGTCGAGCTGGATTCGTTGCCGTCAGCGGAGAGCCGAAAGCGGATAGCGGATAGCGAAGAGCAAAAAAAACAAAGCAAGAATTCTCCTTCTGAGCTATCCACTATCGGCTCTCCGCTACTTCAACAACAACACTCCTTCGGCTACACCAACGAAGACTTGAAGCTTTTGATGACGCCAATGGCCGTCACCGGGCAGGAAGCGATCGGCTCGATGGGCACCGATACGCCGCTGGCGTGCCTGAGCGACAAGCCGCAGTTGCTTTACAACTACTTCAAGCAGTTGTTCGCGCAAGTGACCAATCCGCCGCTGGATGCGATTCGTGAAGAGCTGGTAACGTCGCTCTACACCTATCTGG
>Ga0163147_10008685_pt1 | contig 11214 bp, 7 predicted proteins | sample OliLakLV19MP6G1_FD_148597 | JGI IMG/M metagenome (GOLD analysis project Ga0163147, IMG submission 148597) | Freshwater microbial mat bacterial communities from Lake Vanda, McMurdo Dry Valleys, Antarctica- Oligotrophic Lake LV.19.MP6.G1 | ecosystem: Environmental > Aquatic > Freshwater > Lake >...
GTGAACCGGGGTATCCCGCGTCGGAATCAAGCTCTGCGATGTTGTGGAGTTCCACGTCGGCAAGATTCATAGATGAGGAATGAGAGGTGGACGTTTTGCACGTGGCCCGCAGATGGACCAGTCGTAGGGCTGGAAGCCGGCTTTTAGTGCAGGCGAGTTTTTAGGGAGACTAAAGGTGGTGGCGGTTTCTGCAAACTTGATGGGCGTGACGAGTGAGAGCCGGTCATTTCCGGCAGCACGCCATTGCACAAAGGTAATGCGTCGGGGGACGTCTTTCCGGAAATCCGCATGCGTGCAGGGTGGGACCTTTTCGGGAGTGAAGGCGATGACATTTGCATCGGTGGAGAGGGCATCGCGAATGTCGCCCCGGTAAGCGGCGGAGTAGAGCGACTTCGCCGGGCCAAGCAGGAGATTGTGGCTCAAATTCGCGGCGATGTGGTCCTCCACACGGCCGACCCCGACCAACGAATCTCCGGCGCGGGCAAAGACATTATGGCGAACGATGAGCTCGCGGGAAAAGTGGATTGCAAAGGAGCTGCCCTGCGTGTCGTGGATCCAGTTATGCTCGAAGACGATGTGCGAACTACCCTCGTCCGGGTAGATTCCCCAACCACCGTAGTCGGCGGCGGTAACGTGGTGAATATGGTTTCCGCGCACGAGCGTGCCGGGCTGCACGCCGAGTAGATAGATGGCCCCGTTGTCGCTGAGAACACCCTCGCAAATGTCGTGGATGTGGTTGTTCTCGATGCGGATATTGCGGGTGATTGTTTCGCGATAGCCCCACGACCAGCCGCAGGAAATGCCGGTATAACACGTATAGCCGATCTCGTTGTGAAGGAGATCACAATTGAAGGCGTGGGTGAGCAGGATGCCACAGCTTTGGTGAAAAACGCGACCGACGTGGCGAACCGTGTTGTCATTAAAACGAATGTGGCTGGTGCGATCGCAGGGCGGGCCATCCAGCTCGCTGCCACCGATTTTTGCGCCGCCGCCGCCGAGGTGTTGGAGCGTGTTGTGGCAGATGTCAAAGTCCCGGCAACCGGCACCGATTCCGAGGGCGGTGAAGCCGGTGTGCTCGACGGTGTTTCTCTCGAATCGGCACTTACGCGCCCAGTGAAATTGGATCACTGCCGGGACATGCGCGGCGGATTGTGGCGCGCTGCCAAGTGGGATATCAGTGACTCCGGCGGCTGATGCGCTGTCATGCGGCAGCATTTCGGCCGACGGTTGATACCAATCGCTGTGGCGGAAGGTGAGGCCCTCAAACGCAAGGCCTTCCACTGCCCGCATTCCCAGCGGATCGCCGACGTCGGAGCCGCGGTTAAAGGCGTGGCCGGTGACTTCGATGAAACGGGTGACAAGGGGTATGGTGACCGAGGTTTTGGAAATTTTCTCACCCGGCAGCGGTAGGTATGTGAGGCGGCCGGTGGTGCGATTTAGATACCATTCGCCAGGCTCAGTAAGTGCTTCGAACAGGTTATCAATGTAGTAACGGGCGAGCTTAGGATTGAAGGATTCGTAAAGATTAAAAACAGATCGCCGAGTGCAGCTGACCCAGCCCGTGGCGGGATCGAGGCGCGGGTTTGGCAGACGCGTTTCCACCCAGTAGTGGAGCAATACGATCTCCGCATCATGCAGACTGGGCCAATTCTGCATGTCACCATCGGCGGGCTTGAACATGTGATCACCGGCGAAGAGGTCGCGCTTTTCGGGAAAGCGCATGGCGCCGATACGGTTGGTGTTTTCCGCGCCATGAAGATCCGGGGTAAACTTCGGATAGCGGGCGCGAGGCCGGCGTTGTCCGTGAACGTAGAGGGAACGAAAATAGAGTTGTCCACTGGCAACCTCTGGGAGATCAAGAACCCACGCTCTCTGCCCGGCGTGCGTGGTCTCCACCCAGTCGCTCACAACGCGACCACCGTCAAAAACAGGCCCCGCATTGGCGGCGGCTACGTAGGTAGTATGGCTGTCCTGCGGGCCAAAACTAATAGGTTCACTGAGTGGATAGATGCCGGCGGCTATTTCGACATGAGCTGATCCGCTGAGTGAACCTTCAGCGCGAAGTTTGCGGAGTGCGTCTCGTGCTCCGGCGAGCGTAGCCCAAGGTCCATTCGGACTCGCATCATTCCCTGCTGGGGTTATCTGGAGGGGAAGGATTCTATCCGGTGATTTGTTCATTGATGATCACACTCTTTAACGTCGTCGTTTAGCAAAATAGTGGAGCAAGTGTCGTGTAAAGCAAAGAAGGAACAAAAGTTTTGATGGCACGCGCTCAGCTCAAGAATACGCGAGCAACGTTGCCAACCGCACAGATCTCAACCCCACTCATTTACATCCATGGCAAGCCGTGGTTTATTGGGAATCCTAAAAAAGCATACCCTCATGAAGTTCGTTCGCACCCTGCCTCTTCTTTGCCCACCAGCCAATGGTTAGCTCTGGTCCTCGCCAAACGATGCTAAGAGTAGCGATCTGTCGCAGCGTGCTCTTAGGGGCGTCTGCATTGCTTTTGGCGACGTCCATTAGATTCTCCAATGCGGACACCGCCACCTTGTTCATTACTGACGAGGCATCACATCCGTTAAACTCCGCAGTCTTCGGCCAGTTTCTCGAACGTCCGAGTTGGGGCAAAGAAACCGGCCCCGAAACCGTTGCTGACGCGCTTGGCAAACTCTCGCCCGAGGTCGAAACGCACCTCGTCGCCTCCGCGACCCTGCACCTGCTTACTGCCAAGCCGAAAGCCAACACGGCCGGCATCGGCAACATGACCCGTGTTGCATTGGAAGAAGTCTGGAGCGATCGCCTGCTCAACGTAGAAATCCCGCCCGCTGCCATCGCCGTTCTCGTCCTGCCCCGCAATCAACCCTGAACAGAATGTTTTGATACAATGAATACCTCTCCCTTTCCAAGCGACTTCCTCTGGGGGGCAGCCACCGCCGCCTACCAAATCGAAGGCGCACACGACGCCGACGGCAAAGGTCCCTCCATCTGGGACATGATGAGCCGCAAAGAAGGCGCCATAGCCGGTGGAGTGACCGGTGACATCGCGTGCGACCACTACCGCCGCATGAAGGATGACGTCGCCATGATGAAAGCGATGGGCCTGAAAGCCTACCGGTTTTCCATCTCTTGGGCGCGGATACTCCCGGAAGGCACCGGCACGATAAATCCCAAGGGCATAGCCTTCTACAACGCCCTCATTGACGAGCTCCTCGCAGCCGGCATCGAACCCTGCGCGACGCTTTACCACTGGGATCTCCCCCTCGCACTGCACCACAAAGGCGGCTGGATGAACCGCGACATCGCGGAATGGTTTGCCGACTACGCCGCCATCGCTGGCCGGGCCTTCGGCGACCGCGTCACGTGGTGGATGACCCTCAACGAGCCGTCCGTCTTCATTGTAGCCGGCTACAACGACGGCAGCCACGCGCCCGGCTTGAAAATGTCCGTCGCCGAGTGCCTTCGTTGCGTGCACCACACGCTACTCGCCCATGGTCGTGCGACGCTCGCGCTGCGCGCCGCTTGCCCACAACCGATCAAAGTTGGCATGGCCCCCGCTGGCTACGCCAAAATCCCCGACACCGAAACGCCTGAAAACATCGAAGCAGCCCGCCGCTCCCTCTTCACCGTCGCCGGCCAATCGCTCTGGGACATTCCCCTCTGGCTCGACCCCGTTTTCCTCGGCAAATACCCCGACGAAGCCCCCGCTGTCTTCGGTTCTAAGTGGCATCATCCCTCAGCCGAAGACCTAAAAATTATTCACCAACCGCTCGATTACATCGGCTTTAATTGCTATTCCGGCGTTCGCGTCCGAGCCGGAGCCAAAGTTGATTCCGACGGCACCCGAGCCACGTCTCTCGGCGGTGGCGACGCCACCGTCACCGCAGCACCCGAAGACCTGCCCTACCCGCAGGAACACCCCACCGGCCAACTCAGTTGGCTCATGCTCGCGCCCGAGGCGTTGTACTGGAAATGCCGGTTTTATAACGAACGCTACGGCCACGGAAAACTCCCCTTAGTTGTTACCGAAAACGGTTTTTGCAGCGGCGACTGGGTCGGCCTTGACGGCTGTATCCACGACGGCGCGCGCATTGATTACCTCCACCGCTACCTGCGCGGACTCCAGCGCGCCGCCAGCGAAGGCATTCCGGTCGGCGGCTATTTCCAATGGTCGCTCATGGACAACTTCGAGTGGAAGGAAGGCTACAAGCCCCGCTTCGGCCTCGTCCACGTGGACTACGCCACGCAGAAGCGCACACTTAAGGACTCCGCCCTTTGGTATCGTGAGGTCATTCAGACCCACGGCGCCAACCTGTAACGTGTCTTTATATCATGCCAATTCTCACCCACAGCGAATTCAATCTCGGCTCCATTACCGTGCGTTACCAACGTCCGGAACATGACGAACACACTATCGGCCTTGCGGTTGTTCCGACCGCCCTCGCCTCGCAAATTGTCGTTCCGCGCGAACATCTCGACGCCCCCGCCATCCTCAATCTCCCCGCCTCTTGGCTGCCCGTGCGCGCTTGGGAGGTGGATCCCTTGGTGCATGTCCACCGACTCGACGACCCCGCAGCAGGAGCATACTCCCAAGGCAGAACCCTGCGCGGCGGCCCTTCAACTCAGGCTCTAAACTTCGTTAGTCAGTGCGTCGCGACCGCCACAGGCACCACCACGATCACAACAATACTCGCCGATGGTCGGGGTCTAGAGTGCCACCATGTCCTCTCGCACGCCATAGGCTCATCGTGTCTGCACATCCGCACTACCGCACACAACACCGGCACCACCCCGCTCACCCTCGGCCTGCTCACGTCGTTTTCCCTCGGAGGCCTCACCCCCTTTGTCGCCGACGACGCGCCCGAGCGACTGTGGCTGCACCGTTTCCGCAGCAATTGGAGCGCAGAAGGCCGGGCTGTCTGCGAGCGCGTCGAATCACTGCACTTGGAACCCTCATGGGGCGTGCACGGCGTGCGCTGCGAACGCTTCGGCCAGGTCGGCTCGCTGCCCACCAACGGCTACTTTCCGCGTGTTGCACTCGAAGACCGAGTGGCCGGAGTCACATGGGCGGCTCAACTCGCCCACCCCGGTTCCTGGCAACTCGAAGTGTATCGCCGTGCCGACCAACTCGCGTTGTCCGGCGGACAAGCCGACCGCGAATTCGGCCATTGGACGAAGATCCTCGCCCCCGGTGAAAGCCTCACCTCACCCGAATCGTTGCTCACCGTCGCCATTGGTGGGCTTGACGAAGCCTGCGATCAACTCACCACGCACCTCTCTTCCGCCGTCGCCGCGCAAACGCCCGTGCACGAGCGCAGCTTGCCGGTTATTTTTAACGAATGGTGCACGACTTGGGGCAACCCCAATCACGACAACCTCATCGCCCTCGCCGACCGCCTCCAAGGCTCCGGTGTGAGATACCTTGTGATTGACGACGGTTGGGCCGAACGACCCGGCCCCGGTATCCAGCAAAACGGCGACTGGATCATTAATTCAAAAATCTTCCCGCACGGTCTTCGCGCGACGGCCGACGCCATCCGCGCCCTCGGCCTCATTCCCGGCATTTGGTTCGAGTTCGAGGTCATCAACGCCGGGGCCAAAGCGTGGGACGAAACCTCTCACCAGCTCCACCGCGATGGCCGCCCGCTCCAAGTTGGAAACCGCCGTTTCTGGGATTTTCGCGACCCATGGGTCCACGCCTATCTCGCCGAACGCGTCACCGCCCTCCTGCGCGACAACCACCTTGGGTATCTAAAAGTTGACTACAACGACACCATCGGCTTCGGCTGCGACGGTCCCGAGTCTCCCGGCGAAAACCTCCGCCAGCACCTCGCCGGCGTGCAGCAGTTTTTCCAAAGCTTGCGCACCGCCCTCCCCGATCTCGTGATCGAAAACTGTTCCTCCGGCGGACATCGCCTTGAGCCATCCATGATGGCACTTACGGCGATGAGCTCGTTCAGCGATGCCCATGAGACTCCCGACATCCCCCTAATCGGCGCCAACTTGCACCGACTTATTCCCGCAAGTCAAAACCAGATCTGGGCCGTGCTGCGGCCCGGCGACACCCATCGCCGCCTCGCCTACTCGCTCGCCGCTACCTTCCTCGGCCGCATGTGCCTCTCCGGGGACGTCCATTCTTTAAGCGACGCGCAATGGACATTCACCCACGAAGCCATCGCCCTTTACGGCGAGGTCGCGCCGGTCATCGCCACCGGCCAATGGCGTCGCCACGGCGAGTGGAGTCCCTCGTGGCGACACCTCACGGGATGGCAGGTCGCCACCTGCCTCGCTCCAGCGCTTGGCCGCACCCTCGTGGTCTGGCACCGCTTCGAAGGCCCTGGAGGCGAGGTCTCAGTGCCCCTGCCCGTCGCTGGTGCTCGCGTCCTTCAGTCCTTTTCAGATCTGCCCGTCGCCGTCTCGGTCAACGCCGCCACGCTAAGCCTGACACTCGACCGCCCGCTCAGCGGCGGAGTCTTGATCTTAGGAAACGCTTGAAGCAGCCTTGCGCAGCCCTTCACAGCCTGTCCCGCCATGTGCGCGGGGACAATCCCGTCACGCGCTTGAAGGTTTTGGAGAAGTGAAACTCGTCGCAGAAGCCCACCGATTCCGCCACAACCCGCAGTGGCACATCGCGATCTCGCAGCAGGCGCTTCGCCATCTCCACTTGCGCCAGCAAACGATAGCGTCCGGGTGCCTCGCCCGTACGCGCCGTGAATTGCTTTCGAAAACTTTCCAGACCTAGGCCGCAAGCCCGCGCTACCGCCGCTAGGCCCGGTGCCTCCGCCCCCGGCGCAGCCAACAATTGCCGCGCCCGCGCCAGCCACTCCGGCTCAGTGAAGGTCTCGGTCCCCGTCTCTGGTGGCGCCGCCGCGTGCGCCGCCAAAATGAACGCGACCAAAGCCCCGATTTGCGCCGCCGCCTCGGCCGCCCCCTTTGCAGGAAACGCAGCCTTCAGCCGCGCCTGCCACGGCCTCACATCGCCCAAGCGCAGAACCGGTCGCCCTCGCCCTGGCGCGCCAGCCGCCGCCAGCGCGTCGAAGACCGGCCCCTCGTAAACTACATAAATCTCCTCCCACGTCCCTCCCGCCTCCGGCCCATAAGCATGCCCTACTCTTGGCTCTACGAAGATCAGATCACCGGGTGCCATCACCCTCGTAACGCCCTCCGTGTCTCGATAGAAACCGCCGCCACGCACAAGCAATACCGCCGCCCGATGCGGGTAATGCCGCATCTGCCCCCGCCCCATGCCCGAGTCCTTCGTCATACGTGCAACATCAATAATTCGCCCTGCTGGCGTCAACCGTCCATCCACGGCCCGATAAACTACCCGCAACTGTTGCTTCATGAAATATACCATAAAACACATGCCTATGTCCGGTCAACACATTGCCTTTTTAGCCCGTTTTATGGAAATATTAGGCTCATATGAGCACCACCCTTGCCCTTCCCCGCTTGCGCGCCCGCGGTCACGACCTCGACATCGCACCCGAGCGCTTCGGCTTTCTCGCCCCCTCCACCGATGCCCTCGACAACCCCGTCGAACTGCGCCGCCGCTTGGAGGAAGAGGGCTACCTCTACGTCCCCGGCTTCTTCGATCCCAATCTCATCGTCAACGCGCGTCGCTCGCTGACCGACCGGCTGTCGGCGCAGGGGCTCTTACACCCGGACCGCAACCCCTGTGACGGCATTGCCCACCCTGATCCCGCCTGCCGCACCACGTTCAAGCCCGATCTTACTGAGAATAACGAGGCAATTGACCGCGTCGTCTTTGGCCCAGAGATATTTGGATTCTACGAGTCGCTCTTTGGCGAAGCCGTGCGAGCCTTTGATTTCAAGTGGCTGCGCGCCATCGGCACCGGCCTCGGCACGCAGCCCCATTGCGACTGGGTTTACATGAGTCGAGGCACGCCAAGACTCCTCACCTGCTGGATTCCTTACGGCGAAGTGCCTCTCGAACTCGGCGGTCTTATGGTGCTCGAACGCTCGCACCTACAAGCTGCTCGTATCAAAAATTACCTGAGCGTGGACGTGGACAGTTACTGCGAAAACCGCCCCGCCGCAACCGCTGCTGCGCTCGCCGGCAAGGGGTTCCACAATGGCTCGCTGTCCGAACGCAGCGACACCCTTCCGTCCAAATTAGGTAGCCGTTGGCTCACCGCCGAGCGATGGCGCATGGGCGATTTCCTTACCTTTAACATGACGATGATTCATGGCTCGCTCGATAACCATACCGACCGCATCCGTCTCTCCAGCGACACGCGTTACCAACGGGCGAGCGAGCCTGCCGATGAACGCTGGATCGGCCCAAAGCCCATCGGTCACTCCCTCGCCGGCAAACGCGGCCGCATCTGTTGAAGGCAGAGCGCATAAGGCCTCACCGCTCCCTTGGCCGCAAACTTTCGCGCGGTCCCTGGCCATACGCCTGCACGAAAACTTTGTAAAACTGCGCGTAGCTCCCGAACCCCGCCGCATAGACCAACTCGGTGAGCGTGCGCCCGTCGCGGGCCCTCCGCAGCTCCAAAAACCGCCCAAGCCGGACCGAGTTACGATAACGGCTGAGCGGCACGCCCACCTGCCGCGCAAACGCCCGGCTCAGGTAGGCCGCGCTCACCCCGCAGTGCTTGGCTAATTGCGTCAGGTCGTCGTCCCAAGCACCTTCTCCCAGAAGCACCAGCGCCCGCCGCACCGCCGGATGCAACTCCACGGCGCCGTCCGCAGCGAACTTTCCGCGCTGGCACCGCCAGCACAACAACAACAGATGTCGCAATGCCGCATTGAGAGCGTCGGGATCGCCGTGCTCGAACGAAAAGTCCGACCCCACCCCGAATCCCGCTTCACGATTTAGCAAGTCGGGATCAAGCCCATCGGCCACCGTCAATTCCATCGTGCGCAGGATTAAGTCGAACATCGCTGGCTCTAGCACCGTGCTCAACACGCCGTCGCCTTCAATATTCTCTCGTCGAAGACCTTCGTAGCCCGCCCCCCGCGCTGCCTGCGAGATCAGTCCCGACTTGAAAACTGCCACGTAATACTGCGCGTCGTCCGAGCGATCCACCAACTGGTGCTCCTGGGCGGGAAACATCCACAACACCGTGCGCCTTTCAAACGTGAACCGCCGACCACGCACCACGTAGGTGATCGAGCCTCTCGCCACCAAATTCAACTCCAACTCCACATGATGATGAGGCTTCAGCACCGGCGGATTCCGAGCCGTTTCCGCCAAAAACAAAAATCCGTCGTAGCGTGGTCCCAGCTTCAGATCTTCCAACATCAGGACAAAATACGATAACTATTAGTCACTTGGCGAGAAGACATCACCCGCCTTCTTCTGATATCCGTAACAAATCGTGGTTCTCCGCCTAAAACCATTTCCCAAGCCCCCTATTAAAGCACCCCCGCCGCCATGAGCCACGAACCCTCCACCGCCGTCCTGCCCGTTCCCGCCAAGCTCGACTACTCCCTCACTGGCGAGAACGCCGCTCGCGCCATCGAGCGCGGCCTTGCTGAGGCCGAGTGGTATCAGTGCCCTGTCCCGCGCTCCACCATGCGCAAGCTCCTTGAGCGCCGCGACGGGCCCGCGCTGCGCGACACGATCCTTTGGTTCGCCCTCATCCTAGGCTCCGCCTACGCGACCTACGCGCTTTGGGGGTCGTGGTGGGCCGCGTTGCCCTACGCGGTCTATGCCGTCCTCTACGCCTCGACCTCCGATTCCCGTTGGCACGAGGCCGGCCACGGCACCGCCTTCAAAACTGACTGGATGAACAATGTCCTTTACGAGATCGCTTCCTTCATGGTCATGCGCGAGTCCACCGTCTGGCGCTGGTCTCATACACGCCATCACTCCGACACCATCATCGTAGGGCGCGACCCCGAGATCGCCGTCCCCCGTCCGCCCGACCTGAAGGGACTCATTTTGAATATCTTCAATCTCGGCGTCTACGGCCCTTATTTCCAAAAAATCTTCCTCCACTCTCTCGGTCGAATGACTCCCGACGAACGCACCTATATTCCAGAAACCGAATTCACCAAAATCCACTTTAAAGCCCGCCTCTACCTCGCCATCTATGCCACGGTCGTAGGTCTGTCCCTCCAACACGGCAGCATCCTCCCGCTGCTTTTCGTCGGCCTCGCGAACATTTTTGGCTCTTGGCTCATGGTCGTTTACGGCCTCACTCAGCACACCGGCCTGGCTGAAAACGTCCTCGACCACCGCCTGAACTGCCGGACAGTTTACATGAATTCCGTGAACCGATTCTTGTATTGGAACATGAACTATCATGTGGAGCACCATATGTTCCCGCTCGTCCCCTACCACTCGCTCCCACAGCTCCACGCCGCCGTAAAAGACGACTGTCCCGTGCCCTACCCTAGCCTTCTCGCCGCCTGGCGCGAGATCGTCCCCTCCGTGCTCCGCCAGGTCAAAGACCCGGGTTACCACGTCAAGCGTCAGCTCCCCGTTCCCCAAGTCCGCATCGCCGAAAATCCCCACGTCTCCACCGCTAAACCCTTCACCGACGGTTGGCTGGAAATCTGCGCCGCCGCCGACCTCGGCCTTGCGGATGTCATTCGCTTCGACCACGGCAAAAAAACCTACGCCTTATACCGCGATTCCCACGGGCAACTCTATGCCACCGACGGCATGTGCACCCACGGCAACACCCACCTCGCCGACGGTCTCGTGAAGGGAAAAATCATCGAGTGCCCCAAGCACAACGGCCGCTTCAACCTCGCCGACGGCTCCCCCGCCCGCGCACCCATTTGCCGCGGACTCGCCACATACCCCATCGAAGAGCGACATGGCCGCCTCTATCTCAACGTCGCTCGCGCCGGCGGCACCGGCACCCATTCCGAAAAAACCTACGCCCTCCGCGTCGTCAGCAACCGCAATGTCGCCACGTTTATTAAAGAACTCGTCCTTGAGCCCCTCGACGCGGCCGAGAACATCGCTTTCACCCCCGGCGACTACCTTCAACTGGACATCCCCGCCTACGCCGAAATCCGTTTTTCCGACTTCGACGTCCCCGAGCCCTACGCGAGCGTCTGGCGCCAGCAACACGTCTTCGACCTCATCGCGAAAAACCCCGACACCCCCCGTCGCAACAACTACTCTCTCGCCTCCAACCAAGCCGCCGAGCGCACCCTGCGCTTCAACGTCCGCATCGCCACCCCGCCCCCCGGCCAAGACTGCCCGCCCGGCGTCGGTTCCGCCTACGTGTT
>Ga0163147_10008686_pt1 | contig 11214 bp, 6 predicted proteins | sample OliLakLV19MP6G1_FD_148597 | JGI IMG/M metagenome (GOLD analysis project Ga0163147, IMG submission 148597) | Freshwater microbial mat bacterial communities from Lake Vanda, McMurdo Dry Valleys, Antarctica- Oligotrophic Lake LV.19.MP6.G1 | ecosystem: Environmental > Aquatic > Freshwater > Lake >...
ACATAACTTAGTGAAAATTCTTGTAATTAATGGCTAAAAAAAAGTGGAGGCTAAGTCAAGATAAATTAAAGAAATTATATTATGAAAAAAATTATTACATCCATTTGTTTTTTGACGGCTTTAAATATAAACGCTCAAAAAATTTCAGTAAGTGAGTCAACCGAAAAGTTTAGCACAGGTTCGAAAAATGCTGTTACAACCACAATTATGGAAGCCAAATTAGATGATGTAATAAGCGAATGGAAAAAAGTGTTGAAGGATTTTAAGCACGATAAAGTAAAAGAAGATAATAACGAGGTATTTGGAGATAATTTATTAATTAAAGATCTGGGCGTGAATACCGTTGATTTTTATACCAAGTTTGAAGAGAATAAAAAAGATAAGACCATCAAAATGAGCACTGCTGTTGATCTTGGCGGCATGTACTTGAAAGGTGGAGAACATTCGGACAAAATAAAATTTGTTGAAAAAATAACTAAGGAATTCGCTATCAAAATGACCAAAGAACCCATTGAGCAACGCTTGAAGGATGCCGAAAAAGATGTAGCAAAGCAGGAAGACAAACTAAAAGATCTTGAAAAAGATAATAAGAATTTTCATGATGATATTAAAACATACAACGAGAAGATTGCTAAAGCCGAAAAAGAATCAGTAGGAAAAGAAGGCGACGTAAAAAAGAAAGAGGGCGAAGTGGCTGTTCAGAAAAAAGTGGTGAGTGCTAGTAGCGATGCCGTGAGCGAACAAGCAAAATCATCTAAGAAAATATTAGATAAATTAGAAGATCAATTAAAAGATCTACAAAAGGATGTGAAAGATCTGAAGAACGATATTGAAGATTACAAAGAGAAGATCAAAAAGGCCGAAAAGGATATAAAGAGCAACGAAGAAGATCAGAAAAAGAAAAAGGAAGAGATAGAGACAGCGAAAAAGAATCGCGATGAAGTAAAAAAGAAATTAGACAGCGTTAGTTAATTATGACACTGATCAAAGATATTACAAATGCCATTGAAGCATTTGCCCCGCTCAATTTGCAAGAAGATTATGATAATGCCGGATTAATTACCGGTAATTCAAATGCCGAATGCACTGGCGTTTTGTTTAGCCTAGATTGCACCGAAGCCGTTATTGAAGAAGCGATTCAAAAAAAATGCAATTTAATTATTGCCCACCACCCAATTGTTTTTAAAGGATTAAAAAAATTAACCGGAAGCAATTATGTAGAGCGTACTATTATTTCTTCTATTAAAAAAGATATTGCCATTTATGCATGTCATACAAATATTGATAATGTAATTGATGGTGTAAATGCAAAGATCGCTCAGAAATTAGGGCTGAAGAATATTAAAATACTTTCTCCAAAAACCGAGCACTTAAAAAAATTAGTTGTGTTTGTTCCTGCAACACATGCCAATGCTGTTCGTGAAGCCATTCTTTCAAACGGAGCAGGTAATATTGGTAATTATAGTAATTGCAGTTTTAATATAGAAGGTACAGGAACTTTTAAAGGCAATGAGGATACAAAACCGTTTATTGGAGAGCCAAATAAATTAAGTAAAGAGCCGGAAGTAAGAATAGAAACCATTTTTGAGCCGCATCATCAAAACCGCATTGTTTCGGCCATGATAGTCGCACATCCTTACGAAGAGGTAGCTTACGATATTTACCCCTTAAGTAACAAGCACCTTAAAATTGGTAGTGGAATTATTGGAGAATTGGACAAAGAACTGCCCGAAACGAACTTTTTAAGCCTGGTAAAATCGACTTTCCATTTAAAAAGTTTAAAACATACCCATTTAACAAATAAAAACATCAAAAAAGTAGCTGTTTGCGGGGGAAGTGGGCAGTTTTTACTTAAAAATGCAATTAGTTCAAATGCAGATGGTTATATAACATCAGACTTCAAATACCACGAGTTTTTTGATGCTGAGGATAAAATTTTGCTTTTAGACATCGGGCACTACGAATCTGAGCAGTTTACCCCCGAACTTTTTTATGAAATAATTACAGAAAAATTCCCTAAATTCGCAATCCATTTATCGAAGACCAATACTAACCCGGTAAATTATTTTTAAAGATATGTGCGCAAAAATCAAAGAAAAAATTGATGCTTCAGTTGAAGGAAAACTAATAAATCTGTACTCATTACAATTGATCGACAGTAAAATTGATCGTTTACGTATCATTCGCGGTGAATTACCTCTTGAGGTAAGTGATCTTGAAGATACAGTAGCAGGATTAGAAACTCGTGTTGTTAATCTTGAAGAAGAATTAGCAGAACTTGAGAATCAATTGAACGAGAAAAAACAAGCGATCAAAGATTTTCAATCGAATATTAAAAAATACGAATCGCAACAAGGTAAAGTACGTAACAACCGTGAGTACGATGCAATCACAAAGGAAATTGAATTCCAAAATCTAGAGATCCAATTAGCTGAAAAACGTATCAAGGAAGCTAAAGCCGGAGTTACTATCAAAACGGAAACTTTAGAAAAGAGCCGCGAAGAATTTGAAGAAAGAAAGAAAGATCTTAAAGTAAAGAAAAGTGAATTAGACGAGATCATTTCTGAAACTGAAAAAGAAGAAAAACAATTAGTAGTAGACAGCGAAACTGCTTCTGCAGAAATTGAAGATCGTTTGCTTAACGCTTACAAACGTATTCGTGCGAATACACGCAATGGCTTAGCTGTTGTAGCTGTAGAGCGTGATGCCTGCGGCGGTTGCTTTAATAAAATCCCACCTCAACGTCAATTAGACATCCGCACAAACAAAAAGCTCATTGTTTGCGAACATTGTGGAAGAGTTTTAGTAGATGGTATGTTGATACCTGATACTGGTGTGGAAGTAAAATAATTTAAATTATTCATCATAAAAAAACCTCTTACAAAATCGTAAGAGGTTTTTTTATTTTGTGGTACTTTGGTTCTTTTACTTAACCATATAATAAATATTGGTCAGCCACTTTGCAAAGTCCCCCGATCACATACAATACTTTTTCATGATTTGTTTTCAAAAATTTAGATAAATGCAAGAATATCCATTTATCAGCCAACAACCATTCGTGTAAACAACAGTGATCCTAGAATTTAACTCCAAAAATAAGGATATCATCCACTTGCTCGAGCTCACCTCGCCACTGGTAGAAAATACTATTTAAGGCCGCTTTTTGTTCATTCATTTCCTTAGTATGGATAGAAAGGAAGATTTCTTGGAGCTGTTTTGATTTAAATTTTTTACCAGAGCCATAGCCCTTGCTAAAAGAAGCTGTAGGTCCGCCAAACTGATCGGCGTATCCATCAGAAGTTAAATAAAATACATCTCCTTTATTTACTTTAATTATTGCTTGAGAAAACTGTTTTAATTCTGAATCGTAAAAAGCATCAATAGGATGTTTATCTCCTTTATGAATAAATAATTCATTATTAGAAACACCATACATCACATGATTGGCCCCTGAGAACATTAATTCTCCTTTTGCTTTTTCCCATCTGCATAATGTTATTTCCATTCCGTCTCTCACACCCATATCATTTACGGTTTGACGCAAAATATCATAAAGTCCCTTGTTAACTTGATTTAAGATCTCGGAAGTAGTAACGCATTTATACTCGTGAATAGCTTTATTTAAAAGATTGTGTCCAACAATACTCATAAACGCTCCCGGAACACCATGGCCGGTACAATCCACAACTGCGAAATAAACATAATTACCAACTTTTTCCATCCAATAAAAATCGCCACTAACAATATCTTTTGGTTTAAACAATACAAACGATTGAGGTAAAACATCATCAATTAGTTTTTGTGGAGGAAAAATAACTTCCTGTATTCGTTTTGCATATTTAATACTATCGGTAATATCTGTATTGATCTCTTCTAAGGCTCTATAAGCCTTGTCAATTATTTTCTTTTGCTTATTGATGGCCTCATTCTTTTTTTCTAATACCTCAGCTACTTTTTGTTTTTCTTTGTAACGTTTAAAGATCAAAAATGTTACTACTAAAAAAGCGATTCCGCCAATCATCAACGTGATGATCGCATAATTCTTTTTTCTACTACTATTTTCGTTCTCCTTCTCCTTTAATTTTTGCTCGAACTTGATCTCACTTAATTCTTTTCTTTTTTCTTCGTTATTGTAACGCGCTTCCAGCTCAGCTATTTGATCGTTGATCTCCTTATTCCGTAAACTATCCTTTAACCATAATAATTTTTTTTGATACTCAAAGGCAGAGGCGAAATCCTTTTTTAAAGCGTACGCATCCTTTAAATTAATGAGCGCGTATTTTAGATCTTCTTTTGCCCCTCGTCTATTTGCCATTTTTACCACTTCCTTAGAAACCTCTATGGCTTTATCCGGTTTATTTTGCCTTAAGTAAATAGTGCCTAAGTTCTCAAGACTAGCCATGATACCAACAGTATCTGCATTTTTCTTTCGCAGATCAAATCCTTTGGCATGGTATTCAATCGCCTTGTTAAAATCCTTATACTGCAAAAACACGATCGACATGTTATCATAACACGACGCTAATTGTGTTTGGTTGTTAGTGGAAGAATATATCTTCAGCGCTTTGTTATAATAAGCAAGCGAACTATCGAGTTTTCCTTCTTCATCAAAAATAATAGCCAAATTACCATAGCTGGCGGCCAATCCATCCTGATCATTGAGTTCGGTACTTAACAAAATGTTCTTCTGAAAATAATCAATGGCCTGACGGTATAAACCTTGGTACCAATAAATAACGCCCATACTGGTATAGGTTTTTGCTAAACCTGGTTTATCCTTATTTTTTCTAAAAAGATTTGCCGCCATGAAGGCATACTTTAACGCGGCTCGATAATTACTTTTATATTCTTCGCATTTAGCAAACTGAATGGCTGCTTCTGCTTGTAATAACTCACTCTTTAAACTGACCGCATTTGAATAGGCAATGCCAACACAAACAAATGCCGAATCAATATTTTGGTATTTTAGTTCGTTGGCGTACTTTAAAAGAATTTCAGTTTTTTTACTTTCATTTCTTTCTTTAATGTAGGCGTTGTACAAACTGTCGAGTTCGGAAGAAGCCAAAACTGCAGTAGATAAAACCAAACACAGATATGTAAGAAACGCTTTGATGCTGTTTTAAGAAGTTTACATATTTCGTCGATACTGCCCACCAACTTCAAATAACGATTTGGTTATTTGTCCCAAGCTGCAATACTTCACCACTTCCATCAACGAATTAAAGAGATTACCATTTTTAATGGCAACTACTTGAATATCTTTAAGCATTTTCTGCCCTTGGTCGCCACTTGCTTTCCATAAGGTTTCCACAGTAGTTATTTGAAATTCTTTTTCATCAGTGGTTGATCGAATAACTTCTTGAGGGATGATAGTTGGAGAACCTTGTGAACTTAAAAAAGTGTTTACACCAATGATAGGATACTCACCGGTATGTTTTAATGTTTCGTAATACAAACTCTCTTCTTGGATCTTACCACGCTGATACATGGTTTCCATAGCGCCTAAAACTCCGCCACGCTCGCTTATACTATCAAATTCTTTTAGCACTGCTTCTTCAACAAGTTCAGTTAATTCTTCAATGATGAATGAACCTTGTAGTGGATTCTCATTTTTTGCTAAACCTAACTCGCGATTAATGATCAATTGAATGGCCATTGCTCTACGCACCGATCCTTCGGTAGGAGTAGTTATAGCCTCGTCGTACGCATTTGTATGTAACGAATTACAATTATCATATATAGCGTATAGTGCTTGTAAGGTTGTGCGAATATCATTAAAATCAATTTCTTGTGCGTGCAATGAACGCCCGGAAGTTTGAATATGATACTTCAACATTTGCGAACGCTCGTTTGCGCCGTACTTATGCTTCATGGCCTTTGCCCAAATTCGGCGGGCAACTCTACCAATTACACTATACTCCGGATCAATACCATTACTAAAAAAGAACGATAAGTTTGGTGCAAAACTATCAATGTGCATTCCGCGACTTAAGTAATACTCAACAAACGTAAATCCGTTTGATAACGTAAACGCTAATTGAGAAATAGGATTTGCGCCTGCTTCAGCAATATGGTAACCACTTATAGAAACAGAATAAAAATTACGAACGTTATTGTCAATAAAATACTGTTGCACATCGCCCATTACACGCAAACTAAATTCTGTACTAAAAATACAGGTGTTTTGTGCTTGATCTTCTTTCAAAATATCTGCCTGAACAGTTCCACGAACTTGTGCGAGCGTTTGAATTTTTATTTTATCGTAAACATCTTTAGGCAAAACTTGATCGCCGGTAACACCTAACAACATCAAACCTAAACCATCATTTCCTTCGGGTAAAGGGCCGTTATATTTTGGGCGAGCAACGCCTTTTGATTTGTAAATATCGTTGATCTTTTTATCGATCTCCTTTTCCAATCCTTTTTCTTTGATGTATAATTCACATTGTTGATCTATGGCAGAATTCATAAAGAACGCGGCAATAATGGCGGCTGGGCCATTAATTGTCATAGAAACAGACGTTTTAGGGTCGGCTAAATTAAATCCACTGTACAATTTTTTGGCGTCATCTAAACAACACACCGATACACCTGAATTTCCAACTTTACCATAAATATCGGGGCGATGATCAGGATCGTTTCCGTAAAGCGTTACGCTATCAAATGCTGTACTTAAACGCGCAGCAGGTAATCCTTTACTAACATAGTGAAAGCGTTTGTTTGTACGTTCGGGTCCACCTTCGCCGGCAAACATACGTGTAGGATCTTCACCTTCTCTTTTGAAGGGATAAATTCCGGCGGTGTAAGGAAAATCTCCGGGAAAATTTTCTTGTAAATTCCATTGTAAAATATCTCCCCAACCTTTAAAACGTGGCACAGCAATTTTAGAAATTTGTGTATGTGAAAGAGATTCGTAATGCGCTTTAATTTTTATTTCCTTATCGCGAACTTTAAAAATATAATATTCGCCTTGGTATTGCTTTTTACGCGCCTCCCAAGTATCTAATATTTTTCGGTTGTGGCCCTCAAAATCCAATTCAACTCTTGCATACTCCTCTTCCAACGATTTTACCAAGCGATCTTTGTCAGCCATTTTTGAATCTTTAATAGCTGCGATGGTATTTTTAATGCTGTATAATTTATCTGCTAATTCAGTTTGCTGTAATGCTTTTTTATCGTAGCCACGATTGTTTTCAGAGATCTCGCTCAAATAACGTGTACGAGCCGGAGGAATGATATATATCTTCTCGCTCATTTCGTTAGTTGACGTAAAATGCGATGTTAATTTTGAACCCGTTTTATCAGCGATCTTATTCATCACTTCAATATACAAGCGATTCATGCCTGGATCATTGAATTGAGAAGCAATGGAACCGTAAACAGGTAATTTATCATCAGGTGTATCCCACAAATTACGATTACGTTTAAATTGTTTTTTCACGTCACGAATAGCATCTAATGCTCCACGTTTATCAAATTTATTAAGCGCAATAATATCGGCGAACTCTAACATGTCAATTTTTTCTAATTGAGATGCGGCGCCGTATTCCGGTGTCATTACATACAAACTTACATCGCTGTGTTCGGTAATTTCGGTATCACTTTGTCCAATACCGGCAGTTTCTAAAATAACCAAATCAAAACCGGAAGCTTTTAAAATATCAACGGCATCTTGCACATGTTTTGACAAGGCCAAATTACTTTGACGAGTTGCCATACTTCGCATAAAAACTCTATCGTTGCGAATAGAGTTCATTCGAATACGATCGCCTAAAAGTGCGCCACCCGTTTTGCGTTTTGAAGGGTCAACAGAAACAATACCTATTTGTTTATCAGGAAAATCGATCAAAAACCTTCGAACCAATTCATCTACCAAACTTGATTTACCTGCGCCTCCTGTTCCGGTAATACCGAGCACAGGAATTTTTGAAGCCGTGGCCATCTCTTTCACTTTTTTGAGCACAGCAACACTTTCTTCATTTTGATTTTCGGCCGCCGAAATAAGTTTAGCAATAGATTTATGATCCTTTTCTTTTAAGTGCCCAACCTCACCATTTAAATTTAAGCCTAATGGATAATCAGATTGTTTTAATAGATCGTTGATCATTCCTTGTAAACCAAGAGAGCGACCATCATCGGGACTATAAATTCTTGTAATTCCGTATTTATGTAATTCGTCAATTTCGGTAGGTAAAATAACACCACCACCACCACCAAATAATTTGATATGCCCGCAACCTCTTTCTCTTAAAAGATCATGCATGTATTTAAAATATTCTACGTGCCCACCTTGATAACTTGTAATAGCAATAGCGTTCGCATCTTCCTGAATGGCACAATCTACCACCTCCTGAACGCTTCTATCGTGCCCTAAATGAATAACTTCGGCCCCGCTACTTTGCATAATACGGCGCATAATGTTAATTGCCGCGTCGTGGCCATCAAAAAGGGCGGCTGCGGTAACAATTCTGATCTTATTTTTGCTTTGGTACGGGGTGGTTTCCATTTATTAAAAGTTCTTATAAATACACCTCCAAATATAGGTTTATCAAGGCATTTAAGCAATTTTAAGTACTTAAAATGGCCCTAAAAAAAGCTCAAATTCTTTGTTTTTGTAAAAAATTTAGTATTTTTGCGATCCCTATAGCTAAATGCTAAAAAAGGGCCCGTTCGTCTAGGGGTTAGGACACGTCCCTTTCACGGATGAAACACGGGTTCGATTCCCGTACGGGCTACACAACCTAGTAAAGGTTACCTTTAAACCCCCAGTAAAATGGGGGTTTTTTGCTTCTATGTCTGTTCTTATTTACTGTTACTTGTTGTTCCTTTACCCCTTTTTGTTACCTAATTGTTACTTTGCCTAGGCTTCACTACCTTGGGTAAATTGGTTTATTAAGTTAGATCAATATGTTTAATCCTGAGTAACAAAAAATTGTTACTTTGAAACCATAAAAAAACCGCCTACATACTAGATGCAAGCGATTAAGAGAGGAGAAACAATACCTTAAAAAGGTTGGGGCAAAAATTAAGAAGATCAGGATTTCAAAAAAGATCAAACAAATTGACCTCGCTTATAAGTGCGTTTTTGATAGGCAAAATATGTATCATATGGAAGCTGGCAGGAATAATTTAACACTTTTAACCTTAAGAAAATTAGCTAAAGCTCTTGAGGTTGAAATACCTGATCTTACAGATTTGTAAATATTTTCTTTAAAATTAGAGGGCGACGTAGGTTGCACTTTTAAATCCAATACCTCACGCGGGAAGGGACATTACAGGCGGCCATTTGGAAATTTACAGGATTGCTTACAATTTATAGCTATCAGCGGTCTTGCTCCATTGGGCAAAAATCGGTCATCGTGGCGAGCAAATTTCTGTCGTTTTACATTTTTTATTTGTTGAAGCGGTTTATTTCCAAGGACACAGGAGCCGTAAAACCACTGAAATTTACAAGCATGCAAGCACTAAAAGTCTCCAAAAAATAACTTCGCCTTTTGATTATTTATAGGGCACTTGCAACACAAGTGCATGTAAAAGTCAATAAAATTTCGGATATTAGATTTAAATAAAAAAATCAGTTGAGGCTTAAAAATAAATATTATCACCCCTGGGACGCTTTAGAAGCTGATCATAACCTACGGTGTATCGTAGATTTTCATTCAGAAAAAGCGGAATTTTATGAAATTAGTAATATTACCAAAGGTAAGCAAAGCCACCCAAAATTGGGTGGCTTTGCTTACCTTTAGTCGGCGTATATACTAGTTATAACTAAGCCACCGGGACAGAGTACAATGAAAAAAATATTCACCTTAATAACTATACTTTTTTCTCTTACTAACTGTTCGGTAGACAAAGACACCGCTTCAATAAACGAAGACTGGTACGCTGAAATAAAGTTTGCAGACGGGTTTACTGACCAAATCGTTATTCACATCGCGACAACTGATACTATTAAATCAGTTACAGTTGACTTTCCTTTAAAAAATATTGGTAGCATTTGGGGACACGAACCATTTTCCGACGTTGATGTTGCTAAAACAACAATTGACGAAGACAACATTTCGTTTATCGCGCATGACTTGGAGTTGGACTTTGAAGGAAAAATAAATTCGACTAAAAGCGAAATCGTTGGACGATTAGTTCTATCTGGCAATCCGTATGATGTTGTCTTTACAAAAACCAAATTACCAAATCCTAAAAACCCAACGACAATTGAACAAGTTCCAGGACTATCTTCTCAAGCTGGCTCCCCTGACCTCGCAATGAAAATACCAATTGAAAAATCAAATTCATTATTCACCGAAGAGCTAACATGGCTTGAAATCCGTGATGCAATTAAAAACAGCAAGACAACAATAATTATTCCAACTGGCGGTATAGAGCAAAATGGTTCTTATTTGGCGACAGGGAAACATAATTATGTTTTAAAAAATGTCACAGACTCCATTGCTCATAAATTAGGCAATGCGCTTATTGCTCCAATCATTCAATTCGTTCCCGAAGGCAATCATTCTCCGCCGACAAGCCATATGAAATATTCGGGGACAATAAGTTTACAAGAAAGCACGTACGAACAATTACTCAAAGACATCGCTTCAAGTTATAAAGCTCACGGTTTTAAAATAATAATCTTTATTGGCGACAGCGGAGGAAATCAATGGGGAATGTATGTTGTTTCAAAAGAACTTAATTCGCAATGGAAAAACGACAACTGCAAAGTTTTGTATATTCCCGAGTATTACGACAATTACAGGATTGCTCAATGGCTAAAGACTCAAGGTATTAAAGAAGTTGACACAGGTGTACATGATAATTTTCAATACACTTCTCAAATGATGGCTTTAGATCCTACACTTGTACGAATGAAACAAAGAATTGCATCAGGTAATTTTACTGTTAATGGTATTAATCTTCAGCCAATAGACAAAACAATTGAACTTGGTAAAAAATTATGTAATTATCAAGCCGACATAACTGTAGACGCAATTAATAAAGCATTAAAAAACAAGTAAAGGCGGACAGCGACAGAAAACTGTGTGCGGTGGCCAAGTTATAACAGCACCTACTGGTAATTTTTTGCGGGTTAGCGCTCAAATGCGTAATTTGACATAGCAAAAAAACTACCAGTAGCTGCAAACCGTTAGGCAGCATTTTGAGACAACAATAACAATGGACAAAAGAACAATTATAAAGACTCTTCGTTCGGTAATATTA
>Ga0163147_10008687_pt1 | contig 11214 bp, 9 predicted proteins | sample OliLakLV19MP6G1_FD_148597 | JGI IMG/M metagenome (GOLD analysis project Ga0163147, IMG submission 148597) | Freshwater microbial mat bacterial communities from Lake Vanda, McMurdo Dry Valleys, Antarctica- Oligotrophic Lake LV.19.MP6.G1 | ecosystem: Environmental > Aquatic > Freshwater > Lake >...
GATAAGCGCGTGCTGAAAGGGGGTTCGTGGGATCGGGGCAGAGAACACGTTCGCCTGACGTATCGCAGCAGCGAATATCCGTCCGTGTCGTTTGGCGATGTCGGATTCCGGTGCGTGCGGCTGCCGAGGTGATTTGGCATGGTCTTTGACGGACTCGGCTTGATGCGGCACAATACGGATTACGTATTCAGCTTTTTGCATAAGCGAGGGTCAAAAGTGTATGCCGCAGGTCGAATTTAACCGTTATTACAAATATGACGAACTCACCACGCTGTTAAACGCCTACGTCGCCGAGTATCCCGGCTTGGTGAAGGTCGCCAGCATGGGCAAGAGCTATGAGGGGCGCGACATCTGGGTGTTGACCGTCACCAACTTCAACACCGGCGCTGACGCAGACAAGCCCGCGCTCTGGATTGACGGCAACATCCACGCTACCGAACTTTCTCCATCCACCGCCTGCCTCTACTTCCTGAATTATCTGGTCACAAATCACGGAACAGAGGCCGATGTCACCCGTGTTTTGGATACCCGCGCCTATTACATCTGCCCGCGCCTGAACCCTGACGGCGCAGAATGGGCGATGGAAAACCCGCCGCGCCCGCGTCGCAGCAGCACCCGCCCATATCCGTATGACGAGGAGCCGCTGCCGGGGTTAGAGGAATTTGACATCGACGGCGATGGGCGCTTGCTGTATATGCGGATAAAAGACCCGAACGGTCAATGGAAGAAGCACGCCACCGAGCCTCGCCTGTTGGTGCGTCGTGACGCCATCGAAACCGGCGGCGAGTATTATCGCGTGATGGTTGAAGGCCGCCTGAATGAATATGACGGCTCGACCATCACCGAGCAGGGGATTAAAGAAAACCTTGACTTGAATCGCAACTACCCGGCGGAATGGCGTCAAGAATATCAACAGCATGGCGCAGGTTCATATCCGACCAGTGAGCCGGAAATCCACGCGCAGGTCGATTTCATCACCAAGCACAAAAATATCACCGGCGGCGTCTCATTCCACACCTTCAGCGGCGTTCTGCTGCGCCCGTATGGGACACACGCGGACGAACATCTGCCGGACGACGACCTGAAAGTATTTAAGCATATCGGCAAGGTCGGGACGGAAATTACCGGCTACCCGAATATCTCGGTGTTCCACGAGTTCAAATACAGCCCGAAAGAAGTCATCACGGGCGTGTTTGACGACTGGTTGTATGACCACTTTGGCCTGTATGCGTGGACGGTGGAAATTTGGTCGCCGCAGCGCCAAGCGGGGATTAAGGAGTACAAATACATCGAGTGGTACGACGAACACCCGATTGAAGACGATTTCGCCATGCTCAAGTGGAGCGATGAGAAATTGGGCGGCAAGGGCTATGTCGATTGGTATGAGTTTGACCATCCGCGCTTGGGCAAGGTTGAATTGGGTGGCTGGGATTTCACGTATGCCTTCCGCAACCCGCCCGCCGATTTCCTAGAGGCGGAAGTCGCGCTGTTCCCGAAATGGCTGGTCTTTCACTTGCTAATTTCGCCAAAACTTGAACAACACAGCCTGAGCGTCGAGAATCTCGGCGGCGGCGCGTATGTCATCCGTTTGACCGTGCATAATACCGGTTATCTCCCGACCAACGTCAGCACCCGCGCCGTAGAGCGCAAGGTCACTCGCGGGGTGATGTGTGAGATTGAGTTGCCCGATGGGGCGGAATTACGCGCCGGTAAGCTACGCCAAGACATCGGTCAATTGGCGGGGCGGGCGGGAACGTCGTCCTCCTTGTCGATTTGGGGCATCCCCGCCGTGACGGGTGACCGTGCGAAGGCCGAGTATGTGGTCTACGCGCCACAGGGCGGAATCATCAAAATCACCGCACGGCATGAACGTGCCGGCGTGGTCAATATCGAGATACCGTTGTTCTAATGCCTCTCATAGCGCCCAACCCACTCGTCCCGCCCATCCGAACCGATGGCACGAACGTCTTTGCCGACCATACGGTGAGGGTACGACTGATTGATATTCTTGATGAGACTTTGAACGTCAATCCGACGCTGTTCCCAGCGGCGCAGGCGGCGGTGACGGCGCTACGGGATGAAATCGCGGCGGATGAGCCGATTAAGATGTTGCCCGCCCGTCCATTGGCGCAGCCCGAATATCACGGATGGGCGGCGGCGTGCGCGGCACGGGCCGGGGCGACATGGCGTAATGTCGATTGGTTCTTCTGTGAGACCTTCATGTACCGCCGCCTGATGCAAGCCGTCACCTACTTTGAGACTGAGGATGACCCGTTTCTGCCCATTAAGAGGGCGGAATATGAGAGTTCGGTGCATCGGACGGTGTTGGATAACGCGCTGTTTGCCGGTCAGATGGGCGGAACGGTGCAGCGGTTGGACGCGACGCTGGCGCAGGCGGTGTTCGGCAACCGAGTTGACTTGAGCTATGCCGAGAGCCGCGCACAAGGACTCGGGACTAGCGAGTCTGACTTGCTGGTAGATGACCGTCCCATTGTGATTGACCACCTGTTGGAAAATCCGTCCGGCGATGTGCATGTGGTGGCCGACAATGCTGGGTCGGAATTGAGCGCCGATTTGTGCCTGATCGACTTGCTCATCCGTGAGAATATCGCCCGACGGGTTTTCCTCCATGTCAAGTTACACCCGACCTTTGTCAGCGATGTCATCCGGGCGGATGTATTGCGCTTTGTGATGGCGTGCGCGGCGGGGCGTTATGGCATGGGCGCACGCCGGATGGGGACGCGCCTGTATGATGCGCTACGCATTGGGCGTTTGGTCTTGAGTGATGACCCGTTCTGGAACAGCGCCTACTTTGCGTGGGAGATGCCGCCCGCACTGGCCGACTCGTTACAAGCCGGGGCGCTGGTCATCGTCAAAGGCGATGCCAATTATCGGCGTTTCATGGGCGATGCGTTTTGGCCGCACGAGACATCATTCAAGCATGTCGTCGGCGGGTTAGGGATGAACCTGTTGATGTTGCGGACATTGAAAAGCGACCCGCTGGTTGGCTTGTCGGCTGGCATGGCCGAAAAACTAGAGGCGCAAGACCCGCGTTGGCGTTGGAGTGGCAAACGTGCGCTGATTCAGGCGCACCTTAACCGATAATAGGTTTCTCTAGCCCACAGAAGATAAGAAACATTGCGACAACGCCCGTGCGCGTTAGAATTGAGCGGAAAGCAGTTAGGACTCGCCAATAACCCTAACTTGCTATCATGGCTTGACTTGTGTAAAATTTAACAAAGTAGTGTGCCTGATTTTGACTGAGTTAAAATCGGAGTGAGGCGGTAGCAGGTGTCAACGACCACCCCTATGAAGGGGGTGGCTTGCGATAAGCAAGCCCATGTTGACCAGCCTTAGTCTCATTCGTGAGACACCGTTATTCGGGTCACGATACCGGCGGGTGAGTGAACCAGCCCGTCGCTCTATCGTTCACCGTTAAACATGCCGAGGGTCTAGGCAAGTGCGGTGGGCATGACAAGCCCGAATACCATTGGCGAGGTTCACTTTACCGCCGCAAGGCGAGAATAATGAGGTAACTCATGCAACGAGTATTGGTGCTAGATAAGAGCAAAAACCCGCTGATGCCGTGTCATCCCGCACGCGCACATCAACTGCTCAAGCAAGGGAAGGCGGCGGTCTTTCGTCAATATCCCTTCACCATCATTTTGAAAGAACGGGATGGTGGGGATGTTCAACCCGTCACTATCAAGGTAGACCCGGGCAGTAAGACCACTGGGATACCGATGGTCGCTGATTTCAGAGCGGGTAAGCGTGTGATTTGGGCTGGGAAGCTCACCCATCGCGGGCAGCAAATCCGAGATAGGTTGTTATCGCACCGTCAAATAAGGCGGGGTCGGCGTGTCCGTAAGACACGCTATCGCTTGGCTCGTTTCCTAAATCGGCGTCGTGTGGGAAGCAAACTTGCGCCATCGTTACAAAGTCGAGTCGAGAACACACTAACTTGGGTCGGGCGTCTGAGTCGTTGGTCGCCTATTAACTCGATCTCAATGGAGCTTGTGCGCTTTGATATGCAGTTGATGGAAAATGCTGAAATATCTGGCGTGGAATACCAACAGGGCGAACTTGCTGGTTATGAGGTTCGAGAATATCTACTGGAAAAGTGGGGACGCGAGTGCGCCTATTGTCATGCCGCCGATAGGCCATTAGAAATCGAACATATCACCCCAAAATCACGCGGTGGCTCAAATCGTGTGAGTAATCTTACCGTGGCTTGCCATGACTGTAATCAACGTAAGGGTAGCCAAACTGCGACAGAATTTGGGCACGCCAATATCCAACAGCAAGCCAAGCAACCGCTCAAAGATGCGGCGGCGGTTAACGCGACTCGCTGGGCGTTGTGGAGACGCATGGACACATTGGGTTTGCCATTGGAAGTCGGGACAGGGGGACGCACGAAATTTAATCGGGTAAAACAGGACTATCCAAAAGCGCATTGGATTGACGCGGCTTGTGTAGGAGAAAGTGGAGAACAAATTTACACCAGCCTAAATCATGCGCCACTTCAGATGAAGACGACAGGGCATCAATCGCGGCAAATGTGCCGCGTTGATAAGTACGGCTTCCCAAGAACCAGCGCCAAACAAGGGCGTGTCCACTTTGGTTTCCAAACAGGGGATATAGTCAGGGCAATGGTCACAAAAGGAGTAAAACGCGGTATGTATGTTGGGAGAGTTAGTGTCAGGGCTAGTGGTTTTTTTAATATCACTACCCCTACCGGAACGATTCAGGGTATCAGCTATCGCTACTTCACCCCAATTCACAAATCCGATGGCTATCTTTACGAGAAAGGAGAGGCGCTTTCCCCCGCTACCACAAGGGTAGCGGTACCCCCGCGCCAAGTTCAATGAATTTAAGTGCTAAAGGTGGCGGTTCGGGGTTCAACCCAGTGTTGATTATCCTCGGCGGTGCGATTGTTCTGGTGGGGGGCTATTTGATCAGCTTACTCGCGCCGAGCCTATTTCCTGTGGCGGCCTCTGCGGAAGCAGGGCCGATTGACCAGTTGTTCCAAGTGATGCTGTTCTTGGGCGGCGTCGTTTTCATGTTGGTTGAAGGTCTGCTTATTGTTTCGATTGTGCGCTTTCGGGCGCGCAAAGGCGAGACAGGCGACGGGGCGAACTTCAATGGCAACATTACGCTTGAAGTCATTTGGACGATTATCCCCGCGATTGTGGTGGTCTTTATCACCCTCTACAGCTATCAAGTCTGGGTGGATATTCGTGCGCCCAAAGATGACGAACTGCTGATTGAAGCCAATGGGCAACGATTTGTCTGGAGTTTTACCTATACCGACCCCTTAGACCGGTTGGCTGAACTCAACACGCAGACTTTTAGTGATAATGTTCTGCACACCTATGTTGGTCGTCCAGTGCGATTGAAGATGTACACCAGTGATGTGAATCATGCCTTCTGGGTTCCGACCATGCGGATTAAGCAAGACTTGCTGGCTGGACGTGAAACCGAAATTGGGTTCACCCCAACGGTTGCCGGACGTTATCGCGTGGTGTGTGCTGAATTGTGCGGCAGCGGCCACGGCGGGATGTTCACCTACATCCAAGTCTATGCCACCGAGCAAGAATGGCTGGAACGCTTCATTGACCCCAAAGTTGATTTCATCGTCAATCCGCCCAGCGACCCCGTAGTGTTGGGGCAAGTTACTTTACAAAGTGGTCGAGATGGACGTGCTTACCCGTGTTCAGGATGCCATGTCTTGGATGAATTGGGATGGGCCGGGGTAACAGGTCCGTCGCTAAATGGGATTGCTGATACGGCAGACCGTCGCGCTCAAAGCAATGGTTTGGCCGACGCCGCCGATTATATCGCGCAGTCGATTCGTCACCCGAACGCATACGCGGTTCCGGGCTTTAACCTCGGCGTCATGCCCCAGTTTGGCGGGGAAGAAACCGAACCTGAAGCTGTGGACGGCGCGTACTATATGTACATGCCCACCACAGACTTGATTAATATCGTCTCGTACCTGTGTACGCAGACGGCAACCGGCGACTCGGCCTGCGGCGACATTGACGCCATCACCACGGCAGTCGAAACCCAGTCGCAGTAATCGTAAGTCGACTATTGGTAGAGAGGTAAAGGGATAAAAATGGCAAGCATTACCGTCCCAATGTCCGGCGCACAAACTGCGCCGAGACCCAAACTAAGCGAATACCTACGCTGGAGTGTCGATCATAAAATTATCGGCACGCAGTATATGGCGACAGCGTTGTTCTTCTTCCTGATTGGCGGCACGCTGGCATTGCTCATCCGCTGGGAACTGCTGACTCCCGCGCTCGATTTCGCGGCGACAGGCTCAATCTATAACTCACTGTTCACGATGCACGCCACGGTGATGATTTTCCTCTGGATTATCCCGTTTTGGGCAGGCATCGGCAATTACATCGTGCCGTTGCAATTGGGCGCGAAAGACATGGCTTTCCCGTGGCTAAACGCCTTCGCCTTCTGGCTGATTATCCCGGCTGGCATCTTGATGCTGGCGGGCTATTTCGTCGGACCAGCCGAGGCCGGTTGGACATCCTACCCGCCGCTGTCAGTATTGTTCAGCGGTGACGGTCAGACCTTGTGGATTATCAGCTTGCACATCCTCGGCGTGTCGTCGATTTTGGGCGCGATTAACTTCATCGTGACCATCAAAAACATGCGCCCGGAGTCGATGGGTTGGTTCCAAATGCCCCTGTTCGCATGGGCGCAATTGGCGACCTCACTCATCCAAATCCTCGGCGTGCCGTTTCTCGCTGGCGGCCTGACTCTATTATTGTTAGACCGCGTGGCTGGGACGGCCTTCTTCGACCCGTCTCGCGGCGGCGATGTGCTGGTTTGGCAGAATATCTTCTGGTTCTACAGCCACCCCGCCGTATACGTCATGGTGCTGCCGGGGATGGGCGTCTTGAGCGAGGTCATCTCGGTTCACAGCCGCAAGCCGATTTTTGGCTATAAGGCGATTGCCTTCAGCAGCATGGGGATTGCGCTGGTCGGTTTCACGGTCTGGGCGCATCATATGTTCACCAGCCTGTCACCCTCACTGCGTATCCCGTTCATGGTGACATCGTTCATCATCGCCATACCAACCGGCATCAAGATTTTCAGCTGGCTTGCGACCATGTGGGGCGGAAAAATCCGCTTCAACAGCGCGATGCTGTTCTCGGTGGGCTTCCTGAGTCAATTCGTTATCGGCGGTATCACGGGCATGATGTTGGGCGCTATCCCGCTAGACATCCACATGCATGACACCTACTTCGTCGTCAGCCATTTCCATTTCGTGCTGTTCGGCGGTTCGGTGTTCGCCATCTACTCGTCGATTTACCACTGGTTCCCGAAGGTTACGGGGCGCATGTTGGATGAGCGCCTCGGCAAAATCCACTTCTACGTCACTTACGTGTCGTTCTTCCTCACCTTCTTCCCGCAGCATATCGTCGGGATGCAGGGGATGCCGCGTCGCGTCGCTGAATATGCGCCGGAATTCCAGACGATGAACATCATCATCAGCATCAGCGCGTTCGTGCTGGGGATTAGCACCTTCATCATCTTGTTCAATATGTGGTGGTCGATGAACCACGGCAAGATTGCGGGACCGAACCCGTGGCGTGCTTTGACGTTAGAATGGCAGACCAGTTCACCGCCGCCGTCGTACAACTTCAAGGGCGAGGTCGTGCCGTTTGAAGACCCGTATGGCTACGGCACGGAAGCCAGTCGCGTGTATCTGGATGAGATGGAAAAGCGCCTAACCCCGGCAAACTTGTTGGGTAAGACCGGCGATGGCGGCAACTCGTCTGAGCCGATGACCGGCGACTAAAGAGGGTTATGGTAGGGGTATGGCGCGCCATGCCCCTATAAATCCAGAGGTTTTATCGTATGCAGCACAGTCGTTATAGCGAGACTTTCGATTTTGAACGCCAGCGCCAACGTCAGGAAGAACTCCGCCTGAAGAATGCGCGTACCGGCGTCAACCTGTTTCAAGGCTCGTGGATTTTTACGTTTGTGGCGTTGATTATCGCCAATTTGCAGATTCGCTCATCGTCCCCAGCTTGGCCGCCAGCGGGGGTTGAGAAGCTCGAACCTATATTGCCGACCATTGCGACGATAGGGTTAATCGTGAGCGCCGTCTTTGCAAGGCGTGCTTTTCGGGCGCTAAAACGTGACGATGTACGGGGCTTTTTGGTACAATGGCGCGTAGCGCTGGGGTTGGGTGTGGCGTTCGTGGCGGTGATGGCCTTTGAGTGGCTGACACTGACACCCGCGCCGGAAGCACGCATCCGGCTGGCAAATGGCGTCGAGATGATGAGTGTCTTGACGCAGTATAACTCGATGTTCCGCGTGATGACCGCATTTCACGGGCTGCACGCGCTCATCATCGGGGTTTATATGTGGAACGTCTATCGCGGGATGGCGCAGACGACTCTGGACGGGCGCAAATTATGGTCTGTCGAGGCCGGCGCGAAACTCTGGTATTTCGTGGTCATCGCGTGGATGTTGTTTTACCTAGTGTTGTATTGGCTTTGAGGTTCAACTAAGGGGGCGTTGCTTATGGGTTACAGCATGACCCGCGCAATCCCGATGGGTATCATTGGGTTTGTGCTTGGGGCAGCATTTGTGGTGCTGCTCCGTGGCCTTCAACAAATGGACGAGCTGTGGAGCGCACAACTCGGTTTGACGATAGGCGGGCTGTTTGCTGCCATCTTCTTCCTGTGGGGGATTGGTGCGCTGTCTGGCAAGATGGCCGCGCACGAAGTTCACGAGCCGGAAGACGATGAGTTTGGCAACGAACTCCCCGTCGAAGAGCATCATCACGATGACCTGACCCCTGTGGGCATTTTGCAGGAACAAATCTGGTCGATTGCCTTCTGGGTATCGGTTGTGGCAATCGGGGCGTTCGCCTTTGCAGCGCTACCGGGCGGCCTCGGCTATACCCTCAGCACCGATGCAGCTGCCAACGCCAACACCAATGGCTACTTCGCTATGGAAATCCCCGGTGGGGACGTTCTGGTGGTTAGCAAGATCGTGGTGTTCGTCGTATTCGTCGTCTTTACGATGATTTCGCTATTCGGGGCGTCGTGGCTGTTCTCTAAGGCGTTGCTCGGCCTGACGGTTGGGATTAAGACGGTCAAGGCTGAGGGCAATCAACCGCTGAACGTGCTACCCGCCAGTTCTAACGCTGGCCTGTTGACTGCGGGTGAGGGCGGCGAAGCTGTCGCTGTCGCTCAACCATCGTTTAACCGGCGTAAGCTCGTTATTGCGATTATCACTGGTTTGGTGTTGTTATGGCTGTTTTACGAGGCCTTAATCGGTTGGATCATCAAGACCTCACCGATGCGTGAAATGCTCTCCATAAGCAACGCTATCCTACTGCCTATCCTGATTTTTTATACCAGACAGGTGCTATGGGCGGTTGGTCGTGTGGCGCGTTGGACGGCGAAAGTTCTACGCGGACTGCCCGCGTTCTTGGGTCAGAAGTAGGTGCATGAGATGAGTGATATTACCCTGCACGAATCGAAACAACCGGCGCTCCTATCGCCCAGAGAAGAAGCCACCCGCCACGACAATTATAAGTTTGCGATGTGGCTGTACCTCGGCAGCGAAATCCTCTTGTTCGGCATCCTCATTGGCGGCTTTGTGATATGGCGCGTCCAGAACCCAGAGATGGTTAAGGCGTTCCACAACGCCAGCGGCTTGTTGGGCAAGGCGATTGTTTCGGGCAATACCTTCCTGCTGTTGACCAGTTCATGGGCGATGGTCATGGGTCTGCGCGAGATTCAACGCGACAATGTGGCGGGACTGCAAAAGTGGTTCACCATCACCATCCTGCTTGGCGTCGTGTTCATGGGGTTGCAATATTACGAGTATACGCAGCTTGCCCATCACGGCATCACACTAGATTTTGCGGGCAGCACCCCTGAGTTTGCCGGGTTGGGCGTGCGGTTCTATAGCGCGACCTTCTTCCACGGCATCCACGTCCTCGTCGGCGTGTTCTGGTGCTGGCTGGTGATGCGTCGCGCACAACGTGGCGAGTTCAGCAGCAAGCGCTATACCGGCGTCGAAGTGTTTGGCTTGTACTGGCACTTTGTCGATGTGGTGTGGATTCTCATCTTCACGCTGTTCTATCTGGTCTAACGAGGGGTGACGATATGAGCGACCACAATACCACATCCGACGCCGCGCCCACTGACGCGCATCACGACTCGCACCAAGCCGAGATTTTCGCCGAGACGACTACTCTGTTTGGGCGCACGCTGCCATACCCGCTGTATACCGTCATTTTCGGTATCTTGGCGGTGCTGACCGTCTCCGAAATCATCATCGCGGAAATCTTCACCAGTTGGGTGAAGGTGGTCGTGTTGTTGGCGTTTGCGATTGCCAAGTCCATTCTGGTTGTGATGTACTATATGCACCTCAAGTCTGACAGCAAAGTGTTCACGTTGGTGCTGTTGGTGCCAGTATTCATCATCTCCCTATCGTTGATGTTCCTGTTGGTGATGCCCTACGGCGCAGCCTACTAGCACCCGTGATGAATCTTAAAAGGGGTATGGCCGTGCCATGCCCCTTTTGTTTTGGAGGGGTTATGCAGCTTGATTTAACCGGCAAGGTCGCGGTTGTAACCGGCGCGGCGCACAGGGTAGGGAAGGCCATCGCGCTGGAATTGGCGCGGCATCACCAAATGCACATCCTCATCCACCATAACAGCACGTCGCCGGACGCGGCGCTGGCCGAGATTCGGGCGCTGGGCGTGCGTTCGGAAGCCTATCAGGCCGACATCAGCACCCAAGCCGGCGTAGACGCCTTATTCGAGGCCACGATGCGCCATTTCGGGCGGGTGGATGTCTTGGTCAACAGCGCGTCGGTATTCCCCGCTGGCACATTGGATCAGACCCCTCTGGAGACGTGGCAGAATACGCTGGATGTCAACCTGACCGCGCCTTTTCTGTGTATCCAAGCAGCGGCGCGTCTGATGCGCCAGAATACGCCAGAGGGCGGTAGCATCGTCAATATCTGCGATGTGGGCGTCACGCGCCCGTGGGCGGCGCGGGCGGCGCATGGGATTAGCAAGTCGGCGCTGGGGATGTTGACGCAGACGGCGGCGGTCAATTACGCGCCCCATATCCGCGTCAATGCCGTGATGCCGGGGCCGGTGCTTGCGCCCAGTGGGATGCCGGATGCCCGTTGGAAACAGATTGGTGAGGATTTGAC
>Ga0163147_10008688_pt1 | contig 11214 bp, 15 predicted proteins | sample OliLakLV19MP6G1_FD_148597 | JGI IMG/M metagenome (GOLD analysis project Ga0163147, IMG submission 148597) | Freshwater microbial mat bacterial communities from Lake Vanda, McMurdo Dry Valleys, Antarctica- Oligotrophic Lake LV.19.MP6.G1 | ecosystem: Environmental > Aquatic > Freshwater > Lake >...
CTGGCTCGTCACCACGCCGACGGATAGTTGAGCGTACATCTATGACCGGCTTCCTGCGCCTCGTGTCTGGATCGGCACCGACGGCGGATTCGCTTTTCCATCTCGTTGACGTCGCGTTCGCGATCTGTACGGTCGACCCTTGGCCCCGAGACCGTCGTTCGCGCCTTCAGGACAGCGAGAGCACGACGGGCGATGGACCAAGCCCGGCGCCAAGTGTCGCGATGTCGGCAGCTTGCTCGGCGTGCCTGCCGATTCGCTCTTCGAGGCCGCGCAGCGGAATATCAAGACGGAAGTCGCCGGATGCCGTCCGACGGGCCCGCGCGACATCCGAAATTGGTGATTCGTAGTTCAAGTCGTGTCGACGCGGCTGGACGAAGTTAGGCGTCCGAGTCTGGACGAGAAAAACGGCCTGGGCGAAGCTGACGCATACAGAGTCTCGGACCAACCCATCCGACAGCGATGGATATCCACATTCCGCTCACGCTCGCCGCCGCCACGACCGTGAGGCGGCGCGAGCTATCGTCGAAGAATCCGGCGCGGGCGCCGACCACGTACGCGGATGTCCAGGCGAAGGCAATCGGAAGTACGACTACCGCCGCGACGGCGGCTGCCATGAAGAAGAACATCGACACCGCAGCACTCGCTGGGCGCCTGAGGCGTGGCGGTCGAGGTTCCGTGAATGATCCTGACTGAAGCTGGCAGCCCCCGAGCACTCGCCGCTTGGCAACTTTGTAAAGATGATCTCGGCGTCGATGGCTGGGCACGCGGCTCTCCCGATCCACGTGCAGCATCCGTTGTCCGCTCAACGGTCAGCTTCTTTCGGCCGTCGGGAAGTGCATCAAGGCGCACATCTTTTGGCAGGTGGGGCTATGGATCCATCGTCGCGAATGGTGGTATTAGCGGCCACGCGTTCGGAAAGCCGGCCGCAGGGGTGAACGCAGTCGAACTGCTCAGCCTGTACTCGACGGTTCCAGCGTCAAGCGCCAGATAGATCTGAGCTCGAGATGCTCCGTAGTCCGCGTTGGCATCGAAGGGTCGATCGTCGCCGATTCCGGTAACAAGGGTGAACTTTGCCATAATGAAAAAGTCAACGCACATTTTCTTGCTGTAGTATCCAATAGATCGAAGCAGAGTTTGTGATGAGCGTGCCATTCCCTCCCCACGCGGTAACGAAGACCTCCGGAAGACTCCACCCGCCATAAGAGGCAGCATTGGGACCGAGGCCGGAGTTTGTGAGCCGAAGACTTACTCCGCGCGCCCAAATAACGCCGTCGCCAACGCCGCCCAATCCGAGAGAAAAGACGTGGCTGGACGCTGGATAGAGGTCTGCAAGGTCTCGCGCAGTTCGCTCCGATAGGTTCTCGTCAAAGAGGAGCTTCACGAAAGGCTTTGAATGCCGACGCGGCTGTCTCAGGTCGCCGAGAGACCGACAGAACGGCGCTCTCGGTCGGCGGCATACGCGAGGCACGCGCGGACATCATCGCGCGTGAGCTGCGGAAAGTCCGCCAAGAGCTCTTCCTCGGTCATGCCGACGGCCAGGTACCCGAGCACATCGCCGACTGTGATACGAGTGCCGCGAACGACGGGCTTGCCGAATCGGACTTCGGGATCGAGCACGACGCGCTCATGATAATTCTGGATAGTGGCCATGTTTGGAAGGGATAGGACTTTCAATCGGGGTCGGTCGAGCCGGATGTGCCTGCGCGCGCTGTCACGAGTCCCGACATCGCGCCGGCAATCGCCACCGCGCCGAGGAACATCGCGCTCCGCCTCGCCCATCGGTTTTTCAACATTCTCACGCCTCCGTCAAGTATCACTCCGCGTTGCCGCGCATGCTGGCGCATTCCCTCCGTGATCGTCTCCCAGCCGCCGCTCGAAACAAGGCGTCCGGGAGGGACATCGAAGTCTTCATACCCATCATAACTCTGTCGAATCTTCCACCGCAAAATCGTGATCGTGCAAGGATGACGGTGCGCGCCGTAGTCGATGGTATACTCGCACCCCCCGGTCCCGGTTTTAGCCGGGCCGCTCCTCAACCATCACTTCGTCGGCGACTGCACGCGTCGCCACGCCGTCGGCGACATCTGAAATTGTCCGCGGAACGCCGCATTGAAGCGGCGTATGCTCCCGAAACCGCTCGCAAAGGCCACGTCCGTTATCGAGCGACGCGGATCGGCCAATAGTGCCGTGGCCGCACGCAAGCGTTGAGCGACTGCGAGGCGCGCTGGCGCGGTACCGTGCTCGCGCTTGAGCGCGCGCCGGAGATGGCGATCACTTGTGCCGAGTGTGGCCGCGAGTTCCGCGACTGATTGGCCATTGAGCGCACCACTCGCTATGCGGTCCACCACCGTATTGGCCAGGCGTGGCACGGCTTCGAGCGGAGTTTGTCCGCTCGTTGCGTCCGGACGACAGCGTCGACACGGGCGATAGCCTGATGCCTCCGCTGCTTCCCACGATGTGAAGAAGCGACGGTGCTCAGGACGCGCCAATCGTGACGGGCACAACGGTCGACAATACACGAGCGTCGATGTGAGCGCGACCACGAACACACCATCGTATGCGGGATCGCGCATGTTCACGGCGTGATGCCACTCGCTGCGATGCAGGTCTGCATGTGGCTCTTCAGTATTCATGCATTAATACTATCTCAAATTCTGTGAATATCTGGTCGCTTTCGGACCTCGATCTCATTCGGAGAATCATTGAAACAGATCGTCCGATGGCGGCGTACGGTGCGCATACGAGTTTCACGCATTCCCACCTCTTTCGGCAATCTCCTGTGCGATACATGACGTGCGTCGGCATCACATTGTGGTCTCTCGCGACAACCTCAACGCTTTCCGGTCAGACGGTTGCATCGACACCCGCTGCGTCCACGACAGCAGCTCCCACGCTGGCGTCACTTGATAGCCTCATCACACATGCGATGGACGAGGCGGGAGTCATGGGCTTCAGCGCGGCGGTGATCGTCGACAAGCGTGTCGTGTGGATGAAGGGCTTCGGTTTCATGGACTGGCAGCGTACGCGGCCGTTCACGCCGAATACCATCACGAAGGTGGCGTCTGTCACGAAGCCTTTTGTCGGTGTTTCCATGATGCGCGCAGTGAAGGAAGGCAAACTCTCGCTGGATACGGACATCAATCAGTATCTGCCATTCCGTGTCGTGAATCCCTTCCGTCCCGGCGTGCCGATCACACTTCGTCATCTGGCGACCCACACATCGGGCATCACCGACCGGCGGGAGATTTATCGCGGTACGTACACGTTCGATGGTGATTCGAGGGAGCCGCTACTGGATTTCCTCACGGCGTATTTCACACCGGGCGGGCAATACTATGCCAAGGAAAACTTTCTTGAGGCAAAGCCGGGTGAACTTCGTGGCTACTCCAACATTGGTGCCGCACTCGCCGGATTGATCGTCGAGCGTGCCGTCGGTCAGCCGCTGAATGTCTACACGAAGCAGCACATCTTCACACCATTGCAGATGAATCGCTCGGGTTGGTTCATGCGCGAAGTTGATCGCTCCAATCATTCAACACTCTTCGTTTCGCAAAGTGGCTTTGCGATTCCGATTCCCATGTATGGCGGCACCACGTATCCGGACGGGGGCCTGCGCACATCAGTCGCGGATCTCTCCCGGTTCTTCATCGCGATGTTGAACGACGGTGTGTACGAGGGTACACGCATTCTCGACGCCACGAGTGCGGCCGAGATGCGGCGCTTTCAGCTGACCGATGCAAACCGGCCAACGAACTTTCCGGCAGCGGATGGCAACACCGGACTGTTCTGGCGCACCAAGTTCAACGGGCTCCGTGTCGGTCACGGTGGCAACGACCCCGGCGTCGAAGTCGAAATGCTGTCGGATGTCGCCGGGGATATCGGCGTACTGTACATCTCGAACACATCGTTGAGCGGCACTGATCGACGCGCCACCGCGGCCATCTTCGATGCGCTCTGGAAGTATGGGGAGCATGTGCGCGCTACACAGTCGCGCTAGAGCACGCGCGAAATGTCAGCGCGGAAGTAACAGCAGCAAGCTTGATCCGAACTTCAGGGGTTCCCGGAAGTACTGCTGGTTGATGATCCACGCCATCAGCGCACCCCACTTGGCGCCTCAGCCCTTGTACTCAGGATTGTCGATGGTCGTTCCTTCCGATGCCAGGTAGCCATCAACGCTCAACCCAATCCTGACGAATACTCCGCTCATTGTCCACCTATGTCGCGTGCGGTTGTGGACCTGACGCAAAGCTCCGCCGCGGGGCCTTATCATTATGTAACAGGCGTACCGCGGCTTCGCGCCGGTTGCCAACGCCTTGTACAGGCTCTCGCGAACCAGCCCGGTATCCTTCGCCAGCTGTGCCATGCCACGCGCCTTTGCAACATTGGCGATCGCCTGCAGAAGCAGATCCTGATGCTCACTCGCCAACGCGACATTGAGATATTCGGCGATCACCTCTTCGCTATCGAGATAATCGGCAACGTCAAATGCTGCAGGGATAGTTGGTATGAAGCGGTGGCTGGTCCTCCTTTGTATCGTGGAGACATGCATCGCCCCACCACTATCCACGCGCTCACCGTCTCGCAACGGGGCGCACACCGGGAGGCGCGTCACCATGGAGATCATCGGCCTGGATCGGCACAATCGCGAGAGTCAGCGGTCGATCAAAGCGGACGACGGAACTGGCGCCGCGCTTCGCGGTCTTCGTGCACGAGGAGCCGATCGCGGCGCGGCTCACCACGGCGCCGGGCGTGGGACCACTGACCGCAAGCGCGTTCGTAGCGACCATCGATGACGTCACGCGATTTCGCACGGCGCACGAGCTCGAAGCGTACCTCGGCGTGATTCCCAGCGAGCGCAGTTCGGGAGAAAAGCGCCACCTCGGCCACCTCACGAAAGCCGGCAACGGACGCATGCGCTGGCTCTTGGTCGAAGCGGCGTGGACGATCCTGCGCTCGAAGTCGGCCGAGACCGCCGCCTAGCGCGCGTGGACCCTGCAGATCGCGCAGTGGCGCGGCAATGGCATTGCGGTGGTCGCGCTCGCGCGCCGACTGGCCGGCATCCTGTTTGCGATGTGGCGCGACGAGGTGGCATACGACGCGCACCGTATTCGGCCGCAAACACCGCTCGTACCACCACGCGCGGCGTGAACCGCGGAAGACCGATGCGCGAATCGAGATGACTGAATCGGGAGCGGTGAGCGCGGGAATTCCCTTGAAGCAGCACGCAGGCAACAACAGGTGGGGGCTTGACGCGGGCCGAGGCTTCACAGAAGGAACATCGTGCTCCGCCGCTCCCATCGGTTTTTCAACATTCTCACGCCTCCGTCAAGTATCACTCCGCGTTGCCGCGCATGCTGGCGCATTCCCTCCGTGATCGTCTTCCAGACGAAATTCGGAAGTCCGATGGGGAGCAGTTCGGCAGTCTGCTCGATTGAGATTATGGCGATTTCATCGTGCCTGTTCTTGCAGCGCACAGCCAGCACGAGCTTCGCCTTCTGGATCGGCAACGTGTTGCGACCATGACCGACGATCGGCCACGCAGACAACACGTCGTACAGCGGCGTCAGTGTGTGGCCGTTACCTCGAAGAAACAGCGGAAAATGCTTGTGTTGATGCCAGGTCCGCCTTCGCTCTCGTATTTCTGGTTCGGCGCTGTTCCCGTCGCTTGGCACATGTCCTCCTGCGGCAGGCGTATCAGCCCTTGCTTGTCGTTCCTCCAACGGCGTTCAAATCGCTCGACGACGAGCGCGCGTTCCGTGCTGTCATCTTCGCGAAAGGTCGCCAGCTTCACCGTAGCGACGTCGAAGCCAAGCGAGCCAAGCAGTTGCACAGCGCCCACGCAGTCACGACCAATATCAGCGAGCAGGCTCCGCGGATTATTCGAAACGCCGAGTCGGCATGCCATGCGCGTGCGAATGGCGCTGCTATCCGGCAGCAGGTTCTCAAACCACGCGCCGACATTCGGGCCGCGATGCTGCTCGTTGCCCGGCAGGAACGGCAGCGTCAGCGAGAGTGGGCGCGCGCTGGGTGAGTCGCTCCAGCTCGCTTCACACGAAAACAGTTCCACGTCGGCGGACGTGCGACTCCACGTTCCGACCATCTCCCCGTTCATCCCTACGCTGAGCGCGGCGTTTTGCCACGGCGCGCGTTCGAGCGTCCCGCGTCTCGCTCAACGCTGTCGATGGGCTTGGTTGCCGAGTGCATGAGCGTGTCAGCAAAGTCAAGAGTCAGACCAGCACCAAGCAGTCGAAGGACTCGATGAGACTTTTTGTGCTCAACCGAGCTACATCCTTCTCAATGGCTGACACGCGCATTTTTCTTGAGCTTCTCCTCGATCCGGAGCGCTTGTTCGCTTTTCTCCGCACCGCCCTCGAATTCACCATCCACACGCTCCGAGCCAATTCCGTCGGGCGTGTCGGCCCTGATATCTCGCCCTTCAAGCGTGGTGTCGTCGCCTTCGCTGCGCCCTTGGTGCTGCTTCTGTCGTTCGGACATGACTGCTCCTGCGGAATGGGAAATGAAATCCATGATCGTGGGACGTATGAAACGAGACCCCACGTAGTACGCGGCGTTCCACTGGCGGCGGCCGGGACCGGCGCGCGCTGAGGTCGCAACGTCCGCACAGCTTCGTTATCGTCAGGAGTCCACTCGCGAAATCCCGCGCCAACGCCAGACACCACGATGACCCCATCAATGCAATCGACGCTCTCTACGCTGCCGGTCGCGATGCTACTGAGCCTCGCGCTTTCCGCGCCCGCCGTCGCCCAGGAACGCGCTGCCGGTCGCGTTGAAACCCGCATCGAGAACCGCAACGAAAATCGTATCGACGTGGTCACACCGTTGGCACCGGAGCTGGCGCAATTCGGTGCGTACTCAGTGGGCGTGCGTACCATTGTGGTCACGGATAAAAGCCGCCCCGACGTGCTGCGTACAAAAACCGGTGAACCCACTGTTCGCGCCGACCGATCGCTCACGCTCGAGGTGTGGTATCCCTCCGTTGCGGACAGCCCGGCGCACGATGGCGAGTATCGCGCCATCATGCGCGACCCGTCGGTTGTGGTGACACTCCGTGGACGCGCGCACCGCGACGCCGCACCGATTGCCAGCGACAGCGCGTTCCCGCTGCTGATCATCTCGCACGGATACCCCGGCAATCGCTATCTCCTCAGTCACCTCGGGGAGAACCTCGCGAGCAAGGGCTACATCGTCGCCTCGATCGATCACACGGGCAGCACGTACGACAATGCGCAGGCGTTTGCCGTGACGCTCTACAACCGGCCATACGATCAGCTGTTCGTGCTGAACGAACTGGCACGACTCGGCGCGGCGAACTCGGGCCACTTTCTCTCCGGCCGCGTCGACGCCACACGCACAGGGATCATCGGCTACTCGATGGGGGGCTACGGCCTGGTCAACGTGATTGGTGGTGGGTACCGCGCGGCCGCTGCGTCGTTTCCTGGCGCGCCACCCAACGGGCTGCTCTTGGAGCGCAGCGCCGACAATGCCGCCTATCAGGCGTCCATCGATCCGCGCATCAAGGCGGCCGTGGCCATCGGTCCATGGGGCATGCAGGCCGGATTCTGGGATGCCGCTGGGCTGGCTGGCATTCGCACGCCAACGCTGTTCGTCGCCGGCAGCGCGGATGACGTGTCCGGCTACGACAATGGCACCCGCGCCCTCTTTCGCGGCGCCGTGAACGCGGATCGCTATTTGCTCACGTTCCTGGGCGCCGGCCATAACGCGGGGGCGCCGATGCCCGCGCCGGCGGAGAGCTACGCATTCTCGGAGACGCTCAAGTCCTTCCCGTTCACGCACTACGCCGATCCGATCTGGGACACGCGCCGCATGAACAACATCCTCGCGCACTTCGTGACCGCGCACTTCGACGCGCGACTCAAAGGCGATACGACGCGACTCGCGTACATGCCGCTCGTGCCGAACGGCAAGGACGGCGTCTACGCCATCGATCGCGAGGGCCGAGCGCAGTCAGCCCACACGTACTGGAAGGGATTCAAGCGCGGGACGGCGGCGGGGCTGGTGCTCGAGCAGGCGCGCGCCGCGCCGCGACCGTGATTTGCCGTCGCTGCACGAAACGCCAGCTTTTGTCGCGGCTGGTGCGTTCGTGCGCCTCGCGCGGCAGTGCCAGGCGTTCCGTTCAACGCAAGATCACCCCTTCGGATGATTCACAGCGTGTGATCGCACTCGCATAATTCAAGATGACGTGACAACGCCCGCTCAAGCGCGTTGAGGTGACGCGGGCCTCCGAGAAAGGGCGCCGCGCGACATCTCCACCACTGGAACTGTGGCGGCTCGTGCGGCGACCGCTCCTGCGGCGACCGCTCCTGCAGGACGACTCATTGACCGCTCCGACAACGTGCGTTCACTGGTCCCACATCTGAGACGATCTGGTCCGTGTCGGCGTTGATGGCCGGGCACCCCCGGGGATGGTCCCAGCATTCCCACTGCGCAGGGAGATGAGATGACCACGACGACGACCGTCAACCCCACGACGGGCGAGGATCTGGTGACGTACCAGTATCACACCGACACCGAAGTTGACCAGATCGTTGATGCCGCCCACGCGGCGTTCGACACGTGGCGACGTCGTCCGCTGAAAGATCGCATAGACATCGTGCGAGAGATCGGGTCGTTGCTTCGTGAACGGTCGAGCGATCTGGCGCGGCTCATGACCGACGAGATGGGCAAAGTCATCGCGCATGGCGCACGCGAGGTGCAGTTGTGTGCGCATATCTGCGATTGGACGGCGGACCACGCCGCTGAGGAACTGGCCGACGAAGCGCGACCGTTCGATGGCGGGCGGGCGATCGTCTCATATCGGCCCGTTGGAATCATCTTCGGCATCCAACCGTTCAACTTTCCGGCCTACCAGGCGATTCGCTTCAGCATTCCCCAGCTCGTTGCCGGCAATGCCGTGTTGCTCAAGCACGCGCGCAGTGTGTGGGGCTCGGCGCTGTTCCTGGAGCAGCTCTACCACGACGCTGGCGTGCCCAACGACCTGTTCCGCGTCGTGAAGATTTCGAATGAGCAGAGCAGCGCACTGATCGCGAACCCGCAAGTTCGCGGTATCACGCTCACGGGCAGCGGTGGACGCATCTTCAACAACGGCGAGACGTGCGTCGCCGCCAAGCGCTTCGTAGTGGTCGACGCCATCTACGACACGTTTGTCGACGCGTTCGTCGCGCAGTTGCAGACGGTGAAGATGGGTGACCCGAATGACAAGGCAACGGGACTCGGCCCGATGGCCCGCCAGGACCTTCGAGACGACCTGCACGAACAGGTGAGATCGTCGATCGACGCGGGCGCGAAACTGACGATGGGCGGTGAGATCCCTGATCGGCCGGGCTTCTTTTACCCCGTCACCGTGCTCGAAAACGTGCGGCCTGGTATGCCGGCCTATGACGACGAACTCTTTGGCCCCGTGGCGTCGATCATTCGTGTGGCCAATGACAACGAAGCGATGAGAGTCGCCAACCCGCAGCTTCCGTTCGGCGGCGTGAAAGAATCCGGTTACGGACGCGAGCATGGCGGCTTCGGCCTCAAGGAGTTCGTAAACGTCAAGTCGATTCAGGTGACTGAAGTTTCCCCGTAGTTCTCATCAGGAGACCCATATGAACGACGAGCATCTGGAGTTTCGAAAAAAGCTTGTGGACGGCCGAGAAGGAAGAATACTGCCATAAAATTGCGCGCGACGGCATCATGGTGGTGCCGCAGGAACCGTTCGTGCTGGCGGGGCACCATGCTGCCGATGCGATGGCGCAAACGCCTCGCTGGGATTCGGTGGAGTTCAGTGAGACCAAGGTGGCGCGCCCGCAGGGTCGGGACGGCGGTCTCATCGTCATTGCCTACAAAGCCGAAGCCAAGCGCGGATTCATTGGCTATACCGCGTATTGCACCTCCACCCTGCTGCGCGAAGGCGAGGACGACTGGGTCGTCGTCCAGCATCAGCAGACGCTGCCGCTGTCAAGCACGGGCTAAAAGGCGCCTCGAAACACTCGCGCCACCGGCGCATCGCAGCAACTCGCCGCAACGAACCCCACACCACGGAGCCGATAAATGAAAGTTCTCGCCTTTGGCGCGCCTTCGGCTGGCGCCCGCATGATACCCATGACGTTCAACCGCGTCGATCCACGCGCGGGCGAAGTCGCGATCGACATTACCTACTGCGGCGTGTGTCATTCGGATCTGCACCAGGTGAACAATGACTGGAGCAACTCCGTCTGGCCGTGCGTGCCAGGCCATGAAGTGGTCGGCACGGTGTCCAACGTCGGGGACGGCGTGACCAAGTTCGCCGAGGGCGACACTGTCGGCGTCGGATGCATGGTGAACAGTTGCCAGCAATGCGACCAGTGCAAGATGGGTCACGAGCAATATTGCACCGGCCCGAGAAGCTGCACGCTGACGTACAACGGCCCCAAGAAGCCGGACGGTACCAATACATACGGCGGTTATTCGACCACGCTCGTCGTACGCCAGGAGTTCGTCCTCTCAATCCCCGATGTCATCGATCCGGCCGAGGCTGCACCAATCCTCTGTGCAGGAGCCACCACCTATCAGCCGATGAAATATTTCGACCTCAAGAAAGGGCGGAAAAGGAAGAGGCCATCAAGAGTCTGGGCGCGGACGAGGTGATCACGATGGACGACAAGGACGCGCTCAAGAAACACGCGCAGAGCATGGACTTGATCATCAACACCATTCCGTACAAGCACGACATCAATCCGTACATCGCGCTGGTTGCACCAAAGGGTGCGATTGCCGTGGTCGGTAGTTTTCTCGGTTTCGACAACGTGGATTCGGGAACCATGGTCTTCCAGCATGTGACGCTGGCGGGTTCACTGATTGCCGGCGTGGCCGATACACAGGAGATTCTCGACCTGTCGGCCAAGCACGGCATTCGCCCCCGCATCGAGAAGATCCGTATGCAGGACATCGACGCGGCCCTCTCGCGCATGAAGAACGAAGACGTGCGTTTCCGCCACGTCATCGAGATGAACAGCCTGAAAAACGATGCCGAGGCGCGTGACAGGGCAACTACGATCGCTGATCCGGTACGTGGCGACGTCGTGAACGCCTGAGCCGTGCCGGGCCGTACCACGGGGGGCGATCTTTTCCTACCGGGACCGGCCGCTCACTCCCTGACGGCCGAGCTGCCAGGGAGAGGCCGAGACGCACGAGCCGCCGGAGACCGCTCCT
>Ga0163147_10008692_pt1 | contig 11208 bp, 14 predicted proteins | sample OliLakLV19MP6G1_FD_148597 | JGI IMG/M metagenome (GOLD analysis project Ga0163147, IMG submission 148597) | Freshwater microbial mat bacterial communities from Lake Vanda, McMurdo Dry Valleys, Antarctica- Oligotrophic Lake LV.19.MP6.G1 | ecosystem: Environmental > Aquatic > Freshwater > Lake >...
GCCATGTTCCGAAATAAAAGACAGGCACCGCTGCTAATGCACACCGATCGAGGAAGCCAGTATGCGAGCGATGATTTTCGCGCCGAGCTCAAAAAAAATAACACCAAACAAAGCATGTTAACGGCGCGATAAAAGCGCGGAAATACGGCGAGGTCCGGTTGACTTCGAGTTAAGCAAGAGAAGCAAGGAGGAGGGCCGATTCTGAGGCCACCTCCTCCTTGTTTCTCATTCACGGTGTCAGGCCTGTAAATCGTGCAGCCGCTGCATCTCGAATATCTCTTCGTCACACTTTGAGCAGAGGTGCGACGAGTTGCACGCTGTGGTGGACCATCCGTCCGCCTCAGCACATCGTCGAAGATTCTCACTGTGAAGTTTCACGGCCGTTGTATCAGAACTCGCCATCCACGTCCGCTCAAACTGCCGGCGGCAGAAATCGCAGTCGATGATAATCATTAGCTTTAGCATGTCTTCCACCTCCTTTAGCCTTTGGTTGCAACCTTGGATCTTTTAGCTGCGCGGGCCAGTTCTTTAGCTTTCGCCTTCTCCTTGGCCTCATTTTGGCGATAAGATTCACCTTCGATGCGAATGAGCTCAGCGTTGTGTGTCAGCCGGTCCACCATCGTCACCACGCACCCGGCGCTAGGAAATATTTCCCCCCAGTCAGTGAACGCTTTGTTCGTGGTGATGATCGTTGACTGCTTCTGATACCTCTCGGAAATTACCTCGTAGAGCAGGTCTGCGTAACGGTTGTCGTAACTCATGTAGCCGACTTCGTCGACCACAAGTAGTTCAACGCGGCACAACTTCTTCATTCGGCGCTTTCGAGAAGCTGCTCCATCGCATTCCAAAAGCTCATCGAGCATCTTGCTCGCTTTAACGCAGCGAGTATTGTGACCAGCCATCAGAGCCGAAAAGGCAAGATTTTGAGCAATCATTGACTTGCCGAGACCATTTGTCGCCAGCAAAATAACATTTTCTTTCTGTAGCAAAAAGCTCAGCGAAAATAGATCTTCCACCTGCTGCCGATCTACCTTTTCAGGCCAGCTCCAATCGAACTCGGCCATGGGTTTAAATTGCCCAATCTGCGCTTCTCTGATTCTGCGCTCCAGGCTGCGCTTCTCACGTTCTGATTCTTCAGCCTTCAATAAATCAGCCAGCCAGGGCTCATCCGCATACTGGCTCCAATTTGATTCAATCGCACGCAAGCCCAGTCGGCTAGCCAGCTTCTGTAAATCCTTTAGATCTTTCGTCATTACTTTTGCTCCTCATTTGACTGAAATAAACTGTCATAACCAGCCAACGATTTAGGTTTGATCGTCAGCTCATTGGCCAGCGGATTACTGACGAAATTAAGCTTCACAGGCGGCTTGGCACCCCTTGCACTCCGCCTTCTCTCCAACGCCTGCTTCACCGCCGAAGCATGAACAGCCCCAGCCGCAATCGCTTCTTGTATAGCAATCTCCAATTCCTGCGCACCATAGAGATCGAGAAGCGCTGTCAGCTCCTGCGTCAGTCGACCAAGATTGTGGCCCCGGTCTGCCGCCTCGCATAAAAACTTCGTACTTGAAGACGCTGCAATTTGCAGGCGATCCATGGCACGGTGTTTCCTGGCACTGCGCCTTTCATCAGTGAGCTCCTTGAGATGAGCCTGCTCTTCAATTTGTTTGCCCTTGCTAAAGCAACGCTTGTGACTGGCTACCTCCTTGGCACCATCACAGAACCTGACCATCTCAAGGGTCGCAAACACTGAGACCGTCTTTCGAACATAGGCAGGCGGTAGACTGTAATCATTGCAATCAAACCGGCCATACGCGGTCTTGCCAATTGCAACTTGCCCCCTGTCGTACACCGCATACGGTGCGCCTGGGACAGCCACCAAATTACCTTTCTCTTGCTCAAAAGCCTGCATGACCGTTAGCTTCTGGTCTTGCACCCAGCGCCGCTCGCCGGCCTCCCTCAGGCACCACTGCCTCGCTTGCTCATTTAAATCGTCAAGATCTTTCCACTTGCGAGCCTGCCAGAACGAACTGCGCACAAACCGTATTCCGCGCTCCACGCGCCCTTTTTGCTCCGGCTCGCGAACCTCCACCGGTATCGGCTTGTAGTGATAATGGGCGGAAAACTCCAGTATGGCCGGATTGAAATGTATTGCTTTGCCAATTCGCTCCAACACCACTGACTTGAGATTGTCGTACAAAATCTCACGAGAGTGCAGCCCTCCAAAAAACTCAAAGGCATCAATATGGCCTCTGAGAAAATTCCCAGTGCCCTGATTGACGTAGAACTTGAGAAATACTTGCCGCGACCACGACAAGGTCATCACAAATGCGTACAGCTTGCGCTCAGCGCCGTCGATTGTGATCCTGCCAAAAGAGCCCCAATCAACCTGTGCCTGCTCACCCGGCAGTGTTCGTAACCTCGAAAAAGCTTTACTTGCCGACCTTGGCCTTAATCGCCTCACAATGTCACGAAAATGGTCTACTCCACCCAGATATCCACGATCCTTCACCATGTAAAACAACCTGGTGGCATTTAGTTTCGGATAATCTTTCAGCGTAGCCTTAATGAAATCGATGTACGGATCAGCAATCGATTTGCGCACTCTGAGCTGCTCTGGCGAAACACCATTCTCACAAAGTATCCGCTCAACTGTTGAATGATGGATATTGAGCTGCGCGGCAATGGTGTTCTTGCGCCACTTCTCAGCGTAGTGCAGCCGGAGAATCTCGGCCTCTGATTCTTTTGATATGGTCATACTTTTTTCCTTTTCTTCTGAAGTACCGGCCACCATGCCAGGGCTCTAACCTCAAAAACTTGCCGCACAGTAACCCGCAGAAGCAACATTTCACTTCCACAGTCATTTCTAAATTTTGGTCAGGTCTTTGAGTAGGCACAGGCTCAGTAGCCTCTACAAGAGAACCATGCGCCTGGCTTACTCCGGTACCCTGCTGAGTCACTTTCTCAACTGGCCGTTTACAACGAAATGCCGCTTGACGAGCAGCATGCCGGCGCCGCCCTCTTAAAGAAGCCTGGTATCTCTTACTTGATCGCCGCAAGGATGCCTTGCGCATCTGCTGTGCGCAATCTCCGAAGCAATAAATATTGCCGCGATCACACGATCGGCAAATCACAACCTGGACCTGGCAAAGGCCACAGGAATATAGTCTGGCGTATTCTTGTAAACGTGCTACCAGAATTCATAGCTAAACGACTGGACAAAAAGCATCCATATCAATGAAAATAACAAGCAGAGGGGCTCTTGTGTTCATTGCACAGAAGCTTCTGGAGGCTCAAGCTACTACTTGAGCCTCCATCATTTTAGCCACCCAAAAACATCTCAAAACGACATCCCAATTTCAATGCCACCACTTGGATGTCTGTACGATATGCCGTGTAAACTCCCCGCCGGATATCCGCGCATTTAGAGCACTGAATACAAAAGCATGAGTCGAAAAGGCGACTGCTGGGATAACGCCGTGGCCGAGAGCTTCTTCGGCTCTTTAAAAAGAGAACTCGTTCATCATGAAAAATATAAAAGTAGAGAGGAAGCACGATTGAGCATATTTAACTACATAGAAACGTTCTACAATAGTCGTCGACTACACTCGTATTTAAATTACGTCTCCCCTGACGAATTTGAAAACAGCATTGCAGCAGCATAAAAGCGGATTTGCATTTTTTACTGTCCGTGACCAGGGGGAAAGGTCACGGGAGCGTTCACCGCTGCAAGGTTATATGCACAGAGTAGTGCTACTAATCAGGATGTCTTTGTGGCAGGTCACACAGGGCCGCCAGCAAAAAAATCAGGTGATTTGCCTATTTTGAGTGATACCACATCAGCGATTGCGCCGGCAGGGCAGGCTGAAGAGATGAGCATGGAGAGTATGCTACTTGCTGCACCCATGGGAATGTCTAAAGAAGAGCGTGACTTTGATTTTAGTCACAACGCACCACAAACTATTAGAAGTTGGTCTTTAAATGAGTTTCGGGCGTTCGTAAGTGATCCTGTGGGCAAGCAGCTTTTCTTTCTCAGGGAACGAATTGGGTCGCCTTTAGACGCATGTTGAAAGGGCAAATTCAAATGTCTCGCGAATTTCTTGAAGGAAAGACCATTGTGGCCCCGCCTCCACCCAAGCGAATAACTTCAGCCGATGGAAGCCAGTCGGTAGATCCTGAGTTTCTTTCAGATAATTCTGCTTTTGCGCCAGAGCATGTTGCAGCTACCTTTGAAAATCTAAAGACCTGCAGGCAGAACATTGCTGATTTGTGCAAAGAGCTAGAAACATTGAGAAACAATGCTGTTCAGAAGGGAAAACTTCAGGAGCTCGAAGAGCATTTCAATAAGTTCGAGTGGATTTAACAAGCCTGAAATGGCTCTGTAACATTTGACAAAGTATATTGCCACCATGCACCCCTGCTAGTTGCTTCGCGCTGACAACTCGCTGCATTCGTGCAAACGGTCATGGAGTAATGGAAATGCCATCCAACTTAGAGCATTCTACTGCGAATTTTAAGGCAGCATTAAGTGGGCACCACGAACATCTGGTAGCTGATGCCTACGATTTTGTCAAGGCGAACAAGACCGAGATTGCGGTGGTTGCCGTTCTTGTGGGAGCTTCTGCTGTCGCCTTTGCCACAAGAGGAAAAGTAATTACGCGATAGCAGAGGTCAATTATTTTAGGTCGCGTGAAGCATTGCAGCAGATGGGATATAACCCACCGGAAATTCCTGAGCCAACCCTGCAAAAGTGGTTTTACTTAAGTGAACAAAAGATGCGGCAGAACCTGGAACTCTGGGGCCATTGCCCTAAAATCAGGCCACTTGAAAAATTCATGAAACTGAATGTGGAAAAAATGGGCTACATAGATTACGAGGAAATATTATGACTTACATCAATTTTTGCATCTCGCGGCAACCTGGAGCAATCCAGTACGCTCCGCCAGTGAGCACTTTTGCACAAGAGTGCGAAAGCCTTCAGAATCCGGCCAATGTTATTACTATCTACAATTTTACATGGACTAAATTATGTGCACAAGCAAAGTTCAGTGAAGATTGTGAAGACTTTGCCCAGGCCAGAGAGTATTTACAGCGCGCGCTTGCAGTGGCGTCTGGGTTTAGTCGCTTAGACAGCCGATTAACTCAGACACTGCGAAACTTGGCATGCCTGCACTACAGATTCGGAGAATACACTGCCGCTGAAGCCTATGCTCTTCAAGAAGCTGAAATTACACATCGCACTATTGGCAGCAATCACCCTCGGTCATCAACTGCTCTAAATTTACTAGGTGCCATCTATGTTGCTCAAGACAGCTTTTCGGCAGCCGAAATGTGTTTTCGACAAGTGTTGCGTGTTAATTCAGCTTTTTACGGCCTCGAAGACCGGCGGACCATGAGTGCAGCTCAGAGTCTTGCCCTGGTACTTGCTAAACAAGGCAAAAAATGAAGTGGTCATCAGACTTTGACTAAGCATTGCTCCTCCAAGCGGTTGTGGCCTTTTGCCTTAGCAAATTCAGGTTTCAATTGTTCGTGTAGCAAATTCCAAACCTGCCTCGCATTATCGGTTCCGGTATAGAACGACGCTGACAAGTCTGAAATTGATAGATGCAGCTTGCGATCGATTAAGCCATTAACGATTGAGCGTACTTTTGATGAAGTAACGATTTCAGCAGCACCTGTACCGACCAGTGAAAACCAAGTGATACCAAATCTGATGCTTGCTTGGCGCACACATGCAATGCGCCCGATTTGCCCTACAAGTGATTGTCCTGACAAATTATTTAGCCCCGAAATGACGTGCGAAGAAACGGAGTCTGAACATAAGTATGTCTCCACAAGGTTAACGTCACCAACAGCTGACTTTAGCGCATCTTTAATGGCCTCTGAATCAGCTGTCGGTTGATCTAATTCGATTTCCAATACGCTGAAACCATCCGTGCTCGTTATTCCAACTAATGAGTCTGCAGTCGGCTGTTTGGTTGGGCCAATAACTGTGCCACTGTTACCAGGGTTAAAGACGCTACGAACTCTAAGCAGCACCAAGTTTTCACGCGCGCATTCAACCGCTCGTGGATGAATAACTTGAGCACCCTTACGGGCCATCTCCAAACACTCGTCGTAGCCGATGTTTGTATGCTGAATGGCACCACCAATGATATTGGGATCTGCAGTAAATATTCCGTCTACATCAGTGTATACGTCACAGCTTTCTGCACCAACCGCCGCTGCGATGGCAACGGCAGAAGTGTCTGAGCCGCCCCGACCAAGAGTGGTGATGTCGCCGGTTGTCGTTACTCCCTGAAAGCCGGCTACGACAATCACTTCATTGCTGGTAAAAGCGTCATAAATTTTAGTGGAATCAATACTGAGAATTTCTGCATTGCCATAATTAGATTCTGTAACAATACCTAATTGTGCACCAGTGAAAGATTTAGCTCTTACCCCTAAGTCACTTAAGACGATACTCAAAAGCGCAATGCTCTGTTGTTCACCAGAGGCAAGAAGCACATCTAGCTCTCGAAGATTTGGGCTGTCTGAGCATCTGCCGGCTAGTTGAACCAGGCTATCTGTTGTATTGCCCATAGCAGAAACAACTACCACCGTCTTATGCGACTTGCTTTCAGAAGCAACAATCTGGGCTACGTGGGCAAGGCGCTGAGGATTTTTTACTGAAGTGCCACCAAACTTCAATACTTTGATTTTTTTGTTTAAGTTACTCATGTTTTGCTCCTTTGCTTAAAGTAGAGCAAGCGGCAGCTAGCTGAGCTGCCTGCAAGGCAATTTCTAAATCTTGCAAGAGATCAGGTGCGTCTTCGATGCCCACAGACAAACGAATCAGACCGTCAACGATGCCGAGGGGTTCCCGCACTTCTTTGGGTATAGGCGCATGAGTCATGGTGGCTGGGTGACAAATCAATGATTTGACTCCGCCAAGACTTTCGCCCAGCTGAAATAATTGTGTGGAGTTGACTACGCTTTTCGCCGCTTCCAGACCGCCTTTGACCACAAAACCAACGATGCCGCCAAAGCCTGTCATTTGTGTTTTGGCCAGGTCAAACTGTGGGTGTGATGGTAAACCTGGGTAGTAGACAGATTCAACCAGTTCATGTTCAGATAAATATCTTGCCACAGCAAAGGCATTGCGCTCGTGCTCTTTTAAGCGCAGTGCGAGGGTCTTCAAACCACGCAGTATAAGGAAAGAATCGAAAGGCCCTGGCACTGCTCCACCGGCGTTTTGATAGAACTTCAGCTGATCATATAATTCATCGTTGTCAGTGATAATCGCTCCACCAATTACATCGCTATGCCCGCATAAATATTTTGTCGTGCTATGCACAATAATGTCAGCACCAAATTGCAGAGGCTTTTGAAAATATGGCGTAGCAAATGTGTTGTCCACGGCAAAAAGCAAATTATGTTTTTTGGTTATTTTGCCAACAGCTGCTATGACCTTCCCCCCAATTAACAGACAGTAACTAGTGCTGATTCGCTCCAAGACATAGAATGTCACAAGGAGAGATTCATGACTAAAAAACAAAAGCCCAAAGCCCCGTCCGCAACGGCGTTTAACAGAGAATTTAGAGATACCGCCGTCAAGCTGGCCCTGGCCGGTACGAAAAGCATCGCTGAGGTGGCTCGCGAGCTTGGTCTACCGGCATGGAAACTGTACGGCTGGGTGAACGCGGCAAAAGAGAAGAACGGTCTCTCCAGCGTCGCCGGCACACCAGGATCGAACGACCAAGCTGCACTTTTAAATTTACAGAAACGCTACCGCGAGCTCGAGCAGGAGAATGAAATCCTAAAAAAAGCCGCGGCGTACTTTGCAAGAAACCAGAAGTAAAGTACGCCTTCATCAAGGCTCATGCCAAACAATATCCGGTTCTGACAATGTGTCGTGTGCTAGAAGCATCGAAGCCTGGTTACTACGAGTGGCGCAGAGGCAAGGTTAGCCCTACCGCCGCTCGCAGAGCCAAAATTCTCGCTGCAATTTTGAAGCTTCATCATGACTTTAAAGGCGTCTACGGCTCGCCTAGAATTCTACAGGAGCTGCTCAAACTCGGCTTCACCGTCAATCACAAAATGGTTGAAAAATTGATGGCTGAAAATGGCATCGCGGCTAAGACCAAAAAGAAATTCAAAGCAACTACGAATTCCAATCACAAATTACCGATCGCGAAAAATTTGCTCAAACGAAAATTCAAAACAAAAAAGCCGAATCAGGCCTGGGTGGGCGATATCACCTACATTCACACAGCTGAAGGATGGCTGTATTTGGCTACCTGTATTGATCTATTTTCAAGGAAGATCGTCGGTTGGTCAATGTCGGCACGCATTAATTCAACATTGGCAGTGGATGCTTTCAGAATGGCCATGTTCCGCAACAAAAGACAGGCACCACGCATAATGCACACCGATCGAGGGAGCCAGTATGCAAGCGATGATTTTCGAGCCGAACTCAAAAAAAACAAAACCAAACAAAGCATGAGCCGAAAAGGTGACTGCTGGGATAACGCCGTCGCAGAGAGCTTCTTCGGATCTTTAAAAAGAGAGCTTGTTCATCATGAAAAATATAAAACAAGAGAAGAAGCACGATTGAGCATATTTAACTACATAGAAACGTTCTACAATAGTCGTCGGCTACACTCGTACTTAAATTACGTCTCCCCTGACGAATTTGAAAACAGCATGGCAGCAGCATAAAAGCGGATTCGCACTTTTTTACTGTCCGTGACCAGGGGGAAAGATCACTCTTCGCCATCCGCGTCATCCTTCCCACTGGTAATGAGCGAATCATGATCCTGTCAGATCAGAAAATCAATGGATAGAAGATCAATATTCGTTAAAGAAATGAGGGGATCCTTGAGGAGGCCGTCAGCTCAATATGTCCACACTCTCACGCCGATCTTAGCTCAGGCACTATCGAAGGCGACTGCATTGTTTGCCCCTACCACCGCTGGAGTTTTGCTTCAGGAGCTTGTGAGCATATACCAGCTCAACCTGATAGCAGTATCCCTGCGGCAGCAAAGCTTGAATACTATCCGGTTTACACCCAAGTTCACACAGGCTTGATCTGGTTGTTTGTAGGAAGCGATTCAGCATTGGCTCAAATGCCACCGCAAACAAAGACACAACTTGACGAAAAAAATCTCAGAGCAGTCTATGGGGAGTCGGTATAGCTGGCGCCGCTCAAAGTGGTGGCAGAAAATTTGATGGATATAAGCCATGTGCATGCCACTCACTCTTTTGGCGACCCTTCATATGCCCGCGTAGAACCATATGAAGTTAACCCAACAGCTTCTGGAGCTTCTGCCACAGTCAACTATAGGCTTGCTGCAAACAGTTCACTTTTTCTACCGTCAGATCATCCCACTAGAGGTGGCCTGACTCAAATTGATGTTGAGATGCATTTTCCCGGCTGTCTCGATATCAGCTTTAAGTCAGGCAAGTACATCATGCGCCTTTTCATTACACTGACACCAGAGTCTGCCAGAGTAACAAAACTGCGTTACTTTCTCTCTCGCAATTATTACGACAACGGATTGTTCGTGAAGATTTTCGACTGGTTAGCTCTGCGAAAAATCAAACATGCACTGAGTGAAGACCAACAGATTGTGGAGACAATTTTCGCTCAAAAACTTCCACCTATTGCCTTGTCTACCGACAATTTTCTACGCCTGTACCGGCTTATGTGGATAAAACTCAGTCAGGGCGATGAAGTTGATGACACCCGCGATGCAACGCTCTTACCTTCGGTAGCAAGAGCGAAGTGGCCGATCTACGGGCGCCTTTGCTCCAGGTTAAAAGCGTAATTGAGAAGCATGCGCGCAGAGCACAAGCCTCCAGGCTATGCATATTCAAGACAACCCTAAAAACAAAAAAACATGTCTAAGAATCATCTCGGAAACCAATTGAATTGGCGCTCTCCAAACCTGCTAAAAGGATTGAGATCAATCTTTCTGCCAAGCTTTGGGCTTCCCAATTTCAAGTTTAAATCAACTCGCATTCGATTTGATGATCCTGATCGTCTCTTACGGGCAGATGACAAAGATACAGAAGACTACAACTTTTGGGGAATTTTATTCTCCAGTATTTTCGTTTTCTGTCTTTGCGCAATCTTCTTTCAACACGCACTGCCTTTTGGCACCACTTCGCAATGGCAACCACGGGGCACAATTCAAGAATGGCTAACAGACTCAATTCCAATTTTTGCCTGGGGCACCGGACTGACAACACTGGTCTCTGTGCTTACATGGAATGAGCGGTCTGAAAACCGTAATGCTGAAGGGTTATTCGTTAAAGGCTTTTTTACAAGTCTTCTGGCAGGTGTGCTGGAAGAAATATCGTTTCGGTGGATTGTGTTCTATAGCTCAATTGCCGTGGCGCTTGCTGTTAACTGGTTATTCTTCGGCTGGGCTGGCTTCGGTGTTATCGAGTTTTTGCACAACTACCTTTTTGGACCGGTGGTCAATTGGCTCACACTAGGTAAACTAAGTGCTTGGCTCGTTAACAAAGAAATCTGGTACATCGGGGCAGGTATTGTCTCTGCCAATGGTCTATTCCGTGATGGTCACAAATATCTGGGACCAGTTGGTTTTGTAAACAGCTGGTTCATTGGTATGTTCATGTTCTACCTGTTGCAAGAATATGGACTACCTGCCTGCATTCTATGCCACTTCGTTTATGACCTGCTTATCTTCGCAGTTCGTTATATCGATATGTTCATTGAGCGGATGCTAGGCCGTGTTTAGTTAAGTCTTAGATCAGCGACTAACAAAAGAGGGGCTTCCAATTAGCCCCTCTTTTTCTTTTTTTCGCGCTAGTACATTCTATAATAGTACATTCTATAATACTACATTACACAATGGACAACCTGGGGCTAAGCCTTGGCGTATGGAGTTGTCACAGCATTGAAGTTATAAGTATTTACACTTAGTAACCATAACCATCTGAACGAGGGTCACCAGCATGATTTTTCGACAATCTGAAAAATCAGAAGATTCGTTTACTGGCTTTGACACTGATCTAAAATTGGATCAACTACCTTTTCATCGTGAATTGATGACGTTGAATAATTTAGTCTCCAAGCCAAATGAAGACAATCTTTTGTCTCTACCATTCTTCGAAATCGCCCGGGGAAGATCTGGCGGTGCAATTGGTGGACTGAGCGAAAAACAGGTCAAGGAACTGGAAAATGATCTGACTAAGCACGAA
>Ga0163147_10008703_pt1 | contig 11196 bp, 5 predicted proteins | sample OliLakLV19MP6G1_FD_148597 | JGI IMG/M metagenome (GOLD analysis project Ga0163147, IMG submission 148597) | Freshwater microbial mat bacterial communities from Lake Vanda, McMurdo Dry Valleys, Antarctica- Oligotrophic Lake LV.19.MP6.G1 | ecosystem: Environmental > Aquatic > Freshwater > Lake >...
CACCCGCCCCCGACCACCCGCAGGCCGTGCCCTTTGTCATCTGGAATCCGCTTGATCGCCCGTGGTCCGGCCTCGTCGAAATCGAAGCCGGCCTTGATCACCGTCCGCTCTTCGGCGTGTCCAATCCCGAAGTGCGTGTGCTCGGATCCGACGGAAAACCCCAGCCGCTCCAATCAATTCCTGTCGGGCACAACTTCATGCCGGGCCTCGTCTGGCGCTGGCGCGTGCTCACGTCCGTCAGCCTGCCCGCCAGCGGCGCCGCCGTCGTCTCCCTCGGCTGGGTGCCGGGACATCGCCCGCCCGCCGCATCCAAGAAAACGATACCCGCCACCGCCGCCGCTTCATCCCGCATCGCCAACGGCTGGTTCACCGTCGCGCCCCGCATTGGTGCCTCCGGCCTCGCCGTGCAGGCCACCGGACGCGAGGGCGACAAGGCCGTGGCCTGGCTCGCGGGCCTCACGCTACTCACCGTCGAAGACCCTTGGGGTCCTTGGGGCGGCCACTACGACGAGCCCGGCTCCCATGCGCTCAATACCGTGCGCCACGCTTGGAAAATCGTCTCCTCCGAAATCGTAGAATCCGGTCCGCTGCGGGCCGCTCTCCTCGTCAATCTCCGCTCGGAAGGCGGTGCCTCGGAGGCCGAGTTCACCATCCAGCTCGAGGCCGGACGCCGCGCGGTCAGCGTCGAGGCCCGCGTGTTCTGGCACGAGGAAAACGCCCGCTTAAAAATGGTTTTCCCCGTCGCCGCTAAGCGCATCCAGGTGGAAGTCCCCGGTGGCAGCGTGGAACGCGGCGAAGTCGGCGAGGGCCCCGGCATCGGATGGGTAAAGGCCGTCGGCAGCAAGCAGCCCTTTGCTCTCGCCACGGACGCTCTTTCCGATTTCGACCTCCATCGCGGCACGGTGCAGGCCACCGTCGTGCGCTCCTCGCACTACAGCCAATCTGAAGGCCCCACCTCCACTTTCGTCCCGCGCGGATCGGTCATTGATCGCGGTGAGTATCGTTTCCGTTTCGTCATCACCGACGCGCCGACAGACATCGAGACTCTGTCCGGAGAACTCCACTTTCCGCCTTCCGTGCAAATGACGTGGGCACGTTCATCGGATTCTTAAACCCACCACGTTTTCAACCATGCTCCATTGCACTCACAGTTCCGACGATCACCATCTGCGCCACCCTTGGAAACGCCTCGTTACCGTCGGTCGCGCCTACGAACTCCTCCGCCACGACCTGCTCGAACACCTCAAGATTCTACAAGATCGCATCGGGTTCGAATACACCCGCTTTCATGCCATTTTCCACGACGAAATGCAGGTTTACTCGGAAGACGATCAAGGTCGCGCAGTTTATCAATGGAAACACGTTGATCGCATCCTCGACGATACCCGCGCGCTGGGCTTGCGCCACGTCATCGAGCTCAACTCGATGCCCGCCCTCCTCGCTTCCGGCACCCAGACGATTTTCAATTTCAAGATGAACGTCACACCGCCGAAATCCTACGAAAAGTGGGAGGCCTTGGTTCGCGCGTTCGTCGAGCACCTCGTGGAACGCTACGGCATCGCCGAGATCCGCCAGTGGTATTTCGAATGCTGGAACGAACCCGACCTCAGCGGATTCTGGTCCGGCACGCAGGAAGAGTATTTTCACCTCTACGCCGCGTCCGCCCGCGCGGTGAAAGCCGTCCACCCCGACCTCCAAGTCGGCGGTCCTGCTACCTCGCGCGGTCAATGGGTCGCAGATTTCATCCGCTTCTGCCGCCGCGAAAACGTGCCGATGGACTTCGTTGCAACCCATCAGTATCCGCAGGACGAATACTGTCTGTTCGAAAACCGCGTTGGCTCACCGCACGAGCCCGATATGTTCTTCATTGATAGCATTCGCGACGTTCGCGCCACCGTGGACCGCGAGGCCGGTGCCGGTTTCCCGCTGCTGTACACGGAATGGAACACCCAGAACGCCGCCCCGGGCCGCGCCGTCAGCTGGAGCCGCAACCCCGATCTCGACACCCTCTACTCCGGCAGCTCCGCCCTGCACTACTTGGCGCATCTCGACGACGCGACCGACATGTTTGGCTGGTGGACCGCCTCCGATCTTTTTGAGTTTCAAGGCGAACCCGTCGGCATGCCCACCGCCGCCTTCAGCAGCGGTTACGGCCTGCTCACCGTGCGCGGCGCGCCCAAGCCCGCCTTCCACGCGTTGCGCTTTCTCGGCCAGCTAACCGGCCGCCTCATGGCGATCAACCTCGGTGACGCGCCCCGCCCCGCGCTGGCCGGCGCTCTCGCGGTCGAGTTCACCGACCGCGTGCGCCTGCTCGTATGGAACCATCAGTCCCACGCCACAGCACCTGAAGGTGTTTGGAAAACCTCTACATGCTTCGAGCTTCCGGAGCGCCTTGCGGCGGCCTCCGCCGTGCAGCAGGTCACCTTCCACGTGAAGCCCGGACACGGCGCGGCCTACGAAACGTGGCTTGCTATGGGCAGTCCGCAAAATCTCACCCGCACTGAGGAAGAGGCGCTGCGCCTTTCGGCAGAGCCTTTGGCAAGTATCAGTCGGCTTGAAGTCCGCAATGGACAGGCGCAGCTGGAGATGGAACTTGGACCTTGCGAGTTCCTGTTCATCGAGTTGTCACTTCCCGGCCAGCCGTCCAAGGAACGCGCGGAGGAATCTACAGACCAAAAACTCAATAGCCTGCTTAGCTACAAGGCATGAGCGCGAAGGCCCACTCGACCCCTAAGACCGCCACTCGGTCGGGCTTAGACCAAGCACGCTGCGGAATTGGCGGCTGAAAAAGAAGAGACTGCTGTATCCGTATTCTTGCGCCACCTCGCTGACGTTGAGCGCAGACTCGGCAAGGCGCTGGGCTGCGGCGTGAATGCGCTGTTGGATGAGCCAGCGCTCTGCCGAGATTCCGAAGGTAGCACGACAAAGCTCGTTGGTGTAATCACGCGAGAGCTTCAACCTCACCGCAAGCTCGGCTGAGGAGGGCCTAGCGTCCGGCGGCAAGCTCTGTAGCCACTCCAGCAGGACCCGGATTTGCAAGAGGGAAAGCCGGCGCTCGCCGGATTTTTCCAGTGGCACATTCGCTCGGCTAACGAACGCAGAAACGAGCAAGCCGCCCAAGGCGCAACGCAAGGCGTGAGATGCAACCGGCGTAACGACGCAGGATTCCTGCCGCACGACTTCCAGCCATGAAGGGATGGAAAGCGGATTACGGGAAATAACAAAATCTGTTTTCAGTGCAACTCTGCCAGAACCTGCAGCGTGCAGCGTCATGCGAAACCGGGTGACGGAGGTGCGATCGGGACTGCCGCTTTCAAGGCGATAGGGAACATCCGGCGAAACCCATACCCCATCGCCCTGACGCAGCGAGAGTAGAATATGACGAACGCGCACCAAGATTGATCCGCTCATGCAGAAATAGAAAAGGTGTTGGTCAACGCCCGGCGAATCCACCAGCCATCCGGCGCGCGGGCGGAAACTCATCGGGGTGGAACTCAGGTCGAACTTTAAGCGGTAGCGATCATCGTGTATGCGCCGGACAAAATCGTGGGGAGTTGCGTAGATGCGTTTCATTAATCCCCTTTACAGTGCAAACAAAACCGTTCCGCGTCCATTGCCATTTTATCTCCTCGGGTGCAGTGTAGGAGGACCATGCAGCACCACGGCGACGCCCGTTCGGAAATGTGAACGATGGTTTGCGCTAACGAACTGCCGGCCCGCGTGCTGAGCTAATGATACCCGCAATGGACACAACTTTATGAATAACCACGACGTCCCTCACTCCCGACAACTGAAACAGATTGATCTGGCTGCTGACCTAGTCGTCGTCGGTGGAGGCATGGCGGGGGTCTGTGCCGCTATTGCGGCGGCGCGGAATGGGGCCTCTGTTGTTTTGGTGCAGGACCGCTCCGTTCTTGGAGGCAATGCCTCGCGGGAAATCCGAATGCACATTGTGGGTGCGGACTCCCACGGGCATAAACCAGGCGCGCGCGAGACGGGATTGATTGAGGAATTGCGCCTCGAGGACGCCGTCCGAAATCCTCATCGCAGCTACGCGCTGTGGGATCTCCTGCTTTACGAGAAGGTGAAGGCGGAGTCGAACATTACGCTGCTTCTCGACACGACCTGCATAAGTGCAGAGGTCGAGGAGAAGACTGACGGTTCCCGCCATATTCGGGCGGTGCATGCGGTGAGGCACTCGACAGAAGATCAATTTCGGATCGTGGCCCCGTTCTTTGCCGACTGCAGCGGCGACGGACGACTCGGGCTGGAGGCTGGTGCCGATTGCACGGAGGGGAGAGAAGCGCGGGCGAGTTACGGCGAGGAATATGCACCGGAAAAAGCGGACAACGCTCGGCTAGGGAGTTCCATTATGTTTATGGCGCGGGAGTATCCGACGGCGCAGCGCTTCATTGCGCCGGATTGGATTCGCAAGTTCTCCCGCTCGGATTTTAAGGGTCACCGGGACGTGTTTAGTTACGAATACGGCTATTGGTGGTTCGAGTGGGGCGGGCATCTCGATACCGTGAAGGATAATGAGAAAATCCGGCACGAGCTCCTGCGGATTGCGCTCGGGGTCTGGGATTACGTGAAGAATTCCGGGGATCATCCGGGTGCAGTAAATTATGCGTTGGACTGGGTGGCTCCGATCTCGGGCAAACGGGAAAGCCGACGATTCCTTGGCCGTCACGTGCTGACTGGGCAGGATATTTTCAATCCCAATGCGCGACCGGATGGCGTGGCTTACGGTGGATGGCCGATTGACTTACACCCAATCGAAGGTGTAGATGCTCCCGAAAAACCAGCCTGCGTTCACCACGGTTTTCCCCATCTTTACAGCATCCCATACGGTTGTTATTGCTCGCGAAACGTGGAGAATTTATTTTTTGCGGGCCGCAATATTAGTGCGACACACGTTGCCTTTGGTAGCACGCGCGTGATGGCCACGTGCGCCATTGGAGGCCAGGCCGTCGGCACGGCGGCGGCTCTCCTCACAGCCCGTCATGCGACTTCCACTGCAGCTTTCGCCAATCCCGAAGGTTGGAAAACCCTTCAGCAATGCTTGGCAAAAGATGACGCCTTCGTGCCTGGGGTCATCAACGAAGACACGGGGGATTTGGCGAAATCTGCCCGCGTGAGTGCAAGTTCTCAGTCGCCTGAGACACCCGCTGCCGCCGTGGCAGATGGCCTCACCCGCAATATGCTTGCGACTTGGGGCCCGTGGTCCGCCGATGCAACACACCTTTGGAAGTCAGCGACGCTTCCTGCAACGCTAAGGTTGGAGTTGCCGAGCCCGACTCCGCTGTCTGAGATTCACATAACATTTGATACCGGACTCGAGCGGGAACTGATGCTGAGCGGCAGCGACAAAGCGACGGCTAAGATCGTGCGCGGACCGCAACCCGAGACCGCGCAGCACTACAGGGTCATGGTCAATGGGAAGCTGCTGGTCGAGGAAACCTTCAACTACCTGCGCAAACGCGTGCATCCCATGCATTCGTCCGAACCGGTTCGCGTGGTCGAACTCGAAATCCTCTCGACCCATGGCGTGCCCGAGGCGAGGGTTTTCGATGTCCGGCTCTTGGCCCGCGAAAAACTCTAAGGAACCATGAGCCGTCCCCCGGCAAGCATCACCTTGGGCGACTCGGGCACGCCACGTTCCGCCCTCTGAAGTTGTGCCATAACCATGTCCACCGCATACGCACCCTGTAAATCGTAGCGCTGGTCAATGCCAGCAAACCCAGCCGATTCTACTCGCCACTGAAGCGTTGCGCCCTGCACCTTCGCCGCGCAACCGAGACGCTCGAACTCGCCGGATACGTCCTGATTATCCAGAATCAAGGCGTCCGCCCGAGTGGTTTTCCACCAGCGCCGCCGCGCTTCTGGCTTTTCCTTTGCGTTGAGGAAAATAAGCTTCGCTGCTTCCGCCGGGGGCAGCGGGTGGTGAGCCAGAAAGGATGCCCACCAAGCTCCAAACATCCGCCGGTGCGCTTCTTCGGAGATTTGGAGCGCAATGCGGCGACAACCCCGGTGCCGCAGGTGCCGCATCAATTCCATCATCGAGCGGTAATGATTATGGTGGACTTGATGGAACGCTGGACGCCATAGTCCCAGCCCTATTGAGACCACGCTGTATCGCGCCCATTTCATGGAGAGATGTCTGTGAACGTGGTAGCTGACCGGGCCGAGAATGACACCCACAATGCCGCGTGAATAGAGCATCCGGTCTAACCGAGCTGGGGTCAGTTCGGTGCCAGCGAGGTGGAACGTTTCGATCTGGTAGCCGAAGGTCGCCGCACGAGTTTCCGCTCCATGCTGCAGCTCCGCCAACAGCGCATTTCGGCTTACCTGAGACGGTGTAGCATCCGGCCAGAGTAGTGCGAACACACCAGTATGTGGACTGGCCCGCGACTGCCGTAGATGCGCCATGAGCGAAGAAACTTTCGGATCGGGGCGATACCCAAGTCTTGCGGCGATTTCAAGGATGCGCGCTTTCGTGGCCTCCGACACGCGCGGGGCGTTGTTGATCGCCCGTGAAACAGTCATCTGCGAACAGCCCGCTTCACGCGCAATCTCACGCAGGCCGGGACGAGAGGGAGCAGGCATGAGAGGGAGTATATCGGTCTGGTCTGTGGCATTCAACGCCGAAATGCGTTTCGCTAACGCACTTGCTTGGTTGCTGGATGATTTCTGCGTTGCGAGTGTTGGAAAGAACCAGATGCCCTCCGGCCCCCAAAGAATCCAAACCTTATGAAAAATCCGATCCTCTTGACCGCGGCTATTGCCGCCATCTCGCTCGCAAGCCTCGGCTCGGCAGCAGCCACCCTGCTCACTTACGAAGGCTTTGGCTACACCTCGGCTGCCAATATCACTGGCCAGACCGGCGGCTCCGGTTGGCGCACTCCTCTTAACCCCTCTTGGACCACCGGCGGCACGACGGGCACGGTCGCTGCATCCGGCCTGACCTACACCGGAATCAATGCAGCCTACACTGCATTTGCACCCACGGGCCTCGCTGGCAACTACGGTGGTGCCTTTCGAAACCAACGCCTTCTCGCCATCGATGCCGTCGGTCCCTATGCCACGGCCAACCTTCGTGGCGACGGCAACTTCATCGGTGGCAGCACCGTGACGGGCACGCTGTGGGGTAGCTTTCTGGTAGGCGCGAGCCTCTGGGACACCGCCTCCGGCCCGCAGATGGTCGTCAATCTGGGCAGCACCACAGGCACCGGCACCCAAGCCAGCATCCGCCAAACCGGCGCAGGCAGCGCGATCTCGCTCACCGATGGTAGCGGCAATGGCATCGGCGCCACTGGCACCATCGCCACGTCCGCGCTGAGCACCACCAATCCTAATCTGATTGTGTTCCGCATGGTGTTCAACGGGGCCTCCGACGACACCATGAGCGTTTGGCTGAATCCGACCGCCGCCTCCGACACCGCCAGCATCACAGCCACGCAGGCCAATTTCGTTTTAAATAATCCGGAATGGCGTTCCGTCAACGCGAACGGCAACTTGGTCTTCGACGAAATCCGCTTCGGCACGACCTTCGCCGATGTGGTTCCCATCCCCGAGCCGTCCACCTATGTGATGTTGCTCGGTGGAATCGGAGTGTTGCTCATCTTACGCCGCTGCCGCCGCGCCTGATCGGTGCCCTCATACTTTTCATTTTCATAGTTGATCCGGCGATCCTGTTTCTGTCTTCCTGCGCTTAATTTAACCTGTTTAACATCTTTAGATTTCTACCTTGCTGCAAGGCAAGCTATGCCTGACGAATGAATTTCCCCCGAATTGCTGCGTGTAGCCTCTTGATTTTTTCCGTCTGTTCTTTCTTGAATGCCGAGGAAGTAAATATTCTTGAGGAAGGCAACTTTGAAACGACGAAGAATGGGATGCCCTCGGGATTCATCTGGGCGGGGTTTGCAGGAGATCCGACCGTTACGCCGAATCGCTTTGCGCTGGTGACGGAGGACAGCCAGTTTGTGCGAATTACGGTTCCGCCGGGCACGCAGAAAGAGATTGGTGTTGTGCGCATGGTGGAGCCGATTCCCCTTCCCAAGGACTGGACGGCATTGAGAGTGTCGGTTAAGCTCAGGGTAAGAGACTACGTGCAAGGCAGTTTGGGCTGGAACGGCGTGAAGGTCTTCGTTGTGTTTTATGACTCTAACGGAGCACCCTTTGGTTCCGAGGTTCCGGCGATTACGGTGAAAGAGGTCGTGGCCGAGTGGACGCCCTACGAAGAGGAAGTCGCAATCCCACCGGGCGCAGCAGCGTTCGTTCTGACCGTCGGACTTCATAGTTCTGCGGGCGAGGTGGACATTGATGATCTCGTGATCGTTCCGATCAAGTGAGTTCGCCAAAATTGTGCCTTACAGGCCAGGTGCCTCGTCCTTTTGCTGTGGCGGCACTATTTCTTTCGTCGTTTACCGCCCAGGCCCTTGATGTTGTGGAACTTCGAGGCAGCGAGAAGGCGCAATGGGACAAGACCCCGGTTGAGGACGTGTCTCCGGGTCGCAGCGAGATGGTCCTGAACGACCTGTGGCTTTTTCAGCCCGCGATGGGCTCTGCGTCAGACTCGCCCTCAGGACAGTGGGGATGGGGTCGTGTGCCGGGCTCCTGGGAACGCGGCTCGTGGGACTCCGGGCGGTATGAGGGAGTGCTCGCGCTTGGCAAGGGCGGAGCTTGGGAAGGTTTGAAGAGCGACACGCCGAGCCGCTCGTTTCCTGTGTTGGCGCTGCGAGGTGTTGATCGGGCTTGGTATCAGCGTGAAGTGAAAGTTCCCGCTGAATGGGCGGGACGCCGCATTGTTTTGGATCTGGAACGTGTGGCTACCGATGCCAAAGTTTTCGTCAACGACAAACCCAGTGGCTCCGTGAATTGGCCGGGGGGCTCAGTAGATGTGACGGCTGCCATTACCACAGGCGCAACAAACATGATTCGCATTCTGGTCATTGCCACAGGGGATGGCAAAGAAGTTCTGCAATACATGGATGCAAATATTGCCACGAGGTCTGCGGCTCTTCTCAAGCACCGCGGGCTGATCGGGGATGTCGTCCTTTCGTCAGAACCCGCCGCCGGACGGATCGCCGGCGTTTTTGTGAAGCCCTCGGTCCGCAAAAAGGAACTCGGCCTTGATGTCGAACTGGCCGGCATTACAGCGGGCGGACCGGCCAAGCTGGAGGCCTCCGCGATCAATCTTCAAACGGGCGAGACAGAAAAGACCTGGACGCTTGAGGTGAAAGTCCCTCCACCGGACGCAGGCGGCAATGCCGTGATCCGTGGCGTGCAGCTACCGTGGGAAGATCCGAAACTCTGGGATTACAAGCAACCGAATCTCTACACCCTACAGCTTGCGCTCAATGGTGTCGGGCTCAAGGATGTCGTTGCCCAACGGTTTGGATTTCGTGAGTTTCGCATCGTCGGAAGGCAATTTCTGCTCAACGAGCGTCCCTATAACTTTCGGCTCCACGGCATCGGTGAACCCACGATTCGTTCCATTGCTGCGAATCAAATTGATGCGCTTCTTGCCATCAACGTGAACGTTGCGGAGATCTGGCCGAATCCGGATCTCATCCGCGGGCATGCCAATACCCGTGCGCTCATGGCCAAGGTCGCCGATGAGAAAGGCTTGCCTCTGATGCTCGGGATCAGCGAACCGACGGGGATGTTTGACCCGGCAGATCCCGACGTTCCACCCGAGACCTTCGCGGCTTGGGAGAATGTCATGGAGAGGAGCTGGAAACAGCTTCGCAATTCCCCCTCGGTCGTCGTGCTACTCGTCGCCGGAAATCGTTTTTCCCATGCGGATGACCAGAATCCACTTCGTATTGGCAACCGGAAAAACCTAGACTTTGATGCGATTTGGAAGCGCACAAAGGCGGCTCCCGGGAATAAACTCATCGAGAGCGTGAAAGCCCTTGATCCCACACGTCCGGTCACTTCCCACCACAATGCCAACGTCGGGGATTTTCAAACCAGCAATAACTATCTGAATCTTCTCCCTCTTCAGGAGCGCGAGGACTGGCTGTCGGTATGGTCTAAGACTGGAGATATACCCTTTTCAGCGGTGGAGTTCGATGCGCCTTTTGCCGCAACAATGAATCGAGGCCGCAAAGGACACACTGGAGAGTCCACCTCGGAGCCATGGTTGACCGAATTTCTGGCTATCTACCAAGGTGCGAAAGCTTACCAAGAAGAAGATCCAGACTACCGCACCATGATCTCTAAGAACTTCGTCTCCGGACAAGACTACAAGGGACTCAACATCACGACATCGAAAGCTTTTCATCCCTTCACGGCATGGTGGATGACCCAGACCCTGCGCGCCTGGCGCGGCTACGGCCTCAGCGGCGGGCTCATCCACTGGAGCGACGCCTATGCGTGGAAGAACAAGCCCAGTTCGGAATCCAACTTCGCATTCCCGCCTTTCGAGCCGGGACAGCGCGGCAGTTACGTCCGCGAGTTGTTAAATCGCGAAGTGTTCGGAAGACTACCGGAGGTTTCAAGCCTGACCGCTTCCGGCGAGGCGTTGCGCGATGGGTATTCGCCGACGATGTCGTGGATCGCAGGGCCTGTAGAGAGTTTTACTAGAAAAGATCACATCTTTATTTCAGGAGAAAACGTCGCGAAATCCGCAGCATTTCTCAACGATACCGCGAAGCCCCAGCCATACTCGCTGGAGTGGACCGTTGAGGTCGGCGGCGCCCCTCTCACCAATGGGAAGACAAACGGCGAACTGCCCGTTGGTATCCCCACTTTCGTGCCCATCGCTTTTTCTGTTCCCGATGTGCAGGCAAAGACCGGAGGAATGCTGCGGATCAAAGCAACGATTGCCGGGAACCCGCACGACGATGCCTTCTCCCTCACCATCCTTCCGCCCTCGAGAATGCTCGCTTTGCGCTCTCCAGTGATGTTGCTTGATCCCGAGGGCACCACAACCAAGTGGCTTGCCGGGATGGGCGTGAAAACGTCGCTACCACCATCGGATGCCAGCCCGATTCCGCTACCCGGAATCCTCGTTCTCGGCCGTAACGCCATCGCGAAGACCCCAACCGCAGACTGGCCACCACTCCGCGCGCGCATTGAAGCCTTCGTCAAGGGTGGGGGCCGCGTCCTCATCATGTCCCAGGATCCCGAGTGGGTTCGCGCCAATAGTGGGTTGCGTATTGCCAGGCCCGCTGGACGACGCTTTTGGCC
>Ga0163147_10008706_pt1 | contig 11190 bp, 13 predicted proteins | sample OliLakLV19MP6G1_FD_148597 | JGI IMG/M metagenome (GOLD analysis project Ga0163147, IMG submission 148597) | Freshwater microbial mat bacterial communities from Lake Vanda, McMurdo Dry Valleys, Antarctica- Oligotrophic Lake LV.19.MP6.G1 | ecosystem: Environmental > Aquatic > Freshwater > Lake >...
ATCTATGTCTTCATCAAGCTTGCGTTGCCGTTGCTGCTGGGCTTCCTGATGATCGGGCTGACGTCGGTAACGAACGTGCTCTCCGTTCCGGAAGACTTCGTCCTGGCCACCTGCGTCGGCGCGGTGCTGGTGGGCTTCATGCTGCCCGAGGTCTACATCAAGAACGTTGCGACGAAGCGTCGGGAGATACTTAATTCGGTTCTGCCGGAGGGTCTCGACCTCCTGTCGATCTGCGTCGAAGCCGGGCTGAGTATCGATGCGGCCTTTCGGCGGGTGTCCCGCGAGATGCAGGGATCGATGCCGGAGCTGGCGGTCGAGTTCGAGATGACCGCCATCGAGCTCACCTATCTGCCGGACCGCCAGCAGGCGCTGGAGAACATGGCGGACCGCACGAATTCGCCGGCCGTGGCCGCTCTGGTGAATGCGCTCCGTCAGACTGAAAAATACGGTACGCCCCTCGCTGCGTCGCTGCGCATCCTGAGCCAGGAATTCCGCCAGACAAGGGCCTCGAAAGCGGAAGAGAAGGGCGCCCGGATGCCGGCGCTGATGACCGTCCCCCTCATGGTATTCATCCTCCCAACCCTGATCACGGTCTTGCTTGCGCCGGCAATTATGTCGGCTATGAAGTTGACATAATAGGTCTTTTTTACCTAGACTTACGGCATATTATTCTGAGTTTACTTCAAATTCATATTTAGCCCGTTTGGGCGACCATTAATTGATGGGGGCAGAGATGCTGCGAAGCTTTTCACGCCGAATTCGTTCTGCTTACACGATCTGTCAGCGCCTTCGGCGCGACGACTCCGGGTCGGTTCTCAGCTTGTTCGTAATTGTTCCGGTGGTCATTGGAGCCGTGGCGCTGGGCGTCGAGACCGGCGACATGTACCGCTCCAAACGACAGATGCAGGGTGCCGCCGATGCGGCGGCGCTTTCGGCCTCGATCGATCGCCTCGCCGGCAAGGACTCGGCCACAATCATCGCGACGGCCCAATACGAAGCGCAGCGCAACGGCTTTCAGAATGCCGTCAGCAGCGTCACCGTGGCGGTGAACAGCCCGCCGACATCGGGCCCCAACATTTCGACGTCCGGGGCGGTCGAAGTCATCATCACCAAATCGCGAAGCTTCAGCCTGGGTGGCGCCCTCAGCAGTATGCTGGGCGTTGCCAATCAGAGCTTCACCATGCGCGCCCGTTCGGTCGCGGCACAGGGAAGCTCGTCCAGTGCCGAAGGCTGCCTTGTGGCGCTCACGCCCGCGGCAGAGCAGGGGGTGAATTTCTCGTCGTTCAATAACTTCAACTCGGACTGCACCATCATCTCGAACGGCACATCAACGTCGGCCAATTCAAACGCGTCCGTTTACATGGGCAGTTTCAACAATGCGACGCTCAAGTCGGTCTGGACGCGCGGCAGCTTCCACAAGTCCTCTTTCAACAGCTTCACGTCGACCGATCCGGCTCAGACCAACCAGACATCGACGGTCGTCGACCCCTATGCCTCGCTGCCGACGCCATCGCCCGGCAGTTGCAGCTATACCAACTTCAGCCGCAGCAGCATGAGTTCGGTCACGCTGTTGCCCGGGACCTATTGCGGTGCCCTGACGGTTTCCGGCGTCAGCAATCTCTATTTCACGCCCGGCATCTACTACGTCGCCAACGGCGATCTCTACATCACCAGCGTCAACAACGTCACCTGCCCGACCTGCACGGCCGACAACGGAGTCGCCATCGTGCTTACCCAGACGAGCGGAAACAATGCCGACATTGGAGGTGTCCATATCTCTTCGGACAACAACATCACGCTCAACGCCGGCAGAACGAATACGGGCGCCTACGTCGGTGTATTGTTCTACCAGGACCGCCGCGTGGCGGCGGGGACGATGGGGTCGAGTTCAAAGATATTCACCATCAGCTCGCTCAATGCCGTAACCTTGAATGGCGCCATCTACTTTCCCAACAACCGCATCGACATCTCGAGCGTCAACAACGTCGGCTCGAGCACGAACGGTTGCACGATATGGATCGGACGCTACATCCGGTTCTCGTCGTACAACAATAACTACAAGGGTGGCTGCGCCGCCTATGGGACGCTGCCGGTCTCGATCACAACGGCCGGCAAGATCAAGGTCTACGAATAGGCACGGTGATGCTGCGCTTCCTCCGCCCTGGCATTCGACCGTACGGCCTCGATCACCGAGGCAACATCTTGATCGAGTTTGCGCTCGTGCTGCCGGTCCTTTTCATCCTGCTCGTCGGCCTCCTCGATCTTGGTCGCTTCGGTCTTCAGAAATCCGCGATGCTCCAGGGCGCGCGGGCAGGCGGGCAATACGCACTCGTGGCCCATGGCGAGTCTTCCAACATCAACACGACGGCGCAGAATGCCACGGGCCTGACCGGCGTAACCGCGACGAATACGGTCTTCTGCGAGTGCGTATCGGGCACTGCCGTGTCCTGCTCGATCACCTGTGGCAGCGGACAGACGTTAAAGCGCTATGTAACGGTCACCACGAACAAGACGTTTAGCTCGGTATTGTCGCTCTCGACGCTCAGCTTTGCCGGTATGGGAAGCTGGTCGCCGCCGACTTCGATCACCGCGTCCATCACCTTGATCGTTCCCTGACATGGGCTCTCACCGGAAATGGGGCCGGGAGGCGTGCATGTCGCAGATGATCGGCGATCAGCGTGGCGTTTCGATCGTCGAGTTCGCGATTATCGCACCGCTGTTGCTGACGATGACCGTGGGCGTGATCGACTTCGCGCGCATGTTTTATGTCCGGCAGGGCCTCGAATATGCGACCGAGGAGGCCGCGCGCTACTTTATGCTCAATCCGAGCGCCGCAACCGCCACCGTCACTACCGAACTCCGGGGCAAGATGCCTGGAACGATGGGGCCGAGCGTCAATGTCGCCTATGCCGACACGGCCAACTGCAATGCCAAGAGCACCGTGACGTGCACGACCATCACCGCCACGTATTCGTTCAGCTTCGTCGTCGGTTATCTCGGGGCGGCCAAGACCCTGCGGGCGACCGCCCAGGCCGTGCGGGTGTTGTAACCGCTGTTTTTAGGCGCGATTTCAATAAGTTGTCCCCAGCTATTGCGGTGTTGGTTGCGGTTACCCCCAATATTTTGATAACCTCCCAGACGACGTACTGGCAATACCTGCGGAAGCAGAACGCCTAGTTTGGGGTTGGAATGAAGCTGGCGCCGATCTTCAGCGCAGGCCGCGCGCTCATCGGGGCGCTCCTTATCGCGGGTTGTGGCGCCGACCTGGGCGGTTCGACTTCCAAGGGTGACAGTTACGACTCATCGGTGGAGCAGGCTGACGAGGCCCGCAAGGTGGGCAATTTCGATTCGGCGATCCCGCTGTACGCCCGGGCCTTGCAGATGAAGCCGGACGGGGTCGAAGCCAAGCTCGGGCTCGGGCAGTCCTTCCTGTCGGTCGGCGCTCCCGAGGAGGCGGCGGCGCTGTTCCGGGACGTGCTGGTGCAGCGCAGCAGCAACCAGGCGGCGCGACGGGGGTTGGCATCGGCATTGATTTCCATGGGCCAGCCCGATCTTGCGGAGCGGCAACTCGAGGCTGCGCTGCAGGCGGACGGCCGCGACTATCGCTCGCTGAACGCGCTGGGTGTCGTTCTCGACATGCAGGGGCGACACGCCGATGCCCAGGCGAAGTATCGCCAGGGCATCGAGGTGGCACCGGATTATCTGCCGCTGCGGAACAATTTCGCCTTGTCCTTAGCGATCTCGGGAAACCCGCAGGAGGCGATCGCCCAGCTCGTGCCGATCGCCAACAGTCGCGCGGCAGATGGGCGTGTGCGCCAGAACCTGGCCTTCAGCTACGCCATGGCCGGAGACCTCGAGAATGCCCTGCAGGTCAGCCGAAAGGATCTGGACGAACAGAGCGCCCAGCGGCAACTTTCCTACTTCATGCAGCTCAAGGCCCTGCCGCCGGAATCGCGTAGCGCCGAATTGCGGCGCAACCCGAACTTCTTTCCGCAGTCCGGGGGCGGTGGCGGCAGCTAGGCGGCAGGTCGAGGAGGAAGACAATGTACGGATCTCGCGAATTGGGCATGAAGGCTCTTGTCGGTGTCGCGGTGCTAGCGATCGTCGCGCCGGCCCACGGCAAGGCGCCGCGCAGCACCGTCGACATATCGGCATCGGCCGGCGTGCCGGAGTTTCGCGATCCCAAGACCGGCCAGATATGGACGCCGAACAATGTCGGCCTAGTGCCCGGGCCGAACACGGCGGCCGACCGCGCCTTCGATCCCTTGGCTCAGGCCGCCAGCGTCGACGGCGTGACCGTGCAGAAGCCGAAAATCACGCCGCTCGGCGCCGTGCCGATCGCGGCCGGGCCGACGGTGTCGCTCGTCAATATCGAGAATGCGACCTTGCGGGCCATTCCGGAGCAGCGCTGGCAGGTGGTGCTCTACCTGAACAACAACAGCAACAGGACCATCGCGCCGCAGCTGCATTGCCAGTTCTCGAACGCCGGCAAGCCGGTCGAGGAGACGCGTGTCCTCGTTCCGGCGGTCGGCGGCGGCGTGCGCGTCGGGCTCACCGTCTATGGGCCGAACACCAGCCTCTTCGTCGACCGCGCCACCTGCCGAGTCGAGTCGCCGTAGGGACGACCTCAAGCCTGGACGGAATAGCCGCCGTCGACCGTGACGGCGGCACCGGTGACGAAATCCGAGGCCGGTGCAGCCAGGAACACCGCGATGCCGGCGAAATCGTCGGGCACGCCCCAGCGCGCCGCCGGCGTGCGCTTGAGCACCGTTTCGTGGAGGCCCTCCACCTGCTCGCGAGCGCGCCGGGTGAGGGCGGTGTCGATCCAGCCCGGCAGGATCGAGTTCACCTGGATGTTGTCCTTGGCCCAAGCGGTGGCCATCGCCTTGGTCATCTGCACCATGCCGCCCTTGCTGGCAGCATAGGCGGTCGCGAAGGCCGCCCCGAAGATCGACATCATCGAGCCGATGTTGATCACCTTGCCGGCGCCGGCCTTCTTCATCGCCGGATATGCGGCCTGGCTGCACAGAAACGCACTGGTCAGATTGCTGTCGAGGACCATGTGCCACTCCGCCGCCGTGAAGTCCTGCGGCTGCTTGCGAATGCTCATGCCGGCGTTGTTGACCAGGATATCCAGCCGGCCGTGCTGCTTGACCGTCTCGGCAATCAAAGCGTGGCAGGAGTCCTCCTTCAGGACATCGACGGCGATCGCGCTCGCCGTCGCGCCGAGGCCCTGGATCTCCTTCACGGCGGCGGCGTTCTTCGCCGCGTCGCGTCCGGCGACGATGATCGTGGCGCCGGCCTCGGCCATGCCCTTCGCCATTCCGAGGCCAATGCCACCATTGCCGCCAGTGACGATGGCCACGCGGCCGGAAAGATCGAACAGCTTCATCGTTTATTCCTCTCCCTCGAAGGACGTCCTGTATAGCCGACGGGCGGAACCGGAAACAGCCGCGTCCGTTAGCTGCCAAGGGCGGCGATCGGCTGCCTTCGGAGGTTGCCTATGATGAAGCAGGCCCTGGTGTTTGCGCTTGTCGCCCTGTCTGCGGGCGCCTGTTCGGTCGAAAATCGAACCGTGGTCGTCGCGGACGATCCCTGCACCAGCTACGGCTTCACGGCGTCTTCGGCCGACTATGTCCGCTGCCAGCAAAGCGTTGCCGATCAGCGCCGATCCGGTCGTGCGGCCATGGGTTACAGCAACGCGCAGATCGTGGCTGATTCGCAAACCGCCTGCCTGTCGTACGGCCTGCCGCGCGGCACGGCATCGTACGATCGCTGCGTGCAGAACGAAGTCGCTGCCCGCCGTCCGGCCTGAGCGAGGTCACACATTCAAGCGGCGGCGGCCCATGGCCACCGCACGAGATGATCCACATCGAGACGATGCTGCGCCTTCTTGACGTTGAACAGGCTGTACGCGCCTCGGTTCCGCGCCGCTACTTCTTGCTTCGCGGCTCCGCGTCGTCGTCACTCCCGGACCGGGTCGTCTTGGCGGCATCGCGATCGATCAGGTTGAGCAGGTCGGCCGGCAACGGCTCGCTCGCGATCTCGTCGTACATCGCGTGCAACTGCTTCTGCAGCCAAAGATCGAATGGACGCTCTTCTGAAGTCTTCACGTTGGGCCGGGCCGTTTCACCGGCCCGGCCGCGTCGCGACTTCTCGTCACCTGCCATGACGTACCTTCGTCCGACGGCAGACCATTCCACGGGCCCTTGTCCGGTCCATTGCACTCCCCAAAACGCCTGCCGACTATGCCACACTTTCGAGCCTTGTGCGGAGACTGGCCCGCCATTGGGAAGGCTCAGAGGCTGGCGGCGGGACGGTGGGCAGCCGGGGCGTCTTCGTCGCCTTCGGCAAAGTTTTCCGACGGATGGCGGGCGTCGCCATCAACCAACAGGTGCTCCAGGCGGTCACGGGCGCGCGAGATACGGCTCTTGACCGTACCGACCGACACGTTGGTGTGCGCGGCGATGGTTTCGTACGGGAGGCCCTCGACGACGGCCAGCAGCAAAGCCTCGCGCTGAGTCGGCGCCAGCTTGGAGAAGGCGGTCAGAAACTCGCGCATGATCAGGCCGCTTTCCTGATGCGGCGGGTGCGATAGCGTCTCGGCAATCGTCGAGTCGACCGGAACGGTCGGGCGCAGGCGCCGCAGGCCGGAGATGAATTCGTTGCGCTGGATGCGGAACAGCCAAGCCGCCAGGTTGGTGCCGGGCTGGAAGCTTTGACGACCGGCCAGAGCCTTGATCACCGTGTCGTGGACGAGGTCGTCGGCCGAGTCGCGATTGCGGGTCAGCGACAATGCGTAAATCCGCAGGCGCGGCAGAATTGCCGTCAGCTGCCCGTGAAAATCGCCAACGTCGTTGGTGGTCGAAGGGGTGGTCGTCGAAGTCTCGATGGCCATGTACTTCTTCTCCTCGTACGTTGTGTATTGAAGTAATGCCGAAGAGGGGCAAAAGGTTACATCGGGTTTATTTACTCTTAAGACATTGAAATAGAACGATATTTTTCACCGGCTACTCATTCAGCTTTTGGGCCAGTTGCTTGCGGGCGCGCGAAACGCGCACCTTGAGGGTGCCGACCGTGCAACCGCAGAGACGCGAGGCCTCCTCGTACGAAAAGCCGCCGGCCCCTACCAGGATGAGCGCCTCACGTGCCTGAGCACTGAGCTGCCACAGGGCCGACGACAGTTCCTTCATGGCAACGGTGGCTTCGGGATTGTCGACCGCCGCGAGCGGTGCTGCTTGGTCGGAGTCGGCTCCCGAGGGGCGGCGGCGCTGCGAGCGCAGGTCGGAGTAGAAGCGATTGCGCATGATCGTGAACAGCCAGCCCTTGAGGTTGGTCCCCGGCTCGAACTGTTCCTGCTTGTTGAGGGCCGCGAGCACGGTGTTCTGCACGAGATCGTCCGCCGCCTCGCGCTCGCGACACATGAAGCGTGCAAAGGCGCGCAGGTCCGGAAGCAGCGCCACGATATCGTCCATTATCATCGAGCAGGCATTTCCTGTGGAGGGCGGTGTTGTCGCGAGCGCGCTGCACTCAATGTGGGCAGTCCGGCGCCTTGCGCCAGCGGAAAGTCGACACAGGCAACTCCTCGATAGCGCTCACGTTAGTTCCGAGTTCGCGCCACGCGACATTCCAACTGAAAGGAACGCGTCATGAACTGGGATCGGATCGAAGGCAATTGGAAGCAGGTGGCCGGCAAGATCAAGGAACAGTGGGGCAAGCTCACGGAGGACGATATTACCGTGATCGGTGGCAAGCAGGACCAGCTCGTGGGCCGCATCCAGGAGCGGTATGGACTGGCCAAGGACGAAGCCGAGCGCCAAGTGAACAGCTGGATCGGACGCATGTAAAGTGGATAGCCCGATCGGCTTCCAGTGGACGATTCAGAGGGAACCGATCGGCTCCTCGGGCGTTGGATCAAGGGCATTCACGTAAATGCGCTATCGAGGAGAATGAAATATGGGACGTGCGGCGCTCTTGTGGCTTGTGGGAGTTCCGATTCCCGTCCTACTCCTGATGTGGGCGTTAGGCTGGTTGCATTAGCGAGCGGCCGTCAATTGTCGAGTTCGCGCGGGGCGATGATCGACCAACAAGCCATCGACGTGATTTGTGATCGAGGTCAATGTGGCGAACCCGCGGCTGTACTCCTGTACGCCTCTGGATAGTCATGTGACGCGTGCGTATGCTTGTCGTTGCGGATAGAGGGAGAACGACGTGCCAGATGAGTCTGTGACGAAGAATCTGTCCGAAGCAATCACCAGGACGCTGCCGTTTCTACGCCGCTATGCCAGGGCCGTAAGCGGTTCCCAGCAGCGGGGCGACGAATGGGTTCGACTCTGCGCCGAAGTGGCCGTGCGCCAGCCCGAGCTGATCGCCAAGGCCGCGGATACCAAGCTGGGCGTCTTCAAACTGTTCCATAGCCTCCAGCAGCCGTTCGGCGGGCTGGAGGGCGGCGCAAGTGGGGAAAGCGTCAGCGGTCGCCTGAAGGAATCGCTCACCGATATGGCACCGCTGCAACGCCAGGTCCTGCTCCTGACGGTGCTTGAAGGGTTCACCGTGGGCGATGCCGCGGAAATCCTCGGTGTCGACATCAACACGGCCGAACGCGGCCTGGAGGAGGCGCGGCAGGAATTGCAGCGCGTGGCGTCGGTGCGTGTCCTGGTGATCGAGGACGAAGCCATCATCGCGCTGGACGTCGCCGACATCGTGCGCAACGCCGGTCACGAGGTCGTGGGCATCGCGGCGACGGAGAAAGCGGCGGTCGAGCTCGCCCGGAAACATTCTCCCCATCTCGTGCTGGCCGACATCCAGCTTCGCGGTGGAGACAGCGGCATCGCTGCCGTCAATGAGATCATGGGGTCCATGTCCGTGCCGGTCATCTTCGTGACCGGCTTTCCGGAGCGATTGCTGACCGGCAAACGCGTCGAGCCGGCCTTCGTCATTTCGAAGCCATTCGACCCTGACCTTCTTCGCGCGGCGATCGCCCAAGCGCTGCACACAGTTTCGATCTGAACCGGCGCGGCCGATGTTGGCCCGATGGTCGCTGCGCACGAAGCTGGCTCTCCTGGTGACTGCGGTATTTCTGCCGGTTATAGGGCTCGCAGCGTGGCAAGCCGACAGCGAGACGAGAATTGCGGAACGGCAGCGCAGCGAGGCGGTGGCGACCGCCGCGGAGCTTGCTGTCTCGCGTTACAGCGTCCTGATTGAAGGCACGCGACGGCTGCTGGTCGCCGCGTGTTCCGACGATGCCGTGATGAAGAGCGCGGGCGCAGGGGCGGCACAGGCTGACATCACGGGCTGCGAGGTCTACTTCGCCCGCATCCTGCAAGCTTTTCCGGCAGAGTACTCCTCGGTGCTTGTCACCGACGACAAGGGTGTCGCGCGCTGCTCGAGCACCGTTAACGTGATCGGCATGGGATTTTCTGACCGCGAGATATTTCGCCAGGTCCGCGACACGAAGGTATTCTCGGTCGGCACCCAGATCGCGAGCCGGGTGACGGCCCTCAGCATCATGTCGGCGGCATTGCCGATCCTGCGCAATGGCGAGTTCGGCGGCATGTGTGCCATCGGCATATCGATCAGGAACCTTGCCGACAAGGTGCTTCCGGCAGAGGCCGAAGGCGGCATCGCGGTGGCGCTGGTCGATCGCGCCGGGGCCTCGATTGGCGGCACTGCCGAGATGGTTCGTGCGCTGCCGGTGGCTGCCCGCATCGCCGCGGCGATCGTGGGCGGTCAGACCGCGTTCCGGGATTATGGCCAGGATGGCATGCTCTACTCCTTCAGCCTCCAGCCCTTGGCGGGCAATGCCATCTTCGCCATCGCCGCAGCGCCCGCAGCGGATGAACTCCTGCTGCTTGCTCGGGGGGGAGACGGGCTTTTGCTTGTGGTGCTGGCCCTCATCCTGGCGCTGCTTGCGGTCTGGTTCGGCGCCGACCGCTGGTGTGTCCGCCCACTGCGCTATATCCGGAATTTTGCCGGCAAGGTCGCCCGGGGAGAAACGGTCGCTTTCGGTCCGTCACGCCCCTGGACCCCCGAACTGGCGTCGGTCGGCGAGGGCGTGACGGCAATGGCAGAGGCGATCGCCAGCCGGGAGGCCGAACTTCGGGTCGGGCTGGAGCAGCGCGATCATATGCTTCGCGAGATTCATCACCGGGTGAAGAACAATCTCCAGATGATTTCGAGCCTGCTCAACCTGCAGGCCGGTGAAATTCGCTCGCCACGCATCCGTCGCTTCTTTGGCGATGCCCAGAACCGGGTTCTTACCCTCTCGATCCTGCATCGGCACCTCTATGAGAGGACGAGCTGGGCCCTGGTCGACTTCCAGCGCTTCATCAGCGATCTGGTGCGCCAGATCTCGGTGGGCGGTGCGAACGACAATCGTCTGACGCCGCGCTTCCATATCCGAGCTCCGATCATGGCGGTCGGTCCCGATACGGCGATTCCGGTCGGCCTGATCGTGACAGAAGTTGTGAGCGGAGCCCTTGATCATGATTTCTCCGGCGTGACCGCGCCCGAGATTCGTATCGAGGCCGCCGAAAGCGAGGATCAGGTCACGTTCGTCTTCGAGGACAACGGCCTCGACAGGGGGAGTGGTCCGGTCCGCGCGGACGGGCGGGGAGTTTTCGGACTGACGCTGATCCGCGGCCTGGCGATGCAACTTGGAGGCGAAGTGACGATATTGCCGCGCGACGGCGGGGGCACGCGGGTCGTCCTGACCTTCCCAATGGCCAAGGGACCATCTGCGGATGCCTAGCGTGCCACGGGCTGCGCGTCTGACTGGGCTGATCGTCGGACTGACGGTCGGTGTGGTAATCGTGACCGGCGCCATGCTGGCCATCACGCATTCCAACTCTGCGGCTCGACAGCAGCGCCTGGTGGTCGGGAACTATGAGACCATGTCGTTGATGCGCGATACCGTGATCGCGTTGCAGGACGCGGAGCTCGGTCGAAACGGTTACCTGCTGACCGGCGATATGGCCAACCTGGGGCCTTATGAGCGGGCACGCCTGCGTATCGAGGCCGGCCTCCGCCAGCTCGAGGCCGCTGCCTCCACCGACCCTGACGCCGCGCAACAGGTCAGGGAGTTCCGTTCCCTCGTCGGTGAAAAGCTGGAGTGGCTCGGCAATACCGTGGCCGTCTATCAGATCCACGGGCGAGACGCCGCACTTGCCCTGGCCCGCACCGGCACGTCGG
>Ga0163147_10008709_pt1 | contig 11187 bp, 20 predicted proteins | sample OliLakLV19MP6G1_FD_148597 | JGI IMG/M metagenome (GOLD analysis project Ga0163147, IMG submission 148597) | Freshwater microbial mat bacterial communities from Lake Vanda, McMurdo Dry Valleys, Antarctica- Oligotrophic Lake LV.19.MP6.G1 | ecosystem: Environmental > Aquatic > Freshwater > Lake >...
GGTTCACTGGGTTCCTGTCCGACGCCGCAGGCGATCTTATCGCCACGGTCGGCGACGGCGGCTACGTGGTCGACCCCGTCGTATACGCCAGAGGATACGCGGCGGTTTGGGCTACCACGCCTGCCGACCAGAGGCTGGCGCTCAGCGAGCACAACGAGGACGCGTTGATCGACGCGACGGCAGCTAACCCGGATGCTGCGCGGATCATCGATGAGATCATGAACCCGCCACCGGCCGCAGCCGATCCCGCGGCCATGGCTTCGATCGTCGTCGCTGTCCACAACGGGAAGCCCGACCTGAAAGGTTACCTCGACGCGCTGCGGACGGCCGCGGCAGCGCAGACGTTCGAATCCTACCCCAAGTGGGAAGGCCTGCAGCGACCGGTCATCACCGCGATCTCGACGGTGACGCGTCGCGCAGCGGAGAAGATTTGCGCGGACCGCGCGACCGCGCTGGGCACCGACAAGCCGGCGCCAGCGCCGCCATCTGCCGCACAGCCACCGCCCAGCGCGGCCATGGAACCGCCGCCGAACACCGGTGATGACGCTCCCGCAGGAGAGTCCCACGACGAACTGCGCGGCGAGCCGATCCCGCACCAGCCTTGGAGCCGTAAAGCGCAGGGCATTTTCGACCAGCTGCGCCAATGCACCAAATTGAGCGAGCTTGACGACATGGCGCGCAACGCGGCGACGCAGGTCATGTTCCGCCAGATCGGAGAGGCTGACGCCGGTGAAGGCGAGCGGCTCAAAGTCGTCGCGGCGGAGCGGCGCGCTGCATTGAAATCCCCCCAGCACTAGGAGCCCAAAGACATGGCACGAAAACACGGTGCAGCAGCAATGGCTGCACCACAGCCGCCGCCCACGGACGACGGACCCGACGCATTCGAGCCGGCAATCGAGTATCTGGTCATCACCGACCTGGTGCGCCACCCGCGCAACGCGCGCACCATTCAGCCGACCCCCGCGCACACGGCCGCGCTGTTGGCCTCGGTGCGCGCGGTCGGCGTGCTGATGCCCGTCATGGTGGCACCCATGGACGACGGCCAATTGGGCGTGCTGGCGGGCTGGCAGAGGGTCAGCGCGGCGAAAGCCGCGGGCCGCATCAGGGTGCCTGCCTTGCGCGTCGCCAGCGCCGATGCGGGCCAGGAACAGCTATCCCTGGTGGAGAATACCCTGCGCGTTGCGATGCACCCCGTCGACGCCTGGCGCGCCACCGACACGCTGATGCGAGGCGGTGCCAGCCACGAAGTCGCGGCTGCCACACTGGGGCTGTCGACGCGCGAGGCAAACCGGATGCGGCTGCTATCCCAGATGCACCCCGACATGCTCGACGCGATGGCGACCAGCGAAGTGCCCGACGACTATATCCTGCGCGATATCGTGCGCGTTCCGCTCGATCGCCAAGCCGATGTGCTGAAGGGCGCTCGGGTCGGCAAAGAGAAACCATTCCGAATCGAATGGAATACGGTTGCTGCTGCATGTCGGGTGACACGCATCTCGCGTGACCTGGCTGTCTTTGCGCACGCGAAATCGAGTATCGTTTTCGACCGCGACTGGTTTTCCGAACCCGGCACGTCGCACGAGTGGACCACCACCGACGTGGCGGGCTTCCTGGCAGCACAAAAGGAGACGATCGCAAACCTGGTGAAAGGCAACGATCGAGCTGGCCTGAGGGAATGGCAGATGAGAACGTACGGGCCAACAGTCCCGGCCGATTGGCGCCAGACGCAGTGGTTGTCGAAGCTCCCGAAGACCCTTCCTGACCTCGGTGCAGACGAACGTTTCGTGGTGTCGGTAACTCCATCGGGCGAGGTACAGACGCGCATCTACCGCGTGCCTGCTGACACCCCTGACCCTGCACTGGCCGCGGGCTCACCGCCCGATGTCGCTGCGCCGACGGCGCCCCGGTTGATCACCGATGCCGGGCTGCAGATGGCTGCGGACATGAAGGCCCAAGCTTTAAGCGATGCACTCGAAGCAATGCGCGATACCTACGTGGCGGATCAGCCTGCGATCCTGCTGCGAGCGCTGCTGGAGTGCCTGGCTGCGCAAAACGTCACCCCTGGGGCTGCACGGAAACACGAGGCGCTGGAGGCCATTGCCGACGCCACGCCCGGCGGCGGCGAGCCCAGCCCAAGCACTCTGGTCAAGATCGCCACCAGTGCAATCGCGTCGATGCTGGTGTTCCCAGCGCCGAAGGTGTTGAGCAGCGGGCCGGTCGCGGACGAGATCGCAGCATCGCTGGACGCAGAGCGATACCTACCGCGCTGCGACACGCCGGCATTCTTGGCGCAATGCACCGGCGCGATGCTGCGCGAGGCTGCGCAGATGGTCGAGCGCCAGCCCGGCCAGAAGATCCCCAGCGGCGTGGCTGTGCTGCGCGAGTTTCTCGCGGGCAAGCTGCCCGACTGGCGACCAGTGACGTTCTTCGCAGCGAAGGAGCCCTCCAATGCGGAAGCCTGATGAAGAATGGCTTGAAGCAAAGATCGAACAACTGCGAACGCTCTGGGCGATTACTGCCATGTCTACTGCCGCCATCGGGCGAAAGATGCATATCTCAAAGTCTGCAGTGGTCGGCAAGGCCCACCGGCTCAATCTGCCCCCCAGGAAGTCGCCAATCCTTAGCGGGGAAACGAGCGGCATCCCCCCCCGTGTGGTTGCGCCGCGGCGCGTAAAGGGGCCGACCCTGCCACCGCTGCCTACCTCTGACGCATCGTCGCTGCACCTGGTCGCTGCGCTGGCTGCGCCGGCTCCGCCCCCGCCGGCGCAACTGGAGCGGCCAGATTCGGAAAGCCGCTTTGCTTGCCGCTGGCCGATCGGCGAGCCGGGCACGCAACACTTCGAGTTTTGCGGCGAGCACATCGGCACCAACCGGAACTACTGCGCGGAGCACCACGCGATCGCCTTTATCGCGCTTAGCACGCTGCTGCGCGAGCATGCGAGCCTCGCAACCATCGAGGCATACGCTGCCGAGCACCAGGTCGCGGTGAAGCCGGCGACGGGGCTCTCGGGCTTGGTGGTCGCCGTCAACAACCATCGTCGGGCGGTTGGTCTGACGCCGTTCGCGATGCGCCAGCGCATGGCAGCGTAGCATCCAATAACAAGAAGGATGAGCCACGATGACCACACCCGAACCGAAACCCCAACCTCCGCGATTCAGCTCCCTGGTCGGGATCGAGGGCGAGATGTTCGCTCTCGACGATCTCGGCCGCGTTTGGCGCTGGAACGGCAACCGGCTGGTGCTTTGCCGCGCCGACCCCCTGGACGCCGGGCCATGATTGAGCAAACCCCGGAATTCCTCGCGCTGCAGGCGCGAAATCCTGTGGCGGCCACGATCGCGATCGAGGTCGACAAGATGGCCACAGACGCAGTGCAGCCGCTGCTCGACCGGTTCGAGCGAGATAGGTGGCCGCCTGACTGCCGCGCAGTGGTGGTCGAGGCAGTGATGACCAAGCTGTTCGCCAATCTGCAGGGGAACGCGTGATGGCCGGATACAGCTCCATCGAATGGACGGATGCCACCTGGAACCCGGTCACCGGCTGCACCGTCGTCTCGCCGGGCTGCGCCAACTGCTACGCGATGCGCATGGCCGGCACCCGCCTCCAGCACCACCCCAGCCGCGCCGGGCTGACGAAGGCCAGCAAAGCCGGTCCGGTCTGGAACGGGCAGGTGCGCCTGAATGAGCAATGGATCGACCAGCCGCTTCGCTGGACGCGACCCAGGATGATCTTTGTCTGCGCCCACGGCGACCTGTTCCACGAGGGCGTGCCCGACAAGTGGATAGACGGGGTGTTCGCTGTGATGGCGCTGGCGCAGCACCACACATTCCAGGTGCTGACGAAGCGCGCGGACCGGATGCTGCGCTATATGACTGGCGCTGGTCTCGCCACCAGGATCGAGGCACTGACCAGCCTACGGACGTCCCGCGAAGGCCTCCTCTGCGGGGTGGAACGATGGCCGCTGGTCAATGTGTGGCTGGGCGTCTCGGTCGAGGATCAGCGTCGCGCCGACGAGCGCATTCCCCACCTCCTGGCCACCCCGGCCACTGTGCGGTGGATCAGCGCGGAGCCGCTGTTGGGGCCGGTGGACCTCACGCGCATCGACGTGGACGGCTGGGGCGAGGTCACGCCGCTCTCCGGCTGGTCGCCCGAGCCTGGCGCGCTCGACAGCGCGGGACGCCCAGCCGGCGAAGGGCACCCGCGCATCGACTGGGTCGTCGCCGGCGGCGAGAGCGGCCCTGGCGCCCGGCCGATGCACGCGGATTGGGCTCGCAGCCTCCGCGACCAGTGCGCAGCGGCAGGGGTGGCCTTTCACTTCAAGCAGTGGGGTCAATGGTCGCCGCTTGATCTGCGCGCCGGAGGCGACCTTGGCGGCGACGTCAGCGCCGACCGAGTGCGGATTGTGCATCCGACAGGGCAAAGCAATCTGGAGGTGTCCCTGGTCACCGGGGGCCGCAACACCGTGGTCGGGAGCCGCTACATGGAGAGCGTCGGCAAGGCGCGCGCCGGCCGCCTGCTGGACGGGATCGAGCACAACGGGTTGCCGACCATGGAGAACCGCAAATGACTGTCGTGCAGCCCACTGACTCGTTGGCGTTCTTGCTTCGGGCGACGACTTTGATCGTCAAGCACGACGAGCGCGACATGACAATGCGCCAGATGGCCATTCTGCTGTTCCTCGCCAGCAACGCGGATGCAGCGCCTGGCATCAAAGCACTGGCTGAGCAATTCGGCATCAGCCGACCTTCCGTCTCGCGTTCCGTGGACCGGCTGGTCAAGGAGTACGGATATGTGCAGCGAACAGAAAGCATAGACGACCGTCGACGCGTCGAGATCCGCATTGCTCCCGCTGGCACCCGTTACCTGGACGGGCTGGCTCTGGCGTTGCGTAGTTTGCCCGCTGCGAAAGCGCTGCCGTCCAGTTAACGAATGCTTCGAACATCACCCCTATCATCCGCAGCGACTGCATAGAGGAACTACCATGGCCGACTTTCGTGTTTCGACAAATCAGGAAGGCCAGCCGCGCTGGTGGATTGCTGGCGAGGAGATCCCCGCCACACATCAGAGCGTCCGTGTCGCGACCGTTCCCGAGGCGGTTTTGATGCGGCGTATTATGGCCCACGACGCGGCCCGACGAATGCCGCCGGCCGCCCTGGGCCAGCAGCTTGGCGCGTTGTTGCGTGCAGGGAGCGCGGCATGAAGCAACTAACCGCTGAAGAAGTCAGGATTGTCACCGCCGCTGGAGACGAGGTGATGAGAAGGCTGCGCACGGTGTGCGCGCAGCAAATATCGGGCGAACTGGAGTTTCACATTATTCTGACCGTTGCACAAAGCGCGGTCGCCACGCTGGTCGGGAATGGCGTGGACCCGCTTGATGTATTGGGCGCCATCGCCACCTGCGCTGCCCGAGTCAAAGCCGGCGAAATGCCGCTCCTGCCGAGGGATCACTGATGGCCCAGAACCTTGGAGCCGAAGCGATGTCCGAACTCAAAGCCCTCCGCGCGGTGGCGGAGGCAGCGCGGGAACTGCTGACCGACGCCCGCGTCACGCGAATAAACGTGATGGATGCAGCGAAAACAGACGGGCGGTGGCACGGGTGCGCCGACGCGATGCAGCTCCGCATTCAAGCCGCAGCCGCCGCCCTGGACGCCCTCGACGCCCTCCCCGCGCCGCCGCCATACGAGACGGTGGGGTATTTGCGGCGGGTGCTGCTCTACCACGGGATCGGCATCGGGAAGGAAACCGTCTGGCGCGCTACGGTCGAGGCGCTGCCTGGCAAGACAGGGTATTTTTTGGACCCGGAGCATTGGCGTCACTTTGCCACCATGACGGGCCCCGTGTCGCAGCCCGTCGTGCCCGTCATCGCCGCCACCGTCACCAGGGAGCCGGGAGCATGAGCCTCGAACTGCAAGCCCTGCGCCGAGTGGCGGAGGCGGCGCAGGTGTTTTATGCCGCGTCTGTGCAGCCGGCCGCCGTGGATGCATTCCGCCGTTCGCGGCGAGCGCTTGGCTTAAATCTCCGCGCCCTCGACGCACTCCCCGCCCCACTGACCTATGCGGAACTGGCCGCTTATGCTGACGCGGCGGCCGATGAAAGCAGAGACGACCGCGCATGCACGGTGCTGCGGCAGCAGGCTGCTGCGCTGCGGGCGGCGACCCCGCCCGCCGAGGCCGCCCCGCAGCCGCAGGGCGAGACGATGGAAGTCCATTTGTATCGCTACGTCAAAAAGCCATGGTTGCGCTCGTATCTGCCGGGCAACGACGGCCCGCCGCCCGATCCGCCCTACTATCTCGTCGCCAAGTGGACCGGGCCTGTTCCGCCGCTGCCGCCCGCCGTGCCGGTCATCACCGCGACCGTGGAGCCGGTCTGATGGGCGAGTATGCGGAATACATGCTCAACGGCGACGATTGCCAGCAGTGCGGCATGCATATCGGCAACGGTCCCGGCTTTCAGCGATCATGCAGCGCCTGTGCGCCAGCCAAGGAGCGGGTGCTCCCTGTGGCGCGGGCATTCGTCAGCCCGATCTATCCCACCCGGCATGCGAAGGCGCTGGCGAAGAAGGCCCGCCGCCTTGCGCGAGACGCTGCCACCGTGGAGCCCGCGCCATGAGCCGCGCGAATGAGGAACACACTCGCGTCATGGAGGTTTTGAGTCGCACGGTCGGGTATGTGCTTTCTTCGATGAAGCCAGAAGAGCGCCTCGCCATTGCGTGCGAGCTGCTACCTCCGGCCTTCGCGGTCGTGCCGGTGGAGCCGACAGAGGCCATGCTACGCGCAGCCCATGCGGCGCTCTACCAGTGGCGGGAATTGCAAGGCGACCCACAGGCTAACCCGACCAACCCGCAAAAACATGCGATCCGCTACCGCGCAATGCTTGCCCGGGCAAAAAACGACATGGAGCGGCTGTTCAGCAAAATGCTGCGCGATCAAGCCGCAGCCGTCCGCGACGTGCTGATGCAGCAAGCTGCTGCGCTCCGGGCAGCGACCCCGCCAGCAGAGGCTAAGACGCTGCGGGATGAAGTGGAGCGGTTGCGAGCAATGTTGCAGCCGTTTTCGATGGCTGCCGATGCACTCGACAAACCTTGCCACGCCGACGTGCTGCTGGAGATCGCCAACGCGGTGGAAGACGACAAGTGAGCGCAGCGCGCACAGGGTTCGTGGTGGGTGCTCTGGGCAAACACTCTGGGCCCGGTTTCCCCCTGAAACAGGCGCTGGATCACGCGCGCGCCAGATCCAGGGGGTGCGGGCATACCGTGCAGGTATACCGCGCGTCCGACGCCGCGCGCATCGCTGACGTGTTTCCAGACGGCCAGATCGACCTGACGTGGGAAGGGTCAAAAATCGCATGAGCGCGTCGTTTCCAGTGGATTGATCGTCGCGCCATGACTATAAAACCCCTGCGCGGCGATTGTGCCGAGCACATGAGGAACAGCCCCGATGAAGACCATCTCCTACAACCAGCACATCCGCATCGCAGCCTGGGCCGACGACGCTTCCGCCTTGGTTTTCACGGTGCGAGGCTACGCGCTGAGCACCGGTCGCGACGCCGACGACATGGAGGCGCAGGCCCGCGCCAACAGCCACGCGATGGCAGGCTCGATCTACACCAGTGGCGCCCTGGTCGGCGACCGCGCACTCGCGCAGAAGATGCTGGCCGAACGCCTGGCGGCCGCCGCCGGCGCGGTCACCCTGGTCCACGACGAGGTGGTCGAGATCGACGGCTGCATCTACCGGGTGCGGCTGGTCCGCGGCAACGGGGGGCGCTACCCCGCGAACTGCGATCCGATCCACTTCATCCCGGTCGCGCCGCACGCCATCGCTGGCGGGGAGGGCTGAACCATGGGTCGCATCAACCACGCGCCGACCGCACAGAAGTCAGCGCCACTGGCCAGCGCTTTCGGACTCTCCTGCGCCATCATGCTGTTCGGTCAGGACGCGACCAACAGCCTGCCCCGTATGAAGGCTGGGCCGAACAAGGGCAGGCCCATGGGCCACCTGAACTGGCTGATGACCACTGCTGAAGGCTACCACCCCAACGCTGGGCGCTGGGTGGCCGCTGGGGTGGTCGTGCGTGCCTGGGTGGGCATCCGCCCTGCGAGCCGCGAGGACGGCGCCGTGGTCGGCCTCTGGCTCGGGCGCACCCAGCAGCTGTGCGGCAGCCTCGGCCTGCTCAGCGCCGAATATCGCGCACAGCACGCTGCCGAGCAGGAGCGCCACTCTGGCGAGTTGCGCGCGCTCCGCATGGAAGGCTGATCTATGCGCATCACGTTCGAACCCGCCACGGTCACGCAGTGCGACTACATCGGCCGAACGGTTAGCGGGCTCTGCGCGGTCGTGCGCGACGACGCAGGCGTCGAGCTGTTCCGCAGCAAGCCTAGCGTCAAGCGCATCGGCCCGCGTCTGGCCGCTGAGAAATTCGTGTCAGAAGCTCAATCAGAGATCACAGAGCGGGACCGGTAAAAGCCCGTCGATTTGCACAGGGTCTTTGGCGCGCGATTTGCGTTGGGCGAGCAAGCCATCCGGCGATTTCGGCTTCGGACCACGCGGCTTGGTCTTGCGACAGTACATCGGGAAATTGCGCTGGTGTCGCGTCTCAGCGATCGCGGTGCGGAACCGGGCGCCGCAGGAACAGGCCAGCAACTCCGCCCGGTCTTCGCTGCTCATCCAGCGCCGGTCTCGTGCATCGGCGGAAACGCCGGAGCTACGGCGGCCGCGGCCGCGGGCGCGGGCGCGGGCTGCGCCGCCTCGGCAGCCTGCGGGATATGCACCACGGGGGCCACAGCCGCCGCTGGCGCCGGCGGCGGCTGGTGCTGCGGTTCGGCGCGGGATGCATCTGGTGGCAGCGCCTGTCGCGTTGCACGGCTGAACACCTCCAGCCACACCTGACGGCCGCTGGAAAGCGCGGTCTCGATCTTCTTCATCAGCGCATTGAATGCCGGGCGGCTCTGCCGCACGCCGTCGAGTTTGTGCTCCAGGCCGGGCAGAATGCACCCGTCGGTGTCGCGCGCTGTGTTGCCAGTGTGGATCAAAATCCCATCAAATCCGGCGACGCCGACCAGGCGCGGCAGGCGGACGCCGAACCGAGGCGAGACGGTGATGATCACCCGGTATCGACCTGGCGGAATGGCGGTCTGCCCAGGCACCTTTGGGGCGTCATGCGGGCGCACCACGTCCTCGCAGGTGTAGCATTCAAATCGCCCGTCGACGCCAAGGCGCCCCAGGGTCCAGCCGTTGGCGCTCGGTTCGCGCGCGAGGGTAATCTGCATCGCGTCGTGCTCCTGATGTTGACGTCAGGCCTTGGGGCCCAGATGCACATTGGGGTCGATCGCCATTAGCTTGCCCAGCTCGGCGCCGACGATCTGCGCTGCATCCTCCGGGCTCAAGCCTGCCGCGCGCAGGTTGTCGGGAATCCGGTCGAGCAGGTAGGAGCCGCCCGCATTGATCCCCGCCGCCAGCGCCACGGGATCGGTCACCGGCCGGCCGGATGCGGCGATGTGCTTGTAGGCTTCGCCTGCCGCGCGCCCGACCGCCTCAATGACGACGGTGTTGATTTGGCGCCGCCGCAGCCAGGCCAGCGCCAGCGCCCCCAGCACCGGCACCACGGCCGCGGCAAAGGCTTCCAGCCAGGGCAGCAGAATGTGGCCGAGGAATTCGCTCATGGGTGGCTCCTGTTCGGGTGTTAGGGCTAAGGGCGCTTCGAGAGCCCATTCAGCTGTGTTTCGACCCTGACAATCACGCGCATGATTTCTGCGACGTTCGCGTTTACTGTCGCCAAATCCAACCGCACCTGGAGCTCTGTGCGGCGCGCGTCTTTATCCAAGGTCTGGAGCTCTCTCACGACCTCCTGCACCGCGGCGATGTCCCGCCGCGCGATCAGAAGCTCGTCGTTGATGCGCATGGCCCAGACCAGATGCGCTGGAATGCCTGAGAGGATCAGCGCCAAGATGACCGGCACGCCGATGCGAGTGCCCGCTGACCACAGCGCGCTTTTCGCGATGTCCTCTGCCTTGCTGCCGACGATCCTTGACATGAGCGAAGTCATACCACTGTGTTCCCCGCGAACGATAGTGTTTGCTCGCCTGGCTAAGGTTTTGATGGCGCTACCTAAACCGTGACAATCCAGTTAAATTGGAACGGCATTTGCAACGCGCCGGCATCGACAGCCGCCTTGAAAACCCGTGCGTATTCCAGCGGGTCAAATGGCACATAAGACGCTTCGAGTGAATTGAACGTCACATCGTTAAACCCGTGCATATTGAACACGGCGCCGCCAGTCACCGTGTTGATGCCCGGCAGTATTCGAATGTCGACCTGGCCGGGGCTGCCGAACCCCACCGAGATCGGATACGTCTGGTCTATGCCGGGGTCTGTGCCGTTATCGCCGACCAGGAATCGCATGACGCGACGCTTCAGCCAGCGCACCGAGAACTGTCGGCCGTCGCCCTTGTAGAAATTCCAGGTGATGATCCGTCGAAACACGTCATCGTCGGTGACATACAGCTCCTGGGACTGCACCGAATCGACGGCGTTGTACGCCAGCGAGTTGAACTCCAGCGTGTTGTAGGGACCGAGTTCCTGCGTGACGCCCGCCGGCAGCGTCGGCCGTGCTTGGCCATAGAGGCCGAGCGCCACCCAATCCAGCAGGGCGCCGTTGACCATCTGGCCCGTGTAGACCGGCAGGCTGATCGATGCGAACCAGGTGATCAGCTCCTGGGACAGCGCGTTGTAGGCCTCGACGAATGCCTGGAGGTCGTCGTCGTCGTTGTACTGGACGTAGAGGTAGCTGGGGAGCGTCGCTACATGCGGCGGGATGTTGGACATGGGCGCCATCATGCGTACGAAATGGTCACTTGACCGGCCCCGCCATTACCACCGCTGCCTTGGATTTGGCCTGTCTGCGTAGACCCGCCGCCCCCGCCGCCAGCACCAGTTTGACCAGCCGCGCCACTGCCACCGGCAACCACAGTGGCGGAAGCGCCGCCTGGACCGCCCATGGCGCCGGGCGTCCCTATGACGAACGCTGGTAGCGCCGCCGGACTTCCGCCCGGAGCAACCCCGCCCGCGTTGCTGCCTGGAGCATTGACTATCGACGTGGCGCCGCCCGCAAATGTGCCATTGCCGACGCTGATGCCACCGCCGGCACCGGCACCGCAGCCTGCATCGAATCCGTAGCCGCCGGCCCCGCCGACC
>Ga0163147_10008714_pt1 | contig 11184 bp, 7 predicted proteins | sample OliLakLV19MP6G1_FD_148597 | JGI IMG/M metagenome (GOLD analysis project Ga0163147, IMG submission 148597) | Freshwater microbial mat bacterial communities from Lake Vanda, McMurdo Dry Valleys, Antarctica- Oligotrophic Lake LV.19.MP6.G1 | ecosystem: Environmental > Aquatic > Freshwater > Lake >...
GGTGATCGGCGCGACCATCAACAAACAGGGGCGACTCGTCGTTGAAGCAAGGCGCGTCGGCGCGGAAACCGCGTTGGGTCAGATTGTGCGCCTCGTTGAGCAGGCGCAAGGCTCGAAAGCGCCGATTCAGCGCGTCGCCGATCAGGTATCCAGTGTCTTTGTTCCAGTCGTGCTTGGACTCGCGGCACTGACCTTTTTGGGCTGGTTGGTGATCGGTCAGGTCGGTTTTACAGCGGCGCTGGTGAACGCCGTCGCTGTGCTGGTCATCGCCTGCCCGTGCGCGTTGGGGCTTGCCACACCGACTGCGATCATGGTTGGAACGGGACGTGGCGCTGAGATGGGTATCCTGTTTAAGAACAGCGAAGCGCTGGAGAGCGCCAAGCGCATCCAGGTCGTCGCGCTGGACAAAACAGGCACGATCACACGTGGCGAACCAAGCGTAACGGACGTTATCGCCCTGAATGGGATGACCGAAGCGGAACTGCTGCGCCTGACTGCCACCGCCGAACGTGGAAGCGAACATCCGTTGGGGCAGGCAGTTGTTCGCGCCGCGCAAGAACGGAGTATCACACTCGCGCAGCCGCAGACCTTCGAGGCGGAGTCGGGTCGTGGGGTACGGGCAACGGTTGATGGACGTACTGTATGGGTCGGAAGTCCGCGCTTTATCCGTGAGCAAGGTCACGATCTGGCAGCCTTTAGCGAACGGATCGAAGCACTCCAAGCGCGGGCGCGAACTGTGGTTCTCACGCTCGTCGATGGCACATTGTCGGGTATTCTGGGTATTGCTGATACCGTCAAGGATGGATCGCATGAAGCAGTTGCGTCACTGCAGGCGCAGGGGTTAGAGGTCGTGATGATCACAGGCGATAACGAGCGCACTGCACAGGCGATTGCGCGTGAGGTCGGTATCGACCGCGTGTTAGCAGAAGTGCTGCCGAGCCAGAAGGTCGAGATGGTTAAACGGCTGCAAGGCGAAGGAAAGCGGGTCGCAATGGTTGGTGATGGTATCAACGACGCGCCCGCGCTGGCACAGGCAGATGTGGGTATCGCCATCGGCACAGGGACGGACATTGCCATCGAAGCCTCGGACGTGACACTCGTCAGCGGTGATCTGCGCGGCGTCGCACGGGCGATCAGCCTGAGTCGCGCAACGATGCGGACGATCTACCAGAACTTGTTCTGGGCATTCGTCTACAACATCATTCTGATTCCGGTGGCAATGGCGGGTGCGCTCATCCCGATGCTCGCCGCTGGAGCGATGGCTTTCTCTTCCATCTTCGTTGTTTCCAACTCGCTCCGTCTAAAAGGCGCGATGGATCAATCCAAAAGCCAACATCCTTCGAAATAAGGTTGTCCGTTTAGGGGAGATTCGCCATATTCACGGCTCTCTCCCTTAAACCTATTCCACTAGAGGTGGCGAACACGTTCTTCATTTGATAGACTCTAGGTTGCCGATAAGAGATATTAACAACTTACAATGACAAACGATTCCCTGCTTCAACAACTCGATCTCCTCCGTGACCAGTACACACGCCAGCAAAAAACAGCGTCAGGGCTGCAAGCGTCGCTTAAGGGGGTGACTGACGTGCATAATCGCCTCCAGAAAACGCTGGAGGACTACCGGGAAAGAAATACCGGTGCAGACGTGACTGGCATTCAAGACCTGTTCGCAAGTCTTCGCCTTAAGGAAGACGCCATTGATCCGCTCTTGCCTGATCTGCGCCGAGAGTTGAAAGCGCTGACTGCCATCACAGGCGCATTGAAAGAAGGGGCAGCAGCACTGCGTAGCGATCCGGTTGATGTTGTGCGCTTGGATAAAGCGATTGCCGCGCTTCAACCCGTAGTCCAGCAAGATATTTCCGCACTGCTCCCCGAACTGAGCGAAGAACTTGACGTTGCACAGCGCGCCCTCGGTGATCAGTTCGGGGAAAAACTTCGGGATGCGCTTGCTCAACTAGGGATCGCAATCGGCGGACGTGCGCCCAAATTCGCGGTTGGTCGTTTTGAACTGGATGCCAACTTTGCGAAACGCTTCATCACGATTCGCTATGGCAAAGATATGGTCATTCCGCATGTTTCGATCACCGTCGAGGCGACTGTCAAAGCCTATCAAAGCGCGGCTAAACAAGTGATCGAGCGAACGCAAGATGGAAAAACGTGGATAACGCAGTTCTATGAGGCGTATCATACAGCGCACCGCAAGCGTGCCATTGAGGGAACGCGCGTCAACATCGTCGATTGCTACATGGAACTGGTTTTGCTGCGTCAAGGGCGCTTCTTCGCCAGTGAACCGAGCAAGCGCACCTTTACCGATTACACACGCGCCCAGTTTATCTATGATTTCTACGAATTCAGCGGAAATCAGCGCCTCGCGCATAACGGGCAGTTCGTCAAAGCGCATATTGCTATCAAGGCGCAGGTGGACAACCTGACCAAGAGCATGTGGATCGTCGAAGGCGACGCCCCCCATGACGGGCGTTATATCGCCGATATAGAATTTGTGAAGGATTAGTCTGATGCTGCCAGAAGCGCCCCTTGCCCGTCAGATCATCGAGACGTTAGGACAATCAGGCACGCCGATGCCGAAAGGCGTCAGTTTCTACAACGTCGGCAACGAGTCGCTGTTGAATGCGATTGATGCACACTATTTTGGTTCGTACCTTGCCGACGGCGGCGCGGTGTTCAAACTGGTCGTCGGTGACTATGGTAGCGGCAAATCGCATTTCCTCTACTGTGTGCGTGACCGCGCTTGGCAGCGACACTTTGCCGTCAGCAAAGTCGATCTCAGCCCGAAAGAAAGCCCGTATGACGATCAACGGCGCGTATATGCGGCAGTCGCTTCGTCGGTCATCTGGCACGAGTTAGGCGGCAGCAGCGAAGATGAGCGCGGACTATCCCGGTTTCTCGAAGGTACACTGCGCCGTCTCGTCAATCCGCAAGGTCTTGATCTAGGTGACGAAGGCGTAGAAACTGTTCCCGAAGTTCGTGCCTTTTTGCACACGCTCGAATCTACCTCGGTAGACAGTCTGAGCTTCCACAAAGCAGTCCAAGGCTATTTCAATGCCTTGCTGCGCGGGCAGGAACGGCGACTCGAATCGCTCGAACGATGGTTGCATGGCGAAGAAGTTACCCCCGAAGATATGCGTGATTTGCGTTCGATTGGGGTGACTGAGAAAATCAACAAGAATAACGCCTTCAAAATGCTGCGCTCACTCTGTCAGGCTGTACGCGCCATCGGCTATACGGGCTTATGCCTGCTGTTCGACGAAGGCGACCGTATGTTGAGCATCGGCGGCAAAGCCGAAAAGACCGCTACCGATAATTTGCGCGAAGTGATCGACCGCTGCCGCGAAGATCTACCCGGCGCGCTGTTCATGTATGCCGTCCCGCCGGATTTTCTTCACACTGTTGTACCGAAGTATCCGGCGCTTCAGCAGCGTATTCAAGCGGCAAATTACTTCTCGCGCAGCAATCCGTTCAGCCCACAGATCAACCTCGAACACCTCGACATCCCCGATGAACAGGTATTAGAGCAAATTGGCTACCGCCTACTGCCCATCTTCGAGATCGCCTATGGGCTTAAGCTCGACAGTGATGTGCAGAGTGAAAACATCCGCATCCTGTCCGATGCCGCTCGCCGCTCTTATCTCGCCATCAGCCACCGACGGTTGTTCATCAAAGCGTTGGTGATGGAATGGTACCGTCAGAAGGAAGACGGCGAGACCGTGATCCCCCCTGAATATGCCGAGGGAATCATCAAAGGACACAGTGATGCTTTGAACTTGCTGGCAGATGAGCAGCAGAGTCCGTACTAGGGAGACGCTTCGTTGACTGCACAGATCGTATATCATCCAGATTTCGGGCGCGGGACGCTGCTTAAAACCTATATGGGCGGGTTCGAATGGGAAGTGCAGTTCGATTCGGGGCGACGTTTTCGTCTGCCTGCCAAAGAATTCAACGCCGACTCAGTAGCAGCGAGGCATGAGTCGAATCCTCTGCTTCCCACCCAGCGTGCCGCCATCCTTGAAACCGATCAGTTCCGTGCGCGGCAAACGCTAGAAGCACTGCGCGTCGGCATTGTGCCGATTCAAGACGCCGAAACCTTGACGATTGGGCTGGAAGCGGAACGAGTCACTCTCAACCGCGCCTTTGACCGCAGTCGTGAACGCAGTGGCGATGTGATCGCCGTGATCGGTGATTATGGTTTTGGTAAAAGCCATTTTATCGAACTGACAGCACGGCGTGGTTTGCGCGAAAACTTTATCATCGCCAACGCCAGTCTTGATCTGGTCGAGGTGCCGCCGAGCAAAGCGCACAAAATCTACGAGTCGTTGATCACCTCCCTGCGCTACCCCGATACGCAGCAGCACGGATTGGCTCCACTGCTGCACAAGGCAGTCGATCACCCGACAGCGATTCAGCAGTTTATTTCCCTGTGTCCGCGCGAAATCAAAGATTGCCCGCTGGCAGCGGCGCTGCTGGCGCTGCAAGAGTGCCCCAGTCAACTGGCATTCGATGAGATCGCACAGTGGTTGAGCGGGCAGGCAAAAGCTCAAGCAGAGATGAAAACCTGTTTCAAGAAGCCGCCGCGCCTGTATATCACCGGCGAGATCGCCCGCCAATACACCTACCTACTGACAGGGATCAGTGTACTCGCAACGCTGGTCGGTTACAGTGGTATGGCAGTTTTGATCGACGAGTCGGAACATTACTCGCTGCTGCGGACGGCGGGACGTGAACGCGCCGACTCGTTCTTTAAGGCGCTGATCGTGAGCGCACTCGGATTGAATAATGGATACATCGATGCGCGTCACATTCCCGACAATCCACGCGCAAACTATCCGATCAGTTATGCCTCTGAACCGCATCTCCTGTTCCTGTTTGCGCTGACCGAAAGCGCCGACCGAATGCCGGTCGGGACGTGGCTTGCGCCGTCACACCTCGTGCGACTGGATGACCGTTTCATTGAAAAAGACATCCGTGAATTTTTTAGAACCCTGCTCCGCTATCACGGACTGGCATACGATTACACCCCGAATCCATCACGTTACAGCGATTTGAGTGTACAATCTCCAATTTATCTTTACCGTGCGCTGGCGCAGCATCGAATTAATCTGCGCGAGTTAATCCGGGGTGCTGTGACGGTGTGCGATCTGCTCTATTTACACGACGATTACGCGCCGGATGTACTGCTCGATGATCTGCGGCGCGGTTTGAAAGTGTGAACAATGCTCACGCGCTGAAGGTGCGACTGCCCCGCACATGGGACGCTTTCTTCGGTCGACACGGCAACTTCACCTCGATTCAACTTCAAGCGATCCCACTTCTGTTGGACGGTCAAAATGTGCTGCTCCACGCTGGTACTGCTTCCGGCAAAACTGAGGCGGCGCTCGCCCCATTGATCGAGCGCCATCTTCCGGCAGATCGTCCCGAACGGCAGTTGACCCTGCTCTATTTGCTGCCTACCCGCGCACTGATCAACGATATGTTTGCACGCCTTGCTGCGCCATTGAATACGCTGCGCCTGACAGCGGCGGTGAAAACGCGCGACTTCAACACCTTCAATCCCCGCCGCCCTACTGATGTGCTGCTGACCACCCCCGAATCCATGGACTCGCTCATGGCATCCGAAGCGAAAACGCTGATCGGCGTGCGTGCCATCATCATCGACGAACTGCACATCTTCGATTCCAGCGTGCGCGGCGATCAACTGCGCGTATTGCTCAACCGGCTGCGGGCGCTGCGTGTCTATGCCGCCGCTCACGACGACGCCCCAGACGATCGCCTCCAATATGCGGCGCTTTCAGCGACGCTGGCACAGCCCGCAATCAGCGCCGCCCGTTATTACCCTGATGCACAGATCATCAGCACTGGCGAACAGCGCCCGCTGCACTTCGAGTCCATCGCGCTTGAGGAAGGCAAGCCAAGCGCGTTGCTCGCCGCTATGCACACCTTTCGAGCGCATGGTTGGAAGAAAGCCCTCGCCTTTTGCAATACACGTGCGGAAGTTGAATTTTACGCAGCACAAACCCGTGCAGCGCAATCCCCCTTCGGCGATCAGGTCTTCGTCCATTATTCCAATTTGGAACGAGAGCGGCGGCGCGAGATCGAACAGCAGTTCGCCCAAGCCGAGGCAGCGATCTGTTTCGCCAGCAGCACCCTCGAATTAGGCATCGACATCGGCAGTATTGATGTCGTGCTGCTGATCGGTGTGCCGGGCAGCGTCGAAGCGTTCACGCAGCGGATCGGACGGGCAAGCCGCCGCAGCAAAACGGTATATGCCCTCGGTTTTTATCGCACGAGGTTGGAGCAACTGCTTTTTACCGCCCTCGTCGAACAACCTGTTAGCGTCACCGCGCCCTCGCCTTTCCGCCCGTCCGCTGCCATTCAGCAGTTGTTCAGTTTGATCAAGGCGAGTCCGACCGGAGGAATTCGCATCAATCCAATTTTGCCGTTGTTCGACGGGATGCTGTCCGGGCGCGCTCTGGAATCCGTCGTGGGTGAGCTACAAGCCGCAAGCTATCTGAAACCGGGACGTTCCGGCGAGTGGCGCGCTGGTGATCGGCTCAATCGCCTTGTGGATTTGCAAGCCTCCGAACACGCGCCATTCAGCTTATACAGCAACATCGAAACTAACTCAAACACGCTAAAAATCCGTGATCAGCACACTCAGCGCGTGATTGCCAATGTGGATCGCCTGATGTTTGACCGGCATCAACTGCTGCTTGAAGGTCGTCCGGTCACGGTGGAATGGGTTGACGGAGAAGCGTTGTGGGTATCCCCGATTCGCACCAATCACACGGCGTCACGCCTGATCTACCGTTCAACTCGTCCGGTACTAAGCTATGAAATGGCGCAGATGCTCCCGCCACAGCTTGGGTTGACCGCAAGCAGTGACCCTTTTATTCAAGTCGATGACGAGTGGTTGTGGTTTCACTTTCTCGGCGACCTTTACGGCTATACCCTACTGGAACTGCTGCGCTACACGGTGCGCGCAGAATCCCATGAATATCCGGGTATCTGTGTACTGCTGGCAGACGAGCCGCGCAGTCTGCCTATCTGGACGGCGGCACAGGTGTCGAGTCACCTGTACGAGCATTATCGACGTTACGAGAGAATGCTCGCGCTCGGCGCATACCATCACTTACTTCCACGCGATCTGCGCCGTCGCGCAGTCATCGAGCAGTTTGATATCCCCCGTTTCCTTACAGCGGCGCTGGCGTTAAAACCCGAACGCGCACCGGAAACTCTTATACTGCCGCTCCAAGAACTGGTCACGAAACACGCGGATTCAGAGTGACGGCAAACAACTCCCAAGCAACCCGCCAGTGAAAAGAGAACTAGCTTAAAGCATCGTGTAGAGCCACTACAATGGTGCCGAACCTTCTGGGATTTTCGTCGTTTCCAATAGTCTTCGTCTAAAAGAATTGATATATCAACCACAAAATGAGTAATATCACATCCCTTGCGAGCGGGGTGGGGTCAAACTGACACCCTGCGTAAGGTGAGTTAGTCATCCTTGCCAGTCTCGCCGGCAGAGATACAAGTCACCCAAGAAACTGCTAATCAGAGAGTGACGCAACGTTTAACCTCTTTAAGTTGCCACTGCAATGGTGTTTCCAATTTTTTCGACATTTGTCCTTTCCAACTCGTTGCGCCTAAAAGGAGCGATGGATCAAGCAAAATCGATGTAGCCGTCATCGCTGAAATATCAGTTGAGGTTCCCCGTAAAAGTCGTATAAATTGCAGAAAGCCGTCCAAGTCGTTTGGGCGGCTTTTTCGTTTGTGGGATCCCCTTTCTATAAGCTGGAATAGCTATTTGCCGTTTCTCAAAAATCGTAAAAGTTTGAGCCTTTTGATTGTCAAAATCAGGAAACAAGCTTATATTAAGGGGAACATGATATACATAATTATCGACGCCCAAGGACGCACCCATGCTCATCTCGCGTGCTGGTCTGACCAGCGCAATCACTCTCAATCACGAAGGCAAAGTACTCATCGTTGTTAATGTTACAGAAAATAACAAAGCTATCCTCTATTACACAGTGAAACAAGATGGTTTTGAAGACAGCGCACTGCAAAACCCCAACGGCTCGACTTGGGAGAGTCTGCGTCCGCTCGATCTGCCGCAAGATAGTATCGGCGATGCCTCTGTTGAAGCCTATGAACGCGCCACCATGACCTATTCATCGGATCGTTACCTGCTGCGCTCGATCCACGCCAGCGCTGGGTTGACGGCGGCGCAGCCCGTACAGCTCGTCTCGCATGATGGGTTCGTCTACGTGTTCCGCCAATCGACGCGCAAGACGCTGCTCGTGGATCGCTTCATACTGGACGGGATGACAAATACGCTCGTCCCCAAGTTGGAAGTGCGTTACAAGCGCAGCCGTCAGCGCTACAAACCACAGAAATCCATGAAGATCACCAGCGGCGGTCAGCTTGAGTCGGTGGACACGCTCGATTTCCGCGACATGCAAAATCAGCCGTTCTATGAACCGACCACGGAAATCTGCCCTAACCTTCTCAACTCGGTTGAAGAGGGCTGGTTCGGCGTGATCGTGACCAATACAACCGAACAGGAAAACTATCGCTGGCACATCTTCGCGTGCCGCAAAGACAACCCGACCGCAATTACGGTGCTGTCATTGCGTGCGGGCAGTGAGCAGATATTCGATGTTAAAGACCGCTGGTTCCGCACCTTCGACCCGCTGCTCGAAAGCGCTATCTTTGACAGCATTCCCGGTGTCATCGAGCGGAATGTAAATTTGCAAACGATAGACAGTACGCCACTCACCGTGACGCAGGGCTTGGCAGTGGTGCGCTATGATGTGCAGCGCGAACAGCAGACGTAGAATGGTCCCCAGTTGGTACGTGACGCGACGAAAGTGCTGCTGACTGTGCCGACGCATAAAGGAACCGCAGCGATCAGTTTTGCGATTGCGGCGAACGGCACACTCGCGCAAATCGCCCCTGATCCGCTAATGACGATTCTCCGCAGTGAAGAGCGGGAAATTCTGCTTCCGCTCAACGCTCTGGACAATATTCGCGCTTATGACAAACAGTTAGCGCCTCCCTCTGGCACGGTTATCGGAATAAGCCGCTCCACCGACGACGACACGGCGGATCGTCTGCGTGTGCAAGTCGGGGCGGACGACCTTGAAGGACTCTCCAAAGCGAAAGACGGTGACTTCATCCGTTTGGGCAAAACCGGCAGTCTCAGCGGTGTGTACCCGGTCGAAGAGGTGAACAACGGCACATTTACAGTGACGCCTGCCACCAAGCTCGATAATCTGGGGGAATGGGAAAAGGTCGAAACGGAGGACACCGGGCTTGTCTTCGACGGACTGGTGACACAGTACCAGCAAACCGCCGACGGCAAACTGCGAATCAGCGCGGTCAATCATGGACTGGAAAAAGGCGATTACGTCCAGATCATCGGGGACGCCAACTATGATGGCGAATACCCAATCCTCAAGCTCGACACAAACACCTTCACCATTCAGCGGGTGTGGGACAGCGCCCAAGCGATCAACATCCGGCTGGAATCGCGCAAGCGGCGCGGCATGACCGGGACGAGCGCCACCAGCGACCAGTTCTTCCGCCATGTGCCGGACATGCGCAGCCAATACGGGTCGCTTTTCCCTGCCAGCTACTTCCGTCTCAAAGACGCCTATGCATTGAAGGCGCAAATCGATGAACAGGATAAGCTGCATCAAGCCTATTTCAACCAGTTCAATGCCGGGCTGGTCGATGAAACATCGCTTGACCGCCAACTGAACGATTCCAGCCGTGATGGCAAGCCCGTCGGTGTGGATAACGAGGATCGCAGCGGCGGCGAGAGCAGCAGCGCAGACAAAGAACTGGATGACAAGATCACCGCAAAGGAAAAAGAGGTAGACGCGCTGAAGAAAGCAATTCCAGTGGATGAGAAAGCCGTGCAAAAAGCTACCGATGAACTGGAAACGCTGAAGCAGGAACGCAACAAACGCCAGCAGGCACAGGAACAGAAAAAGGGCGAAAAACGCCAAGATGCGATCAGTCAGTCGCACAGTGACCTGTCAGCACGCGCCAACGCATCCGAGAGCTTCGCCGGGTGGCAGAAAAAGATGGAGAGTCTGCAAATCCGCGCTGGTAAACGCAACATCGTCAATACCTACGTCTGGGACGGTGACGGCGGTTTCCACGCCGAGGAACAGCAGTTTGCCAGCACCGTTGAACATACGATTGGCGGTTCGTTCGAACTGGGCTTTGCCCTCGGTGGCGAACTGGGATTCGGCGTGTTTGGGGCAAAAGTTGAATGTTCCGCGCAAGCCAAGGTCGCCATGACTCAAACCATGAACAAGACCGAAGCCAGCAGTAAGGGCTTAGAACTGCACGTCGATTTGAGCGGGGTAGAAAGCCGCAACATCACCGACTACAAAGACCGCCCCATCCTGCCCGGCGAAAAGGTGGATCGCTACCGTTTCATGAGCTTCTATCTCGAAGGCAGTACGCGGAACTGGCACGACTTCTTCAACACAGTGGGCGATCCTGAATGGCTCGCCAGCAACGACGAAGAAGCGCGTGCGCTGCGGGAAGCGCAAAGTGTTGCGCCCAACAAAGTGTGGCGCGTGCTGCATCGGGTGACGTATGTCGAACGTCCAGCGCTGATGGGCTTCGGGCGTCTGAGTTCCTCGTCCGATGAAGCGGTGGATGACATCCGCGCTCTACGCGATCAACTGGCGGAATTGAACACCAAAGTGCTGACGATGCAGCAAGAATTGAACGAGAAACTCAATCAACTGCTGACCCGCAAGTAGACGCAGCATTTCTGCTCAAACTCCTGTAAATGCAAAAAGCCCTTCTGTGGTGAGCAGAAGGGCTTTTTGCATTGGAACAGCGAACCAAGGTTGAAACAGCAAAATACTGCCATTACAGCGTTCTTTCGGTAAAAGTCACGCTTAGCGAGCGAGTAATAATTGCTCGACTACCCCCCCAGCAAACAGGGGAACAAGGTTAAATCGCCGTGTGGGGCCGCTGCTATGGTGTTGCCAATTTCGGGGCATTTGTCGTCAGCAACAGTCTCCGCTTGCGAGGGCGTAAGGTCGAGGCGGAAAACGCACATCAACCACAACTCAAGCCTGTGGTTGCGGTTGGAGATTAGACCCATACGAGGGACGCTCCTGCGAAAGTGAGCGCCTCTCT
>Ga0163147_10008720_pt1 | contig 11178 bp, 8 predicted proteins | sample OliLakLV19MP6G1_FD_148597 | JGI IMG/M metagenome (GOLD analysis project Ga0163147, IMG submission 148597) | Freshwater microbial mat bacterial communities from Lake Vanda, McMurdo Dry Valleys, Antarctica- Oligotrophic Lake LV.19.MP6.G1 | ecosystem: Environmental > Aquatic > Freshwater > Lake >...
CCGTTCATGCTCAACAGCGCCAGCACAACGACCTGCAAATGGTGCAGACTCGTTCGTGAAAGCAATGGGGTTAAACAGGCGGTCAATGCTATAATCTCGCTCATGGGTTTTCGGGTTCTGTGTTTTTTTGAGAAATCTCACTGTACCCGAAAATCCTATTTTTCACCCACCATTTTTGGCGAAGGTATTGATCTTTATCTCAGATTAAAATGAGATAAGTTGGCTTTTGGTTTGGTTTCTAGATGACTTTCAGCGTGATAGCAACCGGCGACCATAAGATTAGGGGGCAGCCCCTAATGTCCATCTCATGATCTAACCTATACTCCAATGAATGAACTTATTTGCCGTAATCCTCAAGGAGTACCTTTATGCCAGAACGACGTTACATCCTCGTCGTGGTCGAAACTGCCCACATCCAATCCTATATCTTTGCGAGCAATCGCCTGAAAGAGAATGTTGGTGCTTCTTATCTTGTTGCCGCGGCGACTGGTGAATGGGCGCTGGAAACACTCGACACCATGAAACTGCACACCAATCTCACAGATAACGCTGATACGCCTTTCAATGACCGGCAGATTGAAGACGGATTGCTGGATGTTGAGGTCTTGTACAGCGGTGGTGGGAACATTGTGCTGCTGTTTGCCGAAAGCGGTTTTGCTGCCACTGAATTTGGAGAGAGTGCTCTACCGGAAACAGCGTTGTCACGGCAGTTCATTCGCCACCTATCGCGCCGTGTTCAGCAAGACGCGCCTGGACTCAAATTGACGTTCGCCGCCGCTCCCTTTGAGTGGCAGCAGTCGTTAAGCGCTGCTGTCGGCACATTGTTGCAAACCATGAAACAGCAGCGGAGTCTCCAACCGGCACTGCGCGGAGATGGCGGGTTAGGAGTCCAGATCATGGATTCCTCGACCAGCTTACCTACGATTACCATGGAACGCGATCCAGATGGCAGATGGCAACCGTATTCCGCTGAGACTGTCGCCAAACGCACTGCCGCTGAAGCCGCCAACCGACTGCTAGGGAAAACACTCGCACTTGATCAGACCGAATATCGTTTTGCGCTGGAACTGGACGACTTGGGACGCAGCGTGGACGATACCAGCTATATTGCTGTCGTACACGCTGATGGCAATGGACTCGGGTTACTCATTCAAGAGTTACAAGACCGCTTCCCCGCGAAAAAAAATCTTGAATACATCCAGTACATGCGCCAATTTTCAGAACAGGTCAAACAGGTCGCACGGTTAGCACAGGGCGAAATGATCAAGCTGCTGCTGGAAAGCATTGAAGTTGACGATGGTGAGCGTTATCTAAAGCCCGTCAGCGGTAAAGCTGAGCCGATTAAACTGAAGCGCCGTGAAGGGAAAATGATTTTCCCCATCCGCCCGCTCGTTTCCGGTGGTGATGATGTGACCTTCGTCTGTGATGGGCGAATCGCGCTCGATTTGACAGCCCTTTTCCTGCGTGCCTTTGAGAAATACAGCACTTCTATACTAAAAAAACCGCTGACCGCCTGCGCGGGGATTGCTATCGTCAAAACCCATTATCCTTTTGCCCGTGCGTATGCTCTTGCCGATGACTTGGCAGGAAACGCCAAACAAGCGCGTTACGCACTGGGGAGTGATCAAGCGCCCAGTGCTTTTGATTGGCATATCACGGCTGGGGGGTTATATGGCGATCTCGACTCCATGCGCGAACGGGAATATCACGTGGAAGATGGAAGCCTCACGCTGCGCCCGGTGTTTGTGGCAGATCATCCAGCGCTGCGAAGCTGGAGTCTGATGCAGCGGATGATCACGGAATTTCAGGTTCGCTGGCAGGATCACCGCAACAAAGCGGAAGGTCTGCGCGAAGCCCTTCGTAAAGGGGCAGTCGAAACAGCGGTATACAAAATTCGTTATCTCACCGCGTCACGGAAAACATGGTCAAAAGGACTCCCTCCCTATTTGCCCGAAATCGCTGGGTTTAACGACAATGGCTGGTTAGAGGGCTACTGCGGTTATTACGACGCTCTCGAACTCATGGACAAGTATATTCCACTTCAATCGTCAGAAAGTATCCGCTCATGAGACTCCGCATCCATTTACTCAGTGACAGCGCTTTCGGGCGCGGCGATGGGATTGCCGGACTGCTTAATAGTGAAGTCGAACATGATGCCTTGACCGGGCTGCCCTTCATTAAAGGACGTACCGTCAAAGGGCTGCTCGTTGAAGCCTGTGCCGATCTCCTCTATGCGCTGACCATTGGGGGGAATCCAGCGCTCGCAGATTTCAACACAGCGGCGCACAAATTGTTCGGCGTGCCCGGCAGCAGGTTGGAAGACACCGGCTGTTTGCATATCGGATCAGCCCTGCTCGCAGATGACTTACGCCAGCACTTGCACGCTATCCAAACCTATACTCCCCAGCAGGTTTTACAGGCGTTTACGGCAGTTCGTCACCAAACGGCGGTGGACGCCGAACAGGGTAAACCCCTTGATGGTACGCTGCGTGCGACTCGCGTTGTTGTGCGTAACACGGTCTTTTACGCACAGCTTCACAGCGAACAAGCGCTCACTTCAACCGATGAACAACTGCTTGCTGCTTGCGCTCATGCCGTGAAACGGGGTGGTCAAAATCGCACACGCGGCTTAGGGGCGCTGGCAGTGACACTTACAGATGTCTCTGGTGATCCCTTAGCGGCATTTATCCAACAGATTGGCGGGGCTGTATGACAACCATTATCTTCCGGATTCACCTCAACGAGCCAGCGCTTCTGACGATGCTCGAGGGCGATCCCAATGCCGCAGTTTCATATCCTTACATTCCCGGCAGCGTACTACGCGGTATGTTGATCGGGTTATTCATCAAAATGCAGCGCCAGCAGTACCATGATTTTAAATTAGATGCCGCAGGGGAATGGCAATCCCTGTTTTTCTCGCCGCAGACCCGCTATCTCAATGCCTACCCGCTGATTGACGACCAACGCGCCCTGCCTATTCCAGCGACTTGGACACTGCCTAAGTACGGAAAGGCGGCGGAGTTTATCACGGACAGCGCCATAGATGATGGTGAGCGCCCGGCAACTGTTGTCAAAACCAAGAGCGTGAGCGGATTTACTCGCGTGTCAAAACAAACTGCCATGCTCTATAAGCCGCTGATGGTGATTAATGTGCATACGGCACGCGCTCGCCTCCACAGCAGCGAACAGCAGGTCTTCCGTTATGAAGCTTTGGCGGAAGGGCAAACGTTTGTCGGCGCTGTCCTGTGTGATAATGCCGAACATGCGCCTCTGTTGGAGCAGCTCTTGAACAAACATCCGCACGTCGTTATCGGCGGATCGCGCACGGCAGGCTATGGCAGTGCAACGATTTCACAAGTTACCCCTGTCGAGCAATGGGCAGAAGTCGATCATAAAATCGGCAAAGAAGTCATTCTCACTTTCTTAAGCGATGCCCTGCTGCAAGATGACAATGGTTCCTATATTCCGACACCGCAGACTTTGGAAACTTGCTTGGCAAAGTTAAATGTTCACTGTCAGGTTGAACCAATCAACATGAAGACGACGTGGATCGGAGGGTTCAACCGCAAATGGGGTTTGCCGCTGCCCCAGACGATTGCCGTGGAACGTGGGAGTGTCGTGCGTTTGAAATCAATCCGTGCGAACGCTCCTTGGAAAGAGCTGATCAAACTGATCAGTGAAGGCATTGGCAATCGCCGTGAAGATGGTTTTGGACGGGTGGCGCTCGGTTGGCAGCAGCACAGTCAATTGCTGTATGAGAAATACAGCCCCCAACCGGTCAAAGGCGAACTGAGTGCCGAATCAAAAGCCCTCTGGAACGGTTTACGTCACCGCATTCGTGACCAGCGCTTTGAAGATCAGATCGCAGGCGTACTCTCTGACAAACAGTTTACGATTTATGGCAGCATCAGCCGCACACAGCTTTCACGCCTGCGCTCCGTGATCGCCAATGCGCTGCGCCAAGCGAAGCCTGAAACCGGTGTCGTCAATACCTTCCTTGAGCAGATCAGCGGTAAAGCAGCTGGGCGTCAATTTGACAATGCGCGTATCAGCAATAAACCACTCAGCGAATGGCTGAAGTCCCCCGATTTTGGCGATTTGCTGCAAAACGTTCAGGAGAAAGACTCATACATTTTACGCATGGTTGACAGTGTACTTGAACGTGCGTACCGGGAACGGGATAAACAGGCACAGCAGGGGGTAAAATAGCATGGCAAACTGGGAAGCCGAATCATCCCGCCACATCAACCGTCGTCTGGTGATCACGGGTACACTGATACTCGATACCCCTGCCACATTCAGCAGCGGTGAAACCAATGGCACAGAGCTTGTAATCCTTGAGGACGCCCTAGAGCGCCGCCCACTCCTGCCGGGCGCATCACTGACAGGTGCGCTTCGTCATTATCTGCTGACGCGTGAATTGGGTTACAACGTCTCCAAATCGAAGACCACAACACGATCTGCTTTACTTTTCGGCGAAGCGCTGGATAACAAAAATACTGCCCACCGCGAAAGCCACGTGATCGTTTCGGATGCGCTCGGAAGCGGCAATCTCACCCGGCGTGAGGGGGTCAAAATTAACGGCAGAACTCGTACCGCCGATGAAGGCATGTTATTTTCCACTCAGGTATGGGAAGCAGGAACGACGTTTGATCTTTGTTTTGAACTGGTCTTGTACGAGGATGATCCCAATGATTTGATTGCTGCCTTCGCAGCGACCCTCCAAGCGTTGGGACGAGGCGAAATTGCGCTGGGGGGACGTAAACAGCGCGGGTACGGACGGCTGCATATCGAAAATTGGCACGTCTGCTATTACGACCTGAGCAATCCGGTCGCCTTGAGTGCCTGGTTGCAAAACGAGATGCTTTTCGATGATACCGAGGCGTTTTTCAACCGCGCAGAGGGATTCGACGACCGACGGTCTTACGTTCGCATCGAAGCGGCGCTCCAGCTCTGCGAGTCGCTGCTTATTCGTGCCGCCTCCAATGTCGCTGAAAATGAACACCTCAGCAGTCGAGAAACCCCCGTCTTAAGCGGCACAAGTCTGGCAGGGGCGCTGCGTGCGCGTACTCTCAAAATCGCTAATACGGTCAATCCTGTTTACGCTGCAAGTTTGGTCAATGACTTGTTTGGTCAACATGGCGCTAAGGGCGAGTCCGAAATCTTGACTGCCAGCCGGATACGAGTCGAAGAGCATCCAATTGTCGGTGGCAAGTTCGATCTGCTGCAAAACCGCATCAAAATTGATCGTTTCACAGGTGGCACCTTTGAAACCGCCCTCTTCGATGAGCGCCCGTTGTTTGCTGATGGCAGCACCTTCGTTCAAGTGAATCTGGAACTCCGGTATCCCGATGATCAAGCACAGCATGTTAGGCTTGACGCCCAAATGGGATTGCTACTGCTGGCGCTGAAAGATTTGTGGACAGAAGATCTCCCGCTGGGTGGTGAATCCAGCATTGGTCGTGGGCGACTGCGCGGTCAGACAGCGACCGTGTCTTTCAAATTTGCAGATGAAAACACGCCTACAACAATCTATTTAGACGAAAAGGGGCTGCGCCCCGCTCAAGCTGACGACCCGCCGGAATTATTAGCTGCATATCGGCAGCACCTGGAAACCTACGTTCAAGCGTTACTAGATTACAGGGAAAAACGGGCATGACACGCGAAAAGACAACCTTTCGTTTTCAAATCGACCCTCTCTCCTTAAACGGATCATTGGAGGGCTGGTTGCAAGCACAAGCAGTCGAGCCAAGTTGGCTGCTTGCACATGCCATCGACGGCGTGATCTGGGGATGGGTCGGCGACAGCGAACTGCGCACCTCGCACGAAGTCGCGCCGATCAGCAGCCCACCGCTGCGCGTCGAAACTCTACAGCAGATGCGCTTGTTTAATCCCAAGTACGAGGTCAGGTTGTGGCGAGATGGACCGGACTGGCACGCCATTCGGATTAGCGATACAGAGCATCCCGCTGCCGCCTCAGTTGATGAACAACAGCTTTTATGGGGGACTCACGCCGAACAGTTGGCGGGTGGTTTTATCCGTTTAGAAGATGGCGCTCAGGGATTAGTCCATATTGTCCCACCGTTTGCTGGCAGTGAGACCGTCGAAGGTCGCTTAGGAATGCCAACGGATGAGTCGCTGTCGCGGATTTACTTAGCGGTGCGTCATTACCTTACGGAAGACGCGCTGGGCGTTAACAGCATCACCTTAAGCCGCTTAGTCCATTTGGGGGTTCAAACCTATGCACCGTCCACAAAATAACGATAGAGCAAAGAATCGCCGCCAACATTCCAAAGCATGGGCACCCTATAATTTTGTCCCCCTGCCTAAAGAGCCGACCTATGCTGAAATCGATCAGGACGGGTTGCCGCAGACTCACGACCAGTATACCCAAGGCAAACATACGGGTTATTTTGCTGTCACCCTCGATACTGAAACGCCGCTGTTTGTGCGCGGGATGCTCACCGTCAAAGACAGAAGCGACGGAATCGAAAGCCGTACCAAGCCCGAAGCATTCAGCATTGATATGAAAAAGCCCGTCATCCCGGGCAGTTCGCTGCGTGGAATGCTCCGCACTTTGGTAGAGATTGTGACCAACAGCAAGATGCACTTTGTCAGTAATAACAAACTGGTGTATCGAGCGGTTTTTGGGAATGATTCTCTTGCACAAGACTATCGGAGCATGGTGACAGAAGAAATCGGTAGCACACATTTCATGTATCCCTCCAGCAAACTTCAATCCGGTTATCTACAACAAGGTCAAAGTGAGTCAGGTTGGGTAATTAATCCAGCACAGACCTTTTACAATGAGTCTTTTGTGTTAGTTGATACCGATTCAATTCGTCGTGCAGCAATAGCTATGGGACACCCGCAAATTACCCATAAGGTTTTTGTACAGCCCCAACCGCGTTCAACATATAAAAGTCAAAGTCGGAATGGGTTGAAATTAGAACTAGCACAAACCAGTCAAATAACTCAAAGTCCAGCACCACATCTGAAAGAAGCGACATTGGTAGTTTCGGGAAAAGCACCAAAGCGACATTGGTATGCAGCAATTTATGCACCCGATAATGATCCGACAAAGCACATACCCATCTCACAACAAATGTGGGCTGATTACGAGAAAGACAGAGATTTACAACGTGGAATTCCTACACGTAAACTTAACAAAAGTGATCCCCTCTTCTATCTCCTTGATCAACGCGGTGCGCTCGTGTTTTTCGGTCCGACAATGTTTTTTCGTACACCATATTCAAAAAGCATACACGGCTTAATCAGTAAAAACCTGAGAGAAAGCAATTCTTCGCTCGATTATGCTGAAGCGCTGTTTGGATACGTTTCGGAACAAAATGAAACGCGCAGCCCTTCTGCATACGCTGGACGGGTTTCTGTCACCAGTGCCCAAGTGATCGAGGAGCGCCTAGATTACTTTGACCGCACAATTGTTCCCAAGATTCTGGCATCGCCCAAACCAACAACTTTTCAGCATTATCTAGAACAACCGGAAGGTTGGCGCACGCCCACCCATCAACTGCGCCACTATGGCGATGACACGACCATTCGCGGCTATAAGCTTTACTGGCGGCAAATGGTCAAAAGCCTCAAAGCGGTGGAGGAAACGGGGAAGCGGGATAATTCTAATGAACCGCTGACGCCGGAAAACAGCAGCCAACACACCCGTATCACACCAGTGCGAACAGGTGTATCGTTTTGTTTCCGCGTCTACTTTGAAAATCTCTCCGATGTAGAGCTGGGCGCGCTGGTCTGGGTCTTGACCTTCGGGGGCGATCCCGACGCCCGCCACCAACTTGGCATGGGAAAACCGTTCGGGTTAGGGGTCGTCAAACTAAAACCCAAACTTGTCCTTACGGAGCGTCCTGAACGTTATTCCAGATTATTTGATGATCAGGGTCAGTGGTTTACTAACGAAACGATGATCGGAGAAAAGCAGCAAGCGGAACTCGTTGTCGCGTTCAAAAAGAAAATGGGCGATTTTGATAACCAACTGCATATTCGGGAACTGCTCGCACTGGTTCGGAAACAGGAGCTAAACGAGACCATGTTCAGCTATATGAAGATTGAGACCGATCAGGGGAACGATTATGATGGTCGTCCAGTACTGCCCTATCCCAGTGAAGTTGGCAAGGGATGAGCAGCGGAACGATGACCGAAATCAGCGCGGTGACTTTGGTACTCAAGTCGCACTGACATTCACAGTCTTGGGGATCACCCAAAATACCAAGTGTTGTTCAATATCCTTGTAGGACGAGTCTAAAGGGGAAACCACATGGGTCACATATTTATTAGCTATTCACGGAGCGATGTGAGTGCTGAGGATGGGATTGTACGAAGTCTGGTAGCGCGACTGAGACGGAACTTCAACATTTGGTTAGACAAAACGGACATTAAAGCAGGCACTAATTGGCAGGCAGCACTGGAAAACGCAGTAAAGAACAGCAGCGCTTTAGTGTTCATCCTGTCACCTAATTCAGTGAAATCCGAGTGGTGTAATGCAGAAATTAACGCTGCTCGTGCAATGAACATTCCGATTATTCCGTATGTCTACCAGAAGGCAGATTTTCCTTTTGGCATGAGCAGCACCCAAGCTGTGTTTCATGATGTCGGAAGTATTGAAAAACTAGAAAGAGACCTTCACAGCTTGGTTCCAACTGCCTCCGTACACAGCCCCACACCGCTTATTACGGAAGGGCTGCTCAACAATGGCGCGGTCAAATTTGCCGAGGCAGCAGCACGAACTCCGCATTCAAAACGCTTCTTTGTCCCATTGAAGGATGAAGAGATCGAGCTTATCGGATTATCGCTGCAACCCACCTCATTCTGTACCACTTACCTTGTCGGACGCGCAGAGGATACGCTGATCTATAAGCCCTGTATTCAGTTGGCGTTGCAGTTCGCCGGACCTTATGAATCAGCCGATTTTCCAGTCCGCATTGCCCACCATTTCCTAATCAAAGACCGGGACTTTCCTTTACGGATGTTATTGGTTCGCGGACCAGCTCAAATTACTTATGATGAACAGCGCAACAGCAATAGTTTGAGCTATGTCCTTGATATTCCCACTGCCAGCGAAAATCAATGGGCAGACGCGCTCAATGCCGTACAAACTGCGCTGAAGGTGCTCCATAAAGACCGGCAGAATCCTGCATTGCAGCTTTTCGTCCAAGGTCCCGTAGCAGGGATCACCTATGAGCTTGGTTCAGAGCATCGTGGTTTACAGTATCGAACAGAACACTATCAATATGAACGTGATACTCAACAATACTATCGTGTACTTGGCAATATCAGCTGACGGCACTTGGTGAGCCAACATACAACGAACGGGCTGGATGGTTACTTCCCTAAAGCCCGCTCGTTGATTTGTACCATCCCCATGCCCTGCCCCGTGTATTTCCCCACGCCGCTGTAAAACGCGAACTGCGACAGCAGGTAAACCAGCGCCGCATACTGATCGTGATGCTCCTGAATATCGGCGTACACTGCTGCCAGCGACTCATCGCGGTACATCCTACCCGCTTTTTGTGCGCTTTTGCCAAAATCTTCGTTCGCTGACAGCACTCGATATTTAATCCACCCTTGGAATGCAGCCAATGTTTCGTCTTTCATCGGCAGCCCGGTCACACAGCGTATGTTATACGCTTGCATCTGCAAAAAATGCTCGGCGTAGGCTTCGAGGTAACTTGCCTTTGGCTTGAACGGCAGCACGATGTCCTCAAGCCGCAGCAGACGGTCATATAAGGGACGAAAGACCCAGTTGGGTAAGGGAAACGGGCGGTACATGCCCACGCTTTTGATCGCCGTCGGGGTAATGAATTCCAAGCGAAACTGCTGCCGACGCGGTGTGCGCCAAGCGGTTTGAACAAACTCCTGATAGGTCTGACTGCGTGACCACTCATGCTGAGATGGTATTACTGCCTCGATGCTGCATTCCCACGGCGCTTCATCAACCCGATCACGCACCTCAACCGTCACCGTTTGCCCGCTCAGGGCTGCGAGGTTGTTCTGAATAACCCCACTCATCTTGGGCGTCAAGCCGCTGACACGCAGCCAAAAATGCTGCGATCCATTGGAGAAGAGATCGCTCACGCTGTAAGGAAGGCGTTCCGCTTGTTCGTGGAGACTATTTGCCAGTGGTTTCAAACCAACCTGATCGAGCATCGATAGAAACAGCTTATGCGCCATGCGCCCTAGAAACTGCTGCGGCGTGAAGTGGGTATGGGGACGGATGATGAAAACAGTTGAAGATAGATCAGTTGCGAACATAGTACCCCCTTTGCCATTACTCTAACAAAGAGGGCTTAGGAGAGCAATCCCCCGTAGGGGTGAGCGTATGCCCTGACTCTTGATCGGAATCACGTTCTCGCTACCGGTTTTAGGTTTCAATCCCCCGTAGGGGTGAGCGTATGCCCTGACTCGCCTTCACCGGCGCACGCGAACGGCTGGAGTACAAGTTTCAATCCCCCGTAGGGGTGAGCGTATGCCCTGACCGATGGTAGTTTTTGGGGGGAGTACCGTTTGTACAGTTTCAATCCCCCGTAGGGGTGAGCGTATGCCCTGACTGGAAGCTGGTATGTTGCTGGGAACCTGGCAGCATAAGTTTCAATCCCCCGTAGGGGTGAGCGTATGCCCTGACCAATGGCAACGCAGGTGGCGTCCAATGCGACGCATTGGAGTTTCAATCCCCCGTAGGGGTGAGCGTATGCCCTGACGTTCGTAACAATTGTCAATAATATCTGGGGTGCAAGTTTCAATCCCCCGTAGGGGTGAGCGTATGCCCTGACTCACGTTGATCGCTGCGACCTGACCTCGCCCCGTGTGTTTCAATCCCCCGTAGGGGTGAGCGTATGCCCTGACTGGCACAGAGGCAGGGTCAGAGATTGACCTCAACGTTTCAATCCCCCGTAGGGGTGAGCGTATGCCCTGACCTTAACACCCAAGCTGCGGAATGGGCAGTTCCTATTGGTTTCAATCCCCCGTAGGGGTGAGCGTATGCCCTGACCCGTTAAAGGAGAACACATCATGGCGAAGACTGTGTTTCAATCCCCCGTAGGGGTGAGCGTATGCCCTGACTCACGTTGATCGCTGCGACCTGACCTCGCCCCGTGTGTTTCAATCCCCCGTAGGGGTGAGCGTATGCCCTGACTGGCACAGAGGCAGGGT
>Ga0163147_10008723_pt1 | contig 11174 bp, 12 predicted proteins | sample OliLakLV19MP6G1_FD_148597 | JGI IMG/M metagenome (GOLD analysis project Ga0163147, IMG submission 148597) | Freshwater microbial mat bacterial communities from Lake Vanda, McMurdo Dry Valleys, Antarctica- Oligotrophic Lake LV.19.MP6.G1 | ecosystem: Environmental > Aquatic > Freshwater > Lake >...
GTCCACGGCCGCGCGACGGCGACGGCCACGGCCAGCGGGCTCATCAACGGCCTGCTGCTGTATTTCGACGTGTTCCTGGCCCCAGGCCACACGTTGACGACGGCCCCCGACGTGGCCGACGAGACCAACCACTGGGGAAACCGCGTCGTGTTGCTGTCCGCACCGTTCGAGGTGACCACGGGCGACAGGTTCACGATTCACGTCGAACGGCGTCACGGCCGTTTTTCGGCGTGGTGCGAGCGCCCACACACCTGACGGGATGCCATTCCACTACCTCGCCTTTGGCTGTGTCGTGTCTTCCGAGATCGCCCTGTCGGCACTCCCTGACACCCGGGGCCCCGCGGACGTGTACGTCCGTCGAGGGTCGACGCCGGCCCGGCTGCCCCGGGAGCGGGGCCACGGCGTCTGTTACTCGGCGGCGCCCGGTGAGGCGCTCGTCTGGATCGACGGGGTCTGTCGCCTCCACGTGAGGCACGGGACTGAGATCATCGTTGATGCCGCCCCAGGCGTGGACACCGCGACACTCCAGTTGTTTGTGCTCAACCTGGCCTTCGGGCTGCTGTTCCTGCAGCGCGGTGATCTTGTGCTGCATGCGGCCGTCGTCGAAAGCGAAGGGCAGAGCGTCGCTCTCGCCGGCGCCTCGAGTGCGGGCAAGTCGACTGTCGCGGCTGCGCTCCACGCGCGAGGATACCGGGTGCTGACCGACGAACTGTGTATCATCCGCGATCAGCCCGGCCTGGGTCCGTGTGTCGTGCCTGGGCCACCGCACCTGCAGGTCTGGGCGGACGCGCTGCCGCATCTCGGGCGCGACGCGGGCGCGCTCGCCCCCGTCCGACCGGGCCTCCGCAAATACCTGTTGCCGCTGGCAGCGGGATACGCGGACACTCCACTGCCGCTCAAGGCGGTGTACGTGCTGCGCCCGTGGGTGACCGAGGAAGTCGCGGTCGTGCCACTGACCGGGGCACACCAGTTTGAAGCGATCGCGCAACACACCTACCACTTCGAGTACGTGTCACCGACGGGGCACGCGGCCGCACACTTTGATCGCGTCTCGCGACTGCGCATGGTCCCGACCGCACGTGTGCATTATCCCCAGTGCTGGTCGTCCATGGATGCGCTGATTGACCGGCTGGCGCTGGGCGCGCCGCCCGACGGAATTCGGCAGGGGGCATGAGTCGCATCGTGTGGCTCGCGTCGTACCCCAAGTCGGGCAGCACGTGGTTCCGCGCGCTGATCGCCAACCTGTCGCGAACGGCGCACGCGCCCGTGAGTGGTTCGACTGGGCGACCGGCCTTGAGGCGGGCGACCTCACCCACGCGGAGGTGGCGGCGCTGCGGCCTCGGGTCTACGAACATGTCGCGCGCGCACACACTGACGACGCGCCGCTCTTTCACAAAATCCACGATGCATTCGTGGCACCCGGGGATCGAGCATCGGTGATCACCGCTGCCGCCAGCCGCGGGGTGATTTACCTCGTGCGCAGCCCCCTTGATGTGTGCGTGTCCTATGCACATCACGCCTCGTGGAGCATGGACACATCGGTCGCCACCCTGGCAGATGAGGCCCATGCCTTGTGTCACCACGACGACCGGCTGGCGAACCAGCTGCGCCAGCATCTCTCGAGTTGGAGCGGACACGCCCGGAGTTGGATCCACAATGGGGTGATCCCGGTCCACGTGGTGCGGTATGAGGACCTCGCGCGCCACCCCGTGGACACCGTCAGTGACGCGATCGCGTTTGCCGGCCTCATCAGGCACCGGCATGAGATTGAACGCGCGGTCGAGTGGAGCCGCTTTGACCGCCTGCAGGCGCAGGAAACAGAAACCGGGTTTCGCGAAAAACCGGCGGGCCTCGACCACTTCTTCAGGCGTGGCGTGGTCAACGGCTGGAGAGACGAACTCACGCAGGCACAAGCGCAGCGCATCATCGACGACCATGGCGAGATGATGCAGCAGCTCGGGTATCCGGTGACGCCCCCGTGAACGCGATTTTCGGCATCGTGCACCTCGACGGCCGTCCCGTCTCGCGTCCAGGGCTGCAAGCGGTCGCCGACCGCATGCGGGCACGGCCTGCCCGATGGACACATGGTCAGGGCGGCCCCCACCCACCGACTGTCACCATCCACACGGAGGGCGCGGTGGGCCTCGGGCACCTGTCGACATCGGCCGTACACCCGGCCGTCTTTCCGCACCGGCATCCAGAGACCGGGGTGATGATCACGGCTGCGGTGAGCCTGTATGGCCGCCGCGCGCTGGCGTCCGCGCTCGGCCATCCCCAGACACCACCTCGGGGTGACGCGGCGCTGTTGACCGACGCCTACCTAAGCTGGGACGCGGCGTTCCCGGTGCAGGTCCACGGCGATTTTGCGTTGGCGCTCTGGGATCCACGTGCCCAGACCCTCCTGCTCTCCCGTGATCACCTGGGATGCGCGTCGTGTTTTTACGCCAGGCGTGGCAACACCCTCGCCTTCGCCTCGACCATGGCCGGGGTGCACGCCGCGTTTGACGACCTCGACACACTCGATCCGGAATGGATCGCCAACCTGATCACGGCCAACCGCACCGATCCGGATCGCACGCCATATGTCCATGTCCGCCGCGTGTTGGCCGGCCACGTCCACCGGGAGACCGCGAGTGGCTCCACTCGCATCCGGTACTGGAGTCTGGAGGCAGCCACGCCTCCGACGCTATCCGACGATCGCGAGTACGAGGAGGCCCTGCGCGAACGGCTCACACACGCCGTGCGGGTCCGGATGCCCGAGTCCTCCCACCCTGTCGGATGTGAGCTGAGTGGCGGACTTGATTCGTCAGCCGTGACCGCCCTGGTGGCCGAGGCCGCGCGGGCACGCGGACTCCCGGTGCGGTCCTTTTGCCACGTATTCCATAACGCCACGCGGGGTGAGGTCTGGGCAGGCGATGACGAACGCGCCTGGGCCGAGACGCTCCGATCCCACGCGGGTCTGTCCCTCCACCAGACCGTCAGTGGTGAGGGGTACGGGGTGCTGGACTCGCTCCGGGAGGCCATCGCCGTGTATGGCGCCCCGGCCGACACCCAATTCGGCATCTTTTCGGACGCGCTCTACGATCGCGCGGCGGCGTTGGGTGTGCGGACGCTCTTTTCGGGGTTCGGCGGTGACGAGATGGTGAGCAGTCCGGCGACGCTGGTCCTGGAAGGCTGGGTCGTGCGGGGCGAGTGGAGGCGAGTGTTTGACGAACTGCGCGCGCGACGCCGCGGCAGCGCCCGCCGGTCCCGCTGGTCCCTGCTGCGCTCTGTGGCGGGCCTGCTGGCTGGACGGACGCGGCACAGGACCATGGTGGCCTCCGGCGACCTCGTGGCGCACCAGCGGCTGACCATGTTGCCGATTCGGCCCGCCTACGCCGCACGCTGGCAGCTGGCGGATCGCGCCAGTGCGGCGTGGCACGCGCTTGCGTCGGCCACCACACGGTCCGATCTGCGGGCGTACGAACGCCACTGGACCCTGCATCCGGCCTTGGCCGATCGGCTTGAGTGGTGCCACATCGTGGCTGGGGCGCGCGGGCTCGACTACCGTTATCCGCTGCTGGATGTGCCGCTGCTGGAGTGGTTCCACACGGTGCCCGACGCACAGAAGTGGCGCGCCGGCTGGGGCCGGTCCCTGTTCCGCCGCGCCATCGGCGGGCTGGTACCCGAGACGATCCGCTGGCGCGACGACAAACACGGGACGTCGATTCCCCACGCCGCTGGTCGGTTCTCCGCTGACGCCGCGGCCCTCTCGGGATTGTTGTCGCGCGTCCGGGGGTGCCCTGAACTCGACTTCCTCGACTTTGACGCGGTCGAGCAACATCAGCAGTCGCTCCTGCGCAGCTCGACCGGGCTGCGTACCGGCCCTGCCCCACTCCGCAACCTGATCGGTCTTATGGTCTACTGCGACATGCGTGCGAATGGGTGGCGACCGTGAATGTGTACCACGCGTACGGACTGTGCATCCGGTCGGAACTGCCGTTGCCCGAAGTGGCGCCCTGGCACCCGGATCCCGCCGGACTCAGGACCGCCGGCGACCCGGCCGATGTCGACGTGCAGGTCCGTATCGGAGCCGTGATGCGATCGCTTGGCGGCAGAACCATCCCGGGCTTCCCCTGGCAGGTCCGAACCGGGCAGTATCTGTTGACCATCGACGGTGTCGCCCGCTTCCTCATTACGGGGGGCCGGGACGTCACCATCGATCCGGCGCCGTCCGGCGCCTGGGAGGACATCCGGGGGTATTTCCTGGGCGCCGTCTGCGGGGTCCTGCTGCACACCTGCGGGGTGCTCCCCCTGCATGGCAGTTCGATCGCGACCCCACGGGGCGCCATGATCTTCCTCGGCCGATCGGGCAGCGGCAAATCCACCCTGCTGTCGACCTTGCTCAGGCGCGGCCACACGATGATCGCCGACGACGTCACGGCCGTCAGGATCGGCGACGACGGGACGCCACTGGCCTACCCCGGCTATCCACGCATCCGGCTGTTCGACTCGGTCCTTCGTGGCATGGGCGAACAGCCCGACACCTTGCAGCGCTTGAGTTCCGCGTCCGGCAAGTATCTGCTCCCGGTCGACCGCTTCGCCTCTACGCCTGCGCCGGTCACGGCGCTCTTCGAGCTGGTGGAAACGGATGCGGCCGGATTGTCCATCGACGACGTCCCGCCGGCGGAGCAGCTCGTCCGCTGTGGTCAGTTCATCCGGACGAGGCGCCTGTTCCCAGGCCATGAGGATGTGCGCCAACGGTTCGCGGGTCTGGGCGCATTGCTGCGAACGGCGGCGCTGAGGCGAATTGTCCGACCCCGTCATCCGTTCCACCCCGACGCACTCGCCGACCTGATCGAAGGCCTTGGCGTCCAGGAGGCCCAATCGTGATTGACACGCCTCGCTTCTTGTCGCTCGACGCCGTGCTGCGGCGGAGTGACGCGGTGGTCTCGACCGAGACCGGCGGTCGGACGTCCCTGATGGACGTCGGGACCGGGCGGTACTTCAGCCTGGAGGACGTGGGCGCCCGCATCTTCGCGGTGCTCGAGTCTCCCCGGAGCCTGCGGGACCTTCACGAACAACTGGTGCGGGAGTTTGACGTGGACGTTCCCGTCTGTGAAGCCGAGCTTCGGGCGTTCGTGAACACGCTCCTGGCCTGTGGGTTGCTGGAGGTCGTTGACATGTGACACCATCCGGCCATAGGTGTGGCCGACGTATCGCGGAGAGCGACAGGAAGGAAGACCGATGGAACACAGGGACCAAATGCCGGACGAACCGCTGCCGACACTCGAAGCAGCCGGGGATCACGGTGCCCCTCGAAAAACATGGAAGACCCCCGAACTGGTCAAGATGGACGTGGTCGACTCCACCCGAGCTGGCGGTGTGGTGCGGGCGCTCCCTGAGTCTGCCTTCTACCGGCCATCCTGAGTCGGGGCCCTGGGTCACGCCGCGCGGAGATGACGACCGAACCTTCAGGACGTGAGGCGGCGCTCGTGCCGGTACACAAGCCCCACAGCGTGCGCGAGCTGGGGCCGGTGGACATCGGTCGGCTGAAGGCGATCGTCACCAGAATCTCCCAGGACGTCTGGGCACAGGAGGACGCCGACAAGGAAAACGCGTTTGCGTGTTTCCACCACACCAGGCACATCATTTTTCGTTTCATCGAGGGGGCTCGCGACCATCGGGTGTCCTACGATCGTCCCGTCTGGCAGGCGTGGCAAGGGCTCATCATGCCGGTGGTGCGCGAGGCGATACAGGTGTACGGCCTCCATCGCCCAGTCTTCCCGAAGATCATGCTCGCGCGCCTGGCCGCCGGGTACGGGATTGACCGCCACGTGGACGGCGGTGGCCCCAATCTCTACACGCACAAGATTCACGTGCCACTCCAGACGTCGGACGACGCCACCTTCAGCGTGGGGGACGACACCTGCCATCTGCGGGAAGGGGCGGCCTACGAGGTGAACAACCTCAGGCCCCACTGGGCGATGAACGCCGGACCACTGGACCGGATTCACCTGATCTTCGAGGTCTTCGAAGGCCCAGAGTGACCGCGTGATTGTCTCGTTTGCGCGCAAGTTCGTGTTCGTGGCGATTCCCAAGACCGCCACGCACGCCGTTCGTGTGGCGCTGCGTCCCAGCCTGGGCCCCCACGACTGGGAGCAGTGCGGGCTCTTCGAAAAAAAACAGTTTCCGATCGAGCCACTCGCGCGCATTGGCCACGGGCACCTCACCTGCCAGGAACTACGTCCCTTCCTGGTCCCAGGCCTGTGGGAGCAGCTGTTCACGTTCTGCACGGTCCGCAATCCGTACGCGCGTCTTGTCTCCTACGTCCATTTCCATCACCGCGGGAATCCCGCGTGGTCGCGTGACCCGCTGGGGCTGCTGAAACGGACCCTGACCGCCCCCCCAAACCGCTGGACCCTGCCCCAGGCCCGGTACGTCACCGACGCCGACGGCACACCTCTGGTCGACTACATCGCGCGATACGAAACGCTGCAGGACCACTTCGACGTGATCTGCCGCAGGGTGGGCCTGCCGTTGTCTGGGCTGACGTCAGTCAACGCGAGTCATCCGCCCCCGTATGGCGACTGTTACGACGCGGAGTTGCGGGATATGGTCCGGGAGGCCTACGCGGATGACTTCCGCCTGTTTGGGTATTCCACCGATCTGAATCCGGGCCGATAACGGATCACGCGCTGACGCAGACGATCCCGTTGGCCACCAGCGCGTGCACAAACGTGCGCACCTCGGTGTCTGCCGTGCCGGCATCCACGTCGAACTCCTCGCACAGCCGCGTGGTGATCTCCGCCACGGTGATGGGCGTTTCGAGCAGTGCACAAATGCGTGACGCGACGGGGTTGAGGCTGTAGTAGCTCCCCTGCTCGACGCTCAGCATCACGCCTTCGTCTGCGCCAACCTGCGCGTACAGGATGTCTGTGGAACGCGTGAGCGTGGTGTCCGGCGTAATCGTCATGAGCCTGTTGTGCGACATTGTACCGCCTGCCCGGTCAGGTCACCAGGTACGGGTTGAACCACCCCGAACGCGTGTCGCCGGCCTTGATGGCCGCGTACGCGGCAAGGCACGCTGCGGTCGTGGCCAGCGGCCCCACACGAACCGGACCGGGCTGTCCGTCCACCGCCAGGCGCCATTCAAATAGCGACACCCCGGCCTCCACCTCGCCACTGTCGGGATCCACCCGCAGATCGCCGCGAGGCGACGTAAAGCAGACGCCCGACAGGGCGTCACGCCAGGCGAGTCCCCCCGTCAGCTCGACACCAGTCGTCCGCTGCGCCGCCGCGAGCATCTGCCCGGTCTCGTAGCCCAGCAGCGTGAACACGGCCGGCTCCTTCCCAGGCGTCACCCCGCAGGCCAGGCGGAAGCGGTCGTGCGCCTCGCCACGCGCAGTGGTGTCCCACGACCATGCGGTGCGCAGACCATCGAGAGTCTCGGCCGGCATTTTCGGCCGCCAGTAGTCATGCATCATCAGCGGCGACGCGAGCAGGGGGAGGCGTCCTGCGAGACCGAGCGCTGACCAGGTCTGCGCAAACGAGATGCCTTCGCGGCCGGCATAAAACGCCATCACCAGATCGGGCTCGAGCGCCGCGAGGCGCCGCACGTGCTCCGTGGGATCGTCGTCGGCCGTGTCACGATGCGTGACCTCGGTGGCCAGCACTTCGCCGCCCCCGGCGTCGCAAAATCCGAGCCAGAAGGCGTGCACGATGCCGTACCCCCCCTCGTGCAGTCCCGCGGCGACGCACGCGCGGCGGCCGATCGTCCGCGCGGCCCACTCGCCCAGCGCGTACATGCTCTGCCAGAGATGCAGGGTGTTGCCGAACACCCACGGGTTGCGCGCGCCGCCGGTCATCAGGGGATCACCGCCGAGGTCGTTGACGAGGAACGGGGTGTCGGCGTCGCTGAAGTGGGTGTGCACCTGCCTGAGGACGCCGGCCCCCATGATGCCCGTCACGACGTCTGGGGACTGCTGCAGGAGCAGACGCTGGATGCGATCGGCGACCACGTCCTTGTCGCCGCACACGCCGACCGGTTCGGTATGGAGTACATGCGCGACGCCGGCCTCCACAAGTGCCCCACGCAGGCCGGCCAGAAAATTCTGGCCGGCTGCGGGGAACATCCGGGATGACGGCACCAGGGCGCCGATTGTGAGTGAGATGACCGGGGCCTCGTCAGTTACGCGACGGGAACAGGCCTTCAACGGCGATGCAGTAGTTCAGCACGAGGTACGGTGGCATTGTGCTGAACGGCAAGCCGCCGCCCGCCGGGCCGATCTGGACGGTAGTGTTCGTGATGGTCGTGGTCGCCACGGCCTGTGAGGACATCGCGCGGTTGTTCTGTGCGTCCTCGGTCGCGTAGTTGTTCAGCCCTGACGCGAGCATGTTGCCATTCGGATTCAACGCGTTGGCCGCCGTGCCCTCCGCATACAGAATCGACGTGGACGTCGATGTGGACGCGGCGCTCGCGACGTGGCTATGCGGCGGCATCTGCGCCAGCGACAAGGCGGTCGTTTCCACACCGCCTTTCTGACCGAGCTGATTGGGTGACAGCCCCGAGCCGGGGCCCACACCAATCGCGGTTCGGCCGCGCAGATCGGGCAGATTAAAGTTCGTCTGGCCGTCGCCGCCGTAGGTCGAGCCCAACAGCGAGAACAGCGCGGCGTTTGACGACACCGGCAGTAACTGCCCGGCGCAGAACATCCAGCCTTTCGGGGCAAAGGCAAAACCGAACAGCGTGATCATTCCGAGAAACACATCCATGTCAAAAACCTCCACGTCGGGAACAGGCACCGGGACGTAGCGCAGTCTCATCCACTCATGCGTGGTCTGTCAACACGTCGTACACTTCGTCGTACACTTCGCCCCTTGCAGCCTGACGACAACGAATTGGCGGAAATCACCGCGCCGCTGCTCCTGCCGGATACGACCATCGGCGACACGGCGGCCTGCGTCGCACGACTTGAGGCGTTGCTCGAACGCCACTCTCCCTTTCGGCGCGCGGACGACATCACGGCCGGCGAAAGCCTCCTGCCTGACGGCTGGGCGGTGTCTCCGACGCAGGCCGCCATGTGCGCGCGCGACTACCGACGCACGTACACCTTTGCGCGAGGACTCGCCCTGGCGATCGAGGACGCCCGGCGCGTGGTGGCCGGACGTCCCGTCCGGGTGCTCTACGCCGGCTGCGGCCCGTGGGCGCTCATCGCGCTGCCGTCCATGGCCGCGTTGCCGGCGCAGGTCGCGCGTTTCACCTTGCTGGATGTCCACGAGCGCAGCATCGACTCCGTCCGCACCCTGATCGGGAATATCGGCCTGGCATCGTCAGTGGACGCCTTTGTCCAGGCGGACGCCGCGACGTGGACCATCCCCGCGCACCTGACACCCGACGTCATCGTCACCGAAACGATGAACGTGTGCCTGGCGCGCGAACCACAGGTGGCCATCACCCGGCACCTGCTGCGCCAGGCCCCCCACGCGATCCTCGTGCCCCGGTCAGTCCGCATCGACGCGGTGCTGGTGGATCCCACCTGCGAACGCCCTCCGGTCACCGCGGACAGCCAAGGCCCGCCGCCAGTGCCGGATCGTCTCGAACTCGGCACGGTCTTCGAGCTCAGTCGTCAATCGGCGGCCTTGTGGCCGGACACGGAACACGCCGTCCTGCCTGCGGGGCGGATTCAGATGCCGACGTCGATCGAGGACCGGTATGTGCCGAAGCTGTTCACGCGCATCGAGACCTATGGCCACGAACGGCTCGACGCCTATGAGTCCTGGTTGACCGACCCGCGGCCCTTCCCGAAGGGCGTGGCGACCGATCCGGGATCGGTCATCGCCTTTCGGTATGTGCCGGGACCGTCACCACGCCTGGAAGCCGGGCCCCAGCCCTGGCCCGACCGACTCCGCCTGCCCTTCGCCTGCGATCCGGCGAGGCTTGACGCGGCGCTCACGGCGCTTGAGGACAGGACCTGGACCGACCACTTCGTCACGCGCAACTACACGGGACGATGGACCGTGATTGCGCTGCGGGCCCCTGCCGGCACCGACGGCCAGCATCCGATTCTGCAGATTGCCTCCCATCCGGGCATGACCGACTTCGTCGACACGCCGGCGCTCAACGCCGCACCGTACTTTGCGCAGGTACTGCGCGACCTCGGCGTCCCCGTGGGCCCGGTCCGCCTGATGCGTCTCGACCCTAGGTCCGCGATCCTGACGCATCGTGATGCCGATCTCGACGCGTCGCTGGGATGGGCGCGCCTGCACATCCCGGTGCGCACGAACCCAGACGTCGAGTTTCTGCTCAATGGCACGCCGGTCGTGATGGCGCCGGGTGAATGTTGGTATCTGCGCCTGTCCGACCCGCATTCGGTCCGCAACAACGGCGACGAGCCGCGAACACATCTGGTGATCGACGCGCCGATGTCACCCGGGCTTGAGGCCCTGCTCACCCGCGCGCGTCAGCTCGACGCAAGCCAGGCGTTGTAGGCCGGCTCGGCCCACCAGGCACACGCCTCACGGACGGCCGGAGACGCCGCCGCACGTTTACGATCCGAGTCAGGCACGAAGGCGACACCAGGCATTTTGGCGTCGGCACCGGCGGCCACACGCATGCGGTCGACATCGGCGACGGGAACCGGCCCCCAGGGCAGCGACGTCCAGACGGCGTCCGGGAGCGCCGAGTACGCGAGGGGTGTCACCTGGTGGCGATGCCTCGCCGCCTCACGATACAACGCACCAAGAACGGCCGCGGCGTGCGCTTCGCGCGACAACGCGTCTCGGGTCTCGCGCGGGATACCAATCTCCTCCGGCGTCACCGTGTCGCGCACGATCGTCAACGACGGCTGCCCCATCAACGAGACCAGCACCTCCAGCGGATCGCGATGGACAAACACCAAAGGCACGTCGGGAAACGCCTGCCGAACGAGCGGCAGGGCGAAGAGGTGCCAGGCATCCAGCTTGACGACCACACGACCGGAGGGTTCGGCCTGCGACGCCACAAACGCCGCGACGGCGTGTCGGAGCCACCGCGCACGATCGGCATCGGACACGCGCGTGTCGGCGCGGGCCCCGCGAAGGATGTCATCAAGGACCGGGGCCTCTGACACCACGAGGTGGTCCGGCAGCGCCCCGAACATCCGCGACACCAGCGTGGACCCGCAGCGTGAGACATGAAAGAGGATCATCACCGG
>Ga0163147_10008725_pt1 | contig 11171 bp, 7 predicted proteins | sample OliLakLV19MP6G1_FD_148597 | JGI IMG/M metagenome (GOLD analysis project Ga0163147, IMG submission 148597) | Freshwater microbial mat bacterial communities from Lake Vanda, McMurdo Dry Valleys, Antarctica- Oligotrophic Lake LV.19.MP6.G1 | ecosystem: Environmental > Aquatic > Freshwater > Lake >...
GCTGAATGGGCACTACACGTTCCAGAGCGGCGGCAAAATGATCGACCTAGACGCGCTCCTGGCCGGGCTGGATTTGGAGTGACGGAATTTTCTGGGGTTCCGGCTTACACCCCCAGTAATGACTTCAGAAGAATTTGCAAAGCGGTGTAGTCCGTTCAAGCCGCGCCAGCATTGAGCACTTTTCGTGTACCCTCTTGATATGGAGCCACACCAATGACATTCAGCGGTTGGCAGGCTGAGTCGGGATGGGGATCTCGGTGAGACAACTCGTCATCGCTTCTTGCGTTGCAGTCGGACTTGCCGGAGTTTCACTAATGCCAGCGCATTGGTTTGTTCCGGGACTGCGTCCGATGAAAGCGGACCCTTGCATTCTGCGAGATGTGGTTCCGATAAGACAGTCGGCCTCTTGGTACAAATAATCCCGTCGCCGTTTCAACGTTGCCGTCAGTGAGGAAGGCCAAGCATGCCAAACAATGTTGACGGAAGTACGCCACTTAATTCTGAAAGTGACATTCGAACTCTGGGGCTTGACGGTATTGAGTAGGCATCATAAAGGACGTTATGCAAGCTTGACCATGTCTGATAAAATCTGTTATCAGACACCGTGAGTCCGGGAAGCCCCCGGCAAAACTGGAGGTTTCGATCATGCCCCAAGTCGGGAATCGTTCGACGACAGACACCCGGCGCTCACGCGCCGTCGGACTGATCCTCCTTGGTCGGGCCGACTATCGACGCACGTTTGGGAGGTTGAAATGAGTTTTCTGCTTGGCCTTAAGATCGTCGCCACGACTGCGCTCTTCGCGGTCGGCCTGGTGCTTCACGGTGACTGGAAGGATTCGGTGTACCGGCTGTACACATCGAATTGTGGCTTCTTCCCATGTGGGCGGCAATCCTATCCATACGCTCTGGCACAACTCGCAAACGGAAATGTTTCGATCCAAGGATTCAAAGAACTCCTTCTTTGCCACCCGGACCCGGATTCGAGTCTCTTGCCTTCTCGATCTGCCATAGCGATAGCGTCAGAAAGCCGTACAACGATTCGAAACGGCCTGGCTGATGGTTCAGCATCCCAAAAGCAACCGGTGGGCACACGGTGAACGAGATCGTTTCTGTCCAGCGGTCGCTCCCGCCGGTGCTTCTTGGCTCCGTCACTCCTGAGAATCGACAACGGGTCGAGAACTTCTTTTTTTCTGTAGCCAGTATCTTTGAGGCTTGGGTGAACCGACGAAAGTCGGAACACACGCGCCGTGCGTACCGCGGCGACGTGATGGCGTTCGTTCAGTTCATGGGCTCGCGTGAGCCGGGCTCCTGGAGATGGCCGGAAGATTCAGTAGAGCTTCTCTCTGCGTCGATTCTCGACGTGCAAGCGTTCAAGGACAAGATGGTCGAGGACTCTGCGCCACCGAAGACAATCAACCGTCGAATCTCCTCACTCTCATCCTTCTACAAGTTCCTTGCCGCGGCTGCGGCCGAGCTGCGCCTCCCGATCACGGTGCCGAATCCGGCCCACGCTCAGTTCATCTCACGAGAAGCTTCGGACGCGGTGGATGAGACGCAGGCGCTTTCGCTTGCGAGGGCTCGGCAGCTCTTGAACATGGCAAAGGGCGACAGCCTCTTTGAAATCCGCAACAGGGCGATTCTGCGGTTCTACATTTTCACGGGTGCGCGAATTGCCACGGGCTGCAAACTGAAGGTGAACGACTTCCAGCAGGACGGCGACGAATCGACGATTCGCTTTCACCTGAAAGGTGGCCGGGTAAAAACCAAGGGCATCAACTATCAGGCCGCCGAGGCGATTCAAGACTACATCGCGAAAGCCGACATCAAGAGCGGCCCATTGTTCCGGCCTCGTAGCGGCTCAAAGGGAGAGAAACTCGGTGACCGTCAGATGACAGAGCGCACCATGAGTCGGTTGCTCATGTCCTACCTGGAGCGGCTCCCCGGTGCGATGCAAGAGATTGCGCTGCCTTCCGGCGAGAAGGTGATCCAGTGCATCTACTCACCGCATTCGCTACGAGCAACGACGGCGACACTGCTGCTCGATGCAAAGGAGGCAATTGAATCCGTCCAGGAGCTTCTCGACCACAAGCACATCACCACGACGCAGATTTACGACAAGCGGCGGCGGAGCGTTCGAGACTCGGCGAGCCACAAGGTGCCACTGTGATAGGCGATCCCAGTGCGGTTTTTATTCACCCGGTTTGGCCCGGAGCTTCGGGGCGGCCCTCTACCGAAATCGTTTAGGCCGAAGGACTCTCTCTCACTTCACGCAACGCTCGATTGAAAAAATGACGGATAGCTTGTTCACGGACCTGCGCATCCGTTAAAACGATATTCTTCATTTCGTTGTCACGCTGGAACAGATCAATCGCACCTTTGAAAAAGGCCTGCGAAAACGCCGCATAGACAACGTCCGGCGGATTGTTGCGTAGCATCTCGGCCATGTCATGATCGACGATCTTGCGGTTCACTTGCTCGAAGCGAACGAAGTCCTCTCGCGTGAATTCAGTACCGTGCCGTTCGTTGAATGCTTGGATGATCTCCGAAAGCGAACGTTCCTCGTCCTCAGTATATGGTTTCGCTCCAAACTCGCTGATTGGCTTCAAGAGTGCCCGGTCCCCAGCACTCAATGAGGCGGAGCCCTGTTCTTTCTGCTCAACGCGGAACGCCTGAAGGCGGAGCATCTCTTCTGTGATGTCAATGTCAGCCGGAATCTCCCGGTTAGGGAGGAGACGAGAAAGCCATGCGGCGTATGAATACAGCTTTTCCAGGCCGGTATCACTCAGACGAATGACCTGGGCCACGAAAGCATAGAAACGTAGGTAGCTCTTGATGAGCTGTCGGAATTCCTCTTGGCGACCCTCGTCGTCTTCCTGTTCAAAACGGGCGACGGCTTGCCGTACAAGCCCTTCCAGCCGAGCGCGGTCGTGAGTATCGAGCGCACCTTTATAGAACGTCTCTGCGAAGCGATCGATCTCGCTCTCGTCAAGGATGCCAAATGCCTTGAGCCGAGCTTCTAATCCATAAATCTGGTTCGGATCCGAATTGGCCTCCAGCGCGGTAACCTCAAAGAACGGTCGGAAGGCATTCTGCATGTCTTCGATTGTGTTCTGGAAATCCAGGACGAAGGTGCGGTCCTTACCTGGATAGGTACGGTTGAGGCGTGAGAGTGTCTGGACAGCCTGAAGACCTGCGAGCTTGCGGTCCACGTACATGGCGCAAAGCTTTGGTTGATCGAAGCCGGTTTGATATTTCTCGGCAACAATCAAAAGCTGATACCCGTCGGTATCGAACTTTCTGGGCAACTCGGTTTCGGAAAATCCGTTCACCTCGGCTTCCGTGTACTTCTCGCCGTCCAGTTCCAACTCGCCGGAAAACGCGACCAGTGCCTTCACATCTTTGTATGCGCGGGCCGTAATGTAATCGCGCACGCCGAAATAGTAGCGAAGCGCGTGCTCGCGGCTACCGGTCACGATCATGGCTTTGGCCTGACCATCCAAGTCAGCCATGACGTGGCGGCGGAAATGCTCCACGATAACTTCCACTTTCTGACCAATGGCTGTCGGATGGAGCGACGCAAAGCGGGCGACGCGACGCTGCCCGCGTCGTCCGCTCAGCTCGGGATCGCTCTCAATGGCCTTCTCCAATTGATAGTAGGCCTTGTAGATCATGTAATTCTGGAGAACATCCAGAATGAACCCTTCTTCAATGGCTTGTCGCATGGAGTACAGATGAAACGGCTGGGGCAGACCGTCGGGGCCTTTGATCCCGAAACGCTCCAGCGTGACGTTGCGGGGTGTCGCGGTGAACGCAAAAAAGCTGATGTTGGATTGGGGACCTCTCGACTTTTGATAGTCGGCAATGAGATCCTCGATCTCCTTAGCTGCGTCGCTCTCGTCGCGCGTCAGCGCGTCACTCATCGCCTGGGCGCTCTTGCCAGACTGGCTGCCGTGCGCCTCATCAACGATGACCGCGAATTTACGTTCTCCTTGTCCCGACAATTCCTTAAGGTGATCAGTCGAGAACTTTTGAATAGTTGTGATGACGATTCGAGCGCCACCCTTGAGGGCTTCCTTGAGCTGCCGTGACGTGCCGTCGATTTTCTTTACGACACCCTTGGTTTGCTCGAACTGCGTGACGGTGTTCTGAAGCTGCCGATCAAGCACGATACGATCCGTGACTATGATTGCCGAATCGAAGATTGGCTGGTCGGCGGCGTCATGCAAGTTGATAGCCTGATGTGCAGTCCAGCCAATGGTGTTGGACTTGCCGGAACCGGCGGAATGCTGAATCAGGTAATTGTGCCCAGCACCAAAACTGCATGCGTGCGTCATCATCTTGCGTACAGCGTCGAGCTGCTGGAACCGAGGGAAGATCAACGTCTCGCGCACTTCCGGAGTTCCGTCCGGCTTGGGCTTTTCTTGCCGGTCGAGATGGGCGAAGCGCCCGATGATGTCGAGCAACACCTCGCGCGATAGGATGGCTTTGCAGTCCGGCAAGTCGCCATACAGATAGGCGACGCGGAACTCTCCATCAATGTCGGGGTTCCCCGCTCCGCCGTCTCGCCCACGGTTGAATGGCAGGAAGCGTGTCTTGCCATTCTGGAGGCGAGTAGTCATCGAGACGTTGTCTTCGTCCAAAGCGAAGTGGACGAGCGCTCCACGTTTGAACGTCAGAAGTGGCTCTCCAGCCGGGGAGCGGTCATAGCGATATTGCTTTTCAGCGTGCCGGAATGTTGTCCCGGTCAGAATATTCTTGAATTCTGCGGTCACCACAGGGAGGCCGTTGACGAATAGAACCACATCAATGGCGTTCTCATTCTTCTGGCTGTAGCGCACCTGTCGAATGACGGAGAGCGTATTCGCCTCGTACAAGCGCACAAGATCAGCATTCAGGCCGGAGGCTGGTTTGAAGACGCAGAGTGAGAACTTAATCCCAGGAATAAGTTTAATGCCCTGCCGAAGTACATCCAGCGTGGATCGCGTCTTTAGCGCCTTCTCTAGCTGCTTGAAGAATTCGGCCTCGGCTGCTGTCGTGTAATGCTCTTCGAGTTTCTTCCATTCATCGGCTTGCGTATCCTGGATGAACTTCGCGACAAGCTGCCGGTCTATTGCAGTCACTCGGTCATAGTCGTCTGGGGCTCTCTCGACATATCCATGACTGGCGACGAGCCGATCAACAAGATGCTGCTCCAGGACAGTCTCGCGGTGGACGGAATCGGTGGAATAGCGGGCACTCATACAGGGAACTCGGTTCCGGCAGTCGAGAGGCGTTCGGCAGATTCACGATCTTGCCAAGTCGCTATGTCAACGCGACCGGTCACGGCGGCTGTTATCAGAGAAGAATGCAGTTCCCGGAGCCGGTCCATAGATGTTTGAACCCTTTCCGTGATCCGCTTAGCAGAACGCACAGCGTGGTCTAAAACCTCGACTATTTCAGCCTGCTCCTCGATTGGGGGAACGCCCCACCAGATGTTTTTGAGGACATCTTGTCCGATATTTCGCGCCATGCCTTCGGCGCTGGAGAGTCGTATTTCGATTTGAGCTCTACTCTTCGGAGAGTTGAGAACAAACACGAGAAACCGAGGTAATAGCTTTCTCTGGTCGATGGTGAAGCGGTAGTGCTTGTCTGAAAGCATTAGCCGAGGTCGCACGGAGTCGACATAAGCCGCTCGGCCCACCAAGTGGGGCGAGCCACTAGCTCGAGCAGCCAAAACGTCCCCCTCCCGCACTTCAAATTCCGGTCTCGGTAATAGCGCCTCGGGCAATGCTTTATGTTCCTTCTCTCGAAACACTCCTGTACTGACGGCACCAACCTTGAGAACCGCCCACTCCTGAGGTTCAGCGTTGCGATTCTCACATTGCGGGCTCCAGCCTTGTTCAATCTTTCGAATTGAGAACCGAAGGCGCTCCGCAGACCAATGGCTAGGAATTTCACCAAGGATGGCACTGGCAACTGCTTGTTTCGGAGCCTTAGCGTTCAATCCATTGCTGAGAATCTGGTTTGTCTGTGCCGACAGTCGTTCATTGATTGCAACCAAATACCGGTTCTTTTGCTCGATCAACTGTTCGATCCGAGATGTCTCGCGGTCAAGGAAGGAAGCAATCTTCTTCTGGGTAGCGAGATGAGGAACGCCAACGCGGATATTCTTCATGTCGAAGTAGCGCGTGGTCCACAGGTCGGCAACGATACCATGCCCCCAACGATAAAATTCCTCCTGGAAGGCAGAGCTTCGAAGAAGATGATGCGCGAAGCGCGGATAAATACGGCGCGGTTCAAGAACAATGTTAATCAGTGACACCGAACCGTCTAGCTCCGATATGCCGCTGGACCCTTTGCGATCCGAGCGACTATTGATAACAAAGTCACCCCTTCTTACACCCTTCCGATTGTCGCCATCGTCCGTTTTGGCGGCGTTGTCGAGCTGTGGCACAATGCCGTTCTTCGTTACCGAAAGCGCCTCGAAATCCTTATCGCTCACCTTCTCCTTCCGCTCCCGAAAAAGCTGGCCGAGGCGCTCAATACGCCATTCTGAAGGTAGCGAGGTCAACATGATGTCCGTCACCCTGCAACCTCCTTGAGGAGTGCCGCAATATCCGATTCAAGCTGCTTCAACTCGCTATCAATTACAGGCAAGGGGCGGGGCGCGATGTATTTGTAGAAATAGCGGTTGAGGCTAACTTCATACCCAACCCGTCCCACTTTCCCGTCCCGCTCATCTTTATAAGTCTGATCTATCCATGCGTCTGGGACAAATGGAGTTACCTCACGCATGACGTAACTCTGCAAGTCTTCTCCCAGTGGCACGACCTCACAATCCCGCAACTCCGTGTCTGGTTCGGGGTGGCCATCGTCGTCACGACAAATACTCGCTTCATCGTCACGCTCAGCCAGCGCAGAAAGGATCGACTTCTTGATCGTTTGGCCAATTTTAGTCCCTGCACCTTTTAAGGCGACCGCGAGTATCTTTTCGAACTCATTAGCGTCCCGGAAGAGGGTCGTTGGTAACTTCGACTCAAGGCAAGCAATAATCGCTTCCTGTTCAGTGGAGCCGATCTTCAAAAAGGTTTTGTCCAACCTTAGCCGTCCGATACGTTCCGGTGTCACTTGGAAGGAAAGGCGTAAGGGCCTCTCTAGTCGGATTTCACGGTACCCAAAGTCTGCAACCCTAAAGACCTTAGAGAACTCCCCGTACTCACCATTGCCGTTCAGCATCTTGGCGTAGATTCGAACTATCTCCTTTCGAGCCTCCTCGGGAATCTCTCGGCGTTTAGAGCCGAGGCTTTTTCGCATCGATTTCCAGAATCGCTCGGATGAGGCATCGATTAGCTGGACCTTGCCCCGTCGTGGTTTAGCTTTGCGGTTGGTGAGAAGCCAGACGTAGGTCTGAATCCCAGTGTTGTAAAAAAGGTCAGTAGGTAGAGCGACTATGGCTTCGACCCAGTCGTTCTCCAGCATCCAGCGTCGGATCTCGCTTTCGCCTGAAGCGGCCCCGCCAGTGAAGAGGGGCGAGCCATTCATGACGATGCCGATGCGCGACCCTACCTCGTCCTGTCGCATCTTTGAGATCATGTGCTGAAGAAAAAGAAGTTGGCCATCTGAAATTCGTGGCAAACCGGCTCCAAATCGGCCCTCCTTTCCGAGCGTGGCCGCTTCTTCTTTGATGGGATCCTGATACTTCTTCCAATCCACGCCGTAAGGCGGATTGGAGAGCATGTAGTGGAATGTCTTGCCCTTGTGCGCATCTCCAGTGAGCGTGTTGCCGAATGCAATTTGCTCTGGATCATGGCCCGTGACCAGCATGTCTGATTTGCAAATACCGAAGGACTCACCGTTGAGTTCCTGGCCGTACAGTTCGACGCGAATCTTGGGGTTCAATGCCTTCATCCGTTCCTCGGTGATGGCCAGCATTCCCCCTGTTCCGCAAGCGGGATCGTACACGGTACGAATGATGCCGGTTCCAGTCAGTGCGGCCTCGTCATTCGCAAGAAGGAGATCGACGATGAGGCGGATGACCTCTCGGGGCGTGAAGTGTTCTCCGGCGGTTTCGTTCGAGATTTCTGAGAAGCGGCGGATCAACTCCTCGAACAGATAGCCCATTTCTACGTTTGACACGCGGTCTGGGTGAAGATCGATTTGGGCGAAGCGATCAAACACCTGCCAAAGGATGCCGCCATCCTTAAGGCGCTTGAGCTGCTCAGTGAACAGGAACTTGTCGAGGAAAATATCACGGACGTTGCCGGAGAACTTGGTAACGTAATCAAGAAGGTTGGCATGAAGCTGCGAAGCATCCTGGCCCTTAATCTTCTTGAAAGTGAAGGTGCTCAGGTTGTAGACGCGGATGTGACTCCCCGCTGCGCCGAACAGCATCATGTCTTTGGTCGCATCATCTATTCCCGTGGGCAGGTCTTGGGCAACACTGATGACGGCGTCCTTTGTGCCTTCTAGAATGCAGTCCAGGCGGCGCATGACGACGAACGGCAGGATGACCTTGCCGTATTCAGATTGCTTGAAGTCTCCACGGAGAATCTCGGCGATAGACCAGACGAACGTACCAAGTGATCCGGTCGATGCATCTGCCCTGCGCGATTGCCCCGCGTCTTGTCGCTCTGTTGATGTTGCCATGCCTTACCTCTTCTTCTGCTTGTCAACGGCTGGCTTTTGTTCGGCGATGTATTTCTCCGACGCCTCACGTACGACCCACGCGAGTGAAACCTTCTTTAGCTTCGCAAGCGTTTCCAGCGCCTCATAAATATTTGGCGGAAAACTGATTGAAGCCCTCACGCTATTAGAGCTGTGCATAGGTGTCTTTTTAACCGCTCCCACTTCATGCCCATCCTGTGGCAACTTCACCACAATACACCACTTCGGTGAACGGTAGCTCGCCTCCGAACATTGGGGAAGCCTTTGTTTTCGAACACATCGCAGTCAAGGCTGCGCAGTTGCGCACCGCGTAGCGGCTGGGCCTTGACGGCCTTCCTCTTCCAGACTGGAGGCCTGGGGAACAGGCGTTTGAGCGACCATCGGGAGCGCCCCCGAAGGGGCATAACACCTGATCCCCTGCCTGACGGCGAGTCGGGGGAGGTCCAGGAGGGGGAACACCCTCCTGGATTCAGGTTTCGGTTTCATCCGATGTCCCAAACTCGGCCTCAATCTCCTCAATCGTCGGAAGTGTCCCCTTGAATTCGTCGGGCAGCTTCTCCAAATGGGTGAACTCGGCAACGCCTAGAGGCTTGGTCATGTCGCGAAGCGCGTACTCCGCAACGATGCCGTCTTTCTCCTTGCAGAGAATGAGCCCGATGCTCGGTTTGTCGTCAGGGTGACGAAGCAGGTCATCGACGGCGGAAAGATAGAAGTTCATCTTACCGGTGTACTCCGGCTTGAACGCACCGCCTTTGAGGTCAAAGACAACGAAGCATCGAAGTTTCAGGTGATAGAAGAGCAGGTCGATTCTGTATTCCTTGCCCGACACTTCGAGAGGAACCTGTCGGCCAACAAACGCGAATCCCACGCCCAACTCAAGCAAAAATTTCTGAATGTGGGCGACAAGGCCGGTCTCCACTTCGCGTTCGTGAGCATCCTTGGAGAGCGTGAGGAAATCGAAATTGTAAGGGTCCTTGAGAAGCTGCTGGGCAAGATCCGACTGAGGCTTTGGAAGCGTGGCCTGAAAGTTGGTGGTCGCCTTCCCTTGACGACGGTATAGGTCACTCTCGATCTGCATGACGAGAATGTTCCTGCTCCAGCCGTACTCGATGGCTCCCTGGATATACCAGAGGCGTTCCGCCGGATCTTTCACCTTGTCCAACAGGATGCAATTGTGGAACCACGGCAATTGTGCAGCAGCCTGCTGCACTATTGGCTCCTCCGGCCAAGCGTCGGCGAATGCCTTCATATACTTCAAGTTGCGGGGGGAGAGGCCGCGCATTTCTGGGAAGCTGCTCTTAAGATCTCGACCAAGGTTGTCAATTACCTTTGTCCCCCAACCTTCCGCTTTTTGCCGACGAGTGATCTCTGTTCCGATGCCCCAGTAGAGCATCACCAGTTCGCGATTGACCGCGAGCGCTGCCCGGACCTGCGCTGTCTGAATTCGCTCCTTGATGCTCGCCAAAAGAGCGGCGTACGTTTGCGGGCTGTGGCTAATCTCTTCCATGGGCTCCTTCTGTCGTACCAAATCAATGGAGTCCAGCGCAGATGTTCGGATCTGATCGCATCTTTGGGAAGCTGCTGCACCACTTCCCTTCCCCGTGCCGATAACGATCTCGCGAGACAGGATCTCGCACAGATCGCCGGAAGAGTAACACCTTGCTGGCGCTGTAGATGTGGGTGCAGCTCACCTGAAGTACCTGGTTGCCAAACCAGGGAAAAGGAGTCGGTCTAACCAACCGGCCCTGGCTTCCCTTCCCTCTACCGAGGGTGGAAAGTCTTGAGAGCTGAACCCGTAGCGCTGGGTGCGTCGAGAGGCGCTCGCCCAGTGCGACGGAGGCTCACGGGAGTAATGTCTGAGTTCTAGAGGAGTGCCAACTCCCCTTTCGCTTGGAAGCAATCCCCGTGTTCTATCCGATAGCGACGTTTTTGACGCTTCCACGAAGGGGGGCGACGGAGACAGACCATCGTTTGGTGAACTTAGCGGATAGGGTGGCACCTTGAGGCGAGTTCAATACCGGCGATGGCCGAAATAGTTCAAGCGGGTGAAAATCCTGCATGAGGGGTTCAGGCCATAGTGTATTCGGGTGAAAGCCCCGTTAAGGCTTGTTCAACTCATCTGGCGGAGGGAGCTTCCGAACTGGTGACAGTCGGAACCGGGGCCTGATCAGCCTCGGCGTGGCGCTCGTGCCCCATCGTATGGGGTCAAAAAAACGACACGGTGAATAGCTCAACTCTACAAAGCCCGTAAGGGCGAGCCAGTCAGTCCAATTGGAGACGTGACCGAACTGCGAAGATTCATCCTTGAAGGGTAAGCGGATGCTTCTCTCTTCTAGCTGCTGAAATCGCACTTCCCTTCCCCGCTCTTCGTGAGCGGTTTGGGGGTGCGGAAACTATGCCCGGCTTGAGGGCTGGGACATACGAGGATGAACTGGCGGGTAGCACCGCCTAGCGACGTGACCAATTGCAGACAGTGTTCGAATAGAACGCTGATTCTTGAGACGTAGACTATTTCTAATCCGGGAAGG
>Ga0163147_10008730_pt1 | contig 11168 bp, 11 predicted proteins | sample OliLakLV19MP6G1_FD_148597 | JGI IMG/M metagenome (GOLD analysis project Ga0163147, IMG submission 148597) | Freshwater microbial mat bacterial communities from Lake Vanda, McMurdo Dry Valleys, Antarctica- Oligotrophic Lake LV.19.MP6.G1 | ecosystem: Environmental > Aquatic > Freshwater > Lake >...
ATCAAATGGGCCTCGACCCGAACCGCCTGTCGTACTTCTACGGCGGGCTGAACCAGAAGCTGGTCGGCGTCGAAGGCGCGGAGCCGATTGCAAAGATCATTTGAATGTCGCGGCGCACCTTCTTCCGTCCGGGAAAAAGGGCACTCGCCGCGGCGTGTCATTTCATCATCCAAGCGCACCGCCACACCTCCATCTTTTTCATCTTTTTCATCCAAGCGCTCATCGAAGCGCGCTAGCGACTCGCCTCCTAGGCGCGTCACATAAACTAATGTACACTATAATTGCGACCGCCGGTTGCGCCGAAGAATCCCGCCATCTGTCAAACCGAGTCTCTTGTGCAGCCCACCGATCTGCCTCACATCGTTCTACCTCCAATGCAGCGAAGCCTCGACCTCATTGGTTGCCCGTTGTTCCGGCCGGGCGAGTTGAGCCGCGTCGGCGACGCCGCGGATTGGCTCTGGCACGGCTACCTTTCGCGCGGGCAGATCACCCTTTTGACGGGCCAGTGGAAGATCGGCAAGACCGCCTTGCTTGCCTGTCTGCTGGCCCGCCTGGGAACGGGCGCTCCGCTTGCCGGGCGCCAGGTTCAGCCCGGATCGGCCCTCGTGGTCACCGAAGAAGGCGCCGGTCTCTGGCACGCGCGCTGCCAGACGTTTGGCATCGGCGACCACGTCTCGTTCGCCTTTCGCCCCTTCCTGTTCGCGCCGGACCTGAAGCGCTGGAAGATGCTGACCGACAATCTGAGCGAATTGCATCACAAGGAGCGCCTGGACCTGGTTGTCATCGATCCGCTGGCGACGCACTGGCCTTGCCGCGACGAAAACCATGCTGCGGGCATCATGGAATCGCTCGCGCCGCTTCGCGCCCTCGCAAGCATGAACGTGGCGGTGCTGCTGTTGCATCACCCGCGCAAGGCACGGGGCGGCGGCGGCCGCGACGCTCGCGGCAGCGGGGCGCTGTCCGCCTTCATCGACGTACTAATTGAAATGACCTGGTACAGCCGCGCCGAGGAACCCGACCGTCGCCGCCGCCTGCTGGCCTGGTCGCGCCACGACGCCACGCCGCGCCAATGGATCATCGAGCTGACCGAAGTCGGCCGCGACTACGTGCAAGGAACGGACGACGCGCCGCGCGCCACGGCAGAGTCGATCATCCATGAACTCCTGCTTTCGGAACCGGACCTGACCGCCCGCGACCTGCTGGCGCGCTGGCCCTCCCACGCGCCGCGGCCGCTTCCCACCGTGTTGAACCGCCACCTCTCGCAAGCCGTCGCCACCGGCGCCCTGATCTGCGCCGGGGCGGGACATCGACATGAGCCGTACAGGTATCGGTTGAAAGACGACGGAGTTACGGAATGATATGTGCGGAAAGCGCGATCCGCGCTGTTTCGCGATCGGGCCGACGCCAAGCCGCTAATTCTACAGCGCTGAGTTCGTAGGTTGGGCTTCCCAGCCCGACCAATCCACTCCAGATACCCGCATAATGGGCGGGCTGGGTCGGCCTGGGAAGGCCGACCTACTGACCCAGCGCTGTAGAACTAACGACCTTGGAAGTATTCCGTGAAGCCGCCATTCGGCACCCGCTCGCCGCGGAGTTCTGGCTCGAACAATTGCGAACCGTGGACGTATCCACGATAACTGACGTACTCGTTCGCCTTCCCGATGCGATAATGACAGAAGTGTCGCGCCGCTTCGCCGCGCGTATGCTCGAATGCAATCGAACCGATTTGTTAGGCATCAAATTTCCATGAATCTCGATCTTCCGACGCTGTTTGTCTCGTGGCGAAGTCCACAATCGCGGTCGATTTATCCCGTCGGTCGGTTTTCTTTCGATAGCGAGAGCAGCCGGTATCAGTTCGTTTACATTCAGTCCGCGCTCGGCGCGATCGACGTCGGGTTTCAACCATTTCTCGAGTTCCCGGACCTGCACCGCGTCTACTTAAGCCGGCAGCCATTCCCAATGTTGGCCAATCGATTGATGCCGGCTGGTCGCCCGGAACTGCCCAACCTCCTCACATCGCTCGGCCTACCCGCCGCGGCGCATCCCTTGATGATCCTGGCGCGAAGCGGCGGAACTCGGAAGACGGATGATATCGAGCTATTCCCGATGCCGGTGCCCGAAACCACCTCGGGATGCTACTCGACTCATTGTCTGATTCGCGCGATCCGATATATGCCGCCTTCTGCCGAATCGCGCATCCTGGGCCTACAGCCGAATGAGCAACTTCTCGTGATGTGGGACGTGCAAAATCCCGTCGATCCCCAAGCGGCGGCGCTTCGCACGGCCGACAACCATCTCGTCGGTTACATGCCGGCTTATCTGACTCGCGATGTGTGGAAGTTGAACAGGGAATGCGGCACGCTTGACGTTTTTGTGGAACGCGTCAATCCGCCACCGGCGGAAGTCCATCACCGATTGCTGTGCCGCGTTGTCGCGTGCTGGCCGGACAGGTTCCGGCCGTTCGACGATGAGGTTTTTCAACCGATGGAAGCAACTGTTGAAAGCCCGGCGTGAACGATGGCGGGCCAGACGCTCTCTGGATCGACGACGATCTCATTCGGCTTCCTCGCCGTCCGCTTCACCAAACAAATTCCGTTCGACGCCCAGCTTTTTGCGCCATCCCTCCGGCACTTGAAGCGCCTTCGCCTCAGCCAATTCCGAAATCGTGATCGTTGGCCCCGAACAAATCCGGGTCAATAGCTCCGCTTGGAGCGGTTCCAACTCCACGAGCCGGCCCAGCACGTTCAAGACGTTTAGCAATTCGGTCGTGTACTCCGCCAGCCAGGCCGCCGGTTGAATGTCGCCGAGTTTCGATGGCGGCCGGCGGTCGCCGATGATCGGCCGCTCGCGGTTCCGCTTACGGTAGCTGAACCATTGCGTCAGCACGCGCTTGCCGGATACTTCATAGGCCCACACTTCAGGCGGAACCGGGTCGATGAAACCGGCGCCGACGAGCAGCCGTTGCTTCTTGGCGTCATAGTCGATTTCGTCCGGCATCATTTCCGGGTCACTCGGAATCGCGCCGTCCTTGGTGATGCGCGGGGCGCGTTCCTTTGGTAAACGCGGCGGCCCGGCGGGGCGGTTCGCCTTTGGGTCGGCATAGCGCTCGCCGAACGTGTGCAGCCAGATGATCGAGCGGCCCAATTCCACCGCTTCCGCGAAGAGCTTGGCCTTCGCCGTCAGCGGAATTCGCAGGCCGGGCTGCTTCAACGCGTCCTGAAACCGCGCGGTGAACGCCGGGTGCGCGACCACCGCCGCGAGATACGCCATCGCGTCTTCCGCCGTCACCGCCGTTTTGTACTTTTTGGCCAGGAACTCCAACAAGTTTGGCGGCAAGTTCGGTTCTGACGCGGCCGCATCGCGCCACAGCGGAAAAACCCGACCGCCGCGACCGTTGTAGTGATGCAGGTCCGGCATCACCGATGCAAAGGTCAGTGCAGGCCCTGCTGTTGGCGAACGATCGCTCGGTGCGGTCAAATACACCTGGTTCTCGGAATGGGCGCGCCAGAGTTCCGGGTTGGGCCGATTCAGAACACGGTTATCGGGAATGATCCATTGGCGATCGAATGAGCGGAATCCGTAACGAATCGGGGCAATACAGTTCCCTTTTTCTTTTGCGATTGGGGTCGGATCGTCCGGGAACCCAGGTAAACCTTTAGAAATGACGCGATCAATGTGGCGATCACCCAACTGGCCCCGGTTGAGGTGCGGCACGAACAAATCCTGCTTCTGTTCCGGCTTCGCCTTCATGAGAGATTGCCAGCGTCGTTGCAGCGACTCGGCATCGGGGGCGATGATCCAGGTGCGGCCTGGCATCACGCCGGAGCCGTTGTAGGCGAAGAGTTCATCCAGCGCGGGAAAGGTGGCCCAATCGCCCGTGGCTTCGGGGAGAAACGGAGCGCGCCAATCGGTGGGGCAATCGACCCAGCCATCGCCGTCGAGCGCGATGTCGGCCAGCGCGGCGAACTTGTCTTCGCGGCGGCCGACGGGCAGGGCGCGGAACTTGACGACGGCGGGCGTGTCAATGTCCGACTTCGCGGAGCGCGACACCAACACGATGCAAACGGGTTGTTGGACGCCTTGGAAGATGCGCGTCGGGACATCGGGTTGGTGGCCGTCGGGCGAGCAATCGATGACCCAAATGGCATCGGCGGTGCGGCGCAGGTAGTCGCGCATTTTCTGGAAGCCCGGCCCGTTGAGGAAGCCGGCGACGGTGATGAAGCAAACGACGCCGGTATTCGCCTTGGGATCGTGGTCGAAGACTTTCCAGGTCGCCCAGCGCCAGAAGTAGACATAGAGGTTGCGCAGATGCTTGGCGTGCGCCCCGACGCCCCAATTGGCAGGCGGTTTCCAGGCCTCGAGCGGGCCGACCGCTCCGCCGGTGTAGGTACCGGCCTCGATCCAGCCACCGCGTCCCTTGGCCTTCTCCTTGTACGGCGGGTTGCCGATGACGACGGTAATCGGCTCGTGAAGCTTGATCTTGTTGGCCTGCCGCCGCGATTCGGCGATAGTTCCGTACATGGAACCGAGGTTGTCGATTTCGCCGTACGGGCTGGCGAGGGTGTCGGTCACGAACATTCTCACAGGCGCTTTCGGCACCTTGCCGATGAGATGGAGCAGTTCTGCATGGATGCGCAGTTGCGCGACGGCAAATGGGCCAAGTTGCATCTCGAAGGCGACCAATCGGGAGATCGCCGATTCAATGGCTTGAGGCACCGCGCCTTCGCCTTGATCGGCTTCCACCGTCGCCGCGATCTGGCGGAGGATGCCGAGCAAAAACGTGCCGGTGCCAACGGCGGGATCGGCGACCGTGACGGCGGGTGACGCCAAACTGGCGTTTGGTCCGAAGCGAGTGCGCAGTACGTCATCGACGAGGCGAACCATCGCCCCGACGACTTCCGGCGGCGTGTAGTACGAGCCGGTTTGTTTGCGCAAGTCGTTGTCGTACTCCTGCAAGAAGTCTTCGTAAAAATAGAGCCACGCATCGGCTTTGCCCTTGCTGATCGACTGCCAATCGACGGCATCGAGAACGCGCGTGAGAGTGCCGAGCGAGGTCTTCAGCGTGTCCTGACTATTCGCGTCGTCAGTCAGCAGTCTGAGTGCGGCCCCGATGAGAGAGTTCGTTTGCCCGAGTTGTTTGGCGGCGCGGTCAATGCCGGAACGCAGTTCAATGTCGCGGGCGCGGGCCATGAGCAGGCCGAAGGTGACGGCCTGGGCGTAGCCGTCGGCGAATTGTTCGTTGTTCGCTTCGGGGAAGAGCAGGTCACGCCAATCTTTGGCCAGCGCCGTGAGCGCCGGGCTGCCGAGTTCAAGTTGTTCCGTCACTTCATCGCGCAGCAGGCGGCACAGCCGAGCGGAGACTTTGGCGAGTTCGACGGCCGTTTTCGGCGGGATCGGCTCCCAGCGGAGAAAGTTGTCGAACAAGGCGAGCAATTCGTCGGGCGCTTCCAGCGACTTGCCGGACGATTCGACATCGCCGCGCAGCTTGACGATGGCACGCGCCGGTTCGCCGCTGCGCCACAGGCTAAAGGTGTTGCCATCCGTGTAGAGCAAGTTCGGTAGCGAGCGCAGCTTTTCCCACTGCTGCTTGTCGTGGCCTTTATAGCTTCGTGGGTCGGCTCCCTTCCCCGGTGCCTTGATCTCGACGAATCCGACGAGCGCGTTGCGAAGCGTAATCGCGTAATCGGGGCGCGTCTTGAGCGTGGCGAGCGCGGATTCGCCGACGGCCGCAAGTGCCGAACGAGGGAAACCGCACAATTCGGTCAAATCGGCAAACAGGGTTTCCAACGGCGCGCGCAGTTGGTCTTCCGGCTCGCCGGAGACCGTGGGATTCGAGAGCTTCGCCTTGGCATCGATTCCGTAGCGGACAATAGCGGATGAAAGGGAGAGTTTCACTTTGGCTCCCAGTTACAGTCGAAGTCAATTCCTTAGTCATGATCATACAACCGGCGTTGCCCTCGAGTCCTCGTCGCCAGACAAAGCCGGCGCTCGGGCGTCGCGGTGGGCATCCACCCGAGAGGCGGTTCGGCGAATGTTGGGATATCGTCGCGAGTGAATCGACTCGCGTCGGCGCATACAAACTGGGAACTGGAGGGCCAAGCAATGATCGAACTCTCGGCGGCGCCCATAACGACGACAACTGGGACGCCCACACCGACATTGTCAAGAACCACAGCAAGCACGCCGGCGACACCGACAAACCCGTCGCCGCCTTGCTGAAAGACCTCAAGCGCCGCGGCCTGCTCGATTCGACGATCGTCGTCTGGGGCGGCGAGTTCGGCCGCCAGCCGACGGCCGAGTACGCCAAAGGCACGGGCCGCGACCACAACAGTTACGGCTTCACCATGTGGATGTCCGGCGGCGGCATCAAGGGCGGCGTCAGCGTCGGCAAGACCGACGAACTCGGCAACAACGCCGTGGAAGATCGCTTCCACGTCAAGCACCTGCACGCCACGATTCTGCATCAAATGGGCCTCGACCCAAACCGCCTGTCGTACTTCTACGGCGGCCTGAATCAGAAGCTGGTCGGCGTCGAAGGCGCGGAGCCGATTGCGAAGATTATCTAGCGAGAAGGCGATCGCCGCAGAATCCAAGAACCCGAGAGGAGCAACAGGTTCAGCCCACGCGATTGAAACGACGCGAAACCGCGGTCGAATGTGACCATCTCCGCGCCCAGCGTGATGGCGAACGCAGCCAGATAGGCATCCATCCAGTAGTTTGGCGAAGGTTGAGGCAGATTCGCCAATTCGAGCCAAAGGCTGCGCGCGCTTTCTGGTTCATCTGTCCGGGAAACAGCCGGGTCGCGATGGATGCCGGCTAATAATGTGATTGCCTCGGAATTCGAGAGCGGCGCCGCGCTGCATTTGTTCATCACGACGGCTTGCGTGATCAACCTGAGAAACCCGATCTCCGTTTGGCGACCGAACACCAAATCGCCTGCCGACAAGGCCGCTACTTCGTACCACTTACGCGCCGGGCCGTTCCGCGGGTGAGTTGCCACTGTCAGCGACTTTCCCAGAGGTCGTTGGGTAAGCGTCCTCGCTTGCCATTTTCTCCTCAGAAACAAGGCAAGCGAGGACGCTTACCCAACGAATTGCGTCCTTGTAGTACTCCGTCCTTGCTGAATTGACACGAGCCTGAAGCGTCAGCGAAGGGAACCCTTTTTCGCTGGCGCTTCAGGCTCGTGTCAATTCAGCAAGGACGGAGTCCTAGTGCCTCATCCACTCTTAATCACGGGATATAGTCGCTTCAACTTCGTGCGGGCGTCCGTGATCTTGAATGGCCGGTCGACGCCGCGTTGCTTGGCGTTCGTCTTGTCGGCCCAGATCCCGATTTCGCTTTGCAACTGTGCCAGTTCGCCGATCCGGCGGCCGCTCAAACATTGGCTGGTCCGGCAACTCAGTTCGCATTCGGCGACGTTCCGCCAACTGCCGTGTTTCGGCGTGTGACAGAAGTCGAGTCACTTCCCATAAGCCCGCGCGACCTCCGGCGGGAACGCCTCTTGGAACGCCCCATGGGTGTGCGTGTTGAGATTGTCGCAGACCAATGTCACCTTCGCGCAATGGGCGTAGCATGTATCTAGGAGTTGAGCGACTTCCATCGCTCAGGCCGTCTTGGTCCGACGCGCGCGGGTGGTCGCCTCCGCGTCCCGGTCCGGCGGAATCACCCAATACTCGATCTTGCGCTTGGTCATGCTGTTTTTTTCTAGGTCGGCAAACCTGACTGGTTGAGCTTGTTTTCCAGGGCTTTGAGGGATTCCTCCGGGTTCCGGCGGAACCGCCTTCGTTCGACACGCCGCTGGCGTCGCGCCTCCAACGCGCTCCGCACGCGCTCCCATTCCGGCCGGTCGGCCCCACTCAACTCCGCCGCGGTCACCTCCCGACTCCGCGTTGTCAGCCCGGCGACCAATCGCACCGACCCTCGCAAGACTAACGCGGGCGACGCCCCCTTCCGACCGCTCGCCCGCCGCTCGTGATAGCGAGGCGAGCCGAAGAGTTGCTCCAGGTCGTTGTTCGTCCGCGGCACGTCCGGCGTGTCGTAGCACGCGAATAGTCCTGGCCAGTTACTCCGACGGACTTTCACGAAGTGATCCACCGCCCAGTTCAGATCACCTGCCGCGGCGCGGTGCTGCCGCATGGCCCCCAACAAGCCGCCCAACTTCCGACGGCTGACTGTCCCGGACGTGTCCGGCCAAACCCAAATAATGCGCGGCCTGATGCACCCACCCGAAGGCCAAATCGATCGGCGGCCACAGGTGGGCCGTCGCCTTCAGCCCCCAGTCGAGCGCACTCTTCAACGGTTGCAGTTCGGTCGGCAGCCCCTTTTTTCCTCGACCCGGTCGAGGCTGTTCCCAATGGCCAATGGCCAATGGCCGATAGCCGCTCCTGCAACTTCAACCCCGACGCCTCCAGCGGCGGACGCCCGTCGTCCGTCAACGCGCTGCGCACCGCCGAACAGTCGCCTCGGATCACCTCGGCCTCCGGATCGGTCCGACCCTCCGTCCGTCGCTCGATGCCCCGGACGTTGCGAACCTTCGTCTTCAACTCCTTCTTGGCGTGCCGATCCTTCTCGTAAATCAAGCGTCCCGCCTCCCGCAGGTAGTGAAACTGGCAGAGTTGATCCGGCACCTTCGGGAACACCCTCGTCACCGCCTTGCGGATCGAGTGCTGGCCGTCGGCGATGATCGCGCGGACGGGCACGGGGCCGGCTGCCTTGACCGCTGAGAGCAACTCGCCCAGGTCCTGCTGCCGTGCGGACAGGAGGCTCTTCGCCAGGAGGATCTCCCCGGACAGACAGTCCCGAATGACCCACAGGACCTCATGCCCCACGTCCGGCTGGAGGCCGTCGATGGCCAGGATCACTCGACCCTGCTGGGCCAGTAACTTCTTCAGCCGGCGGTCGTCGGCCAGTACGACGGCCAGGAGTTCGTCGTAGCGTTCCAGCAGGTTGGTGACAGCCCGCTCGGAAACGGTCACTCGGCGGCCGGTCAGGTGGGCGTGAATCTCCGGCACGGATCGGTGTTCGGCGTAACGGAGGCGGCCGATGAGGGCGAGGACGTCGAGCCCGAACTCGTGTCGGGGCAACGCCACCGAGCCTTCGTCCTCGGGCCGGTACGGCTTCTTGTAAGCGGAGCCGGCCGAATGATGGCAGCGGCGAATAGTCAGGTTCAGCCGGGTGACGCCGGCAAGCGTGTGGACGGTCCGACGGTTGGCGTAATCGGCCCGGGCGAGATGGCCGCAGTGCGGGCAGTCCGTCCGCTCGGGTGTCAGGTCCCGGGTGATCGTCAGCTTGGCCTGCTTGGCCTGCTTGGCCTGCTTGGCCTGCTTGGCCTGCTTGGCCATGGCAAGGCCCTCCTGGGAGAGCCCATGTCATACCGAAACAACCACTTGCGACCCAGTCAGGTTTGCCGACCTAGAAAAAAACGGCATGACGAAGCGCAAGATCGAGTACTGGGTGATTCCGCCGGACCGGGATGCGGAGTTCGTGGCCAACATGGAAGACGTGCTCGAAACCTATGAAACCGCGTATGATCCGCAGCAACCGGTGTTGTGCATGGACGAGCAGCCGGTCCAATTGTTGAAAGAGACCAAGGTGCCGATCGCCGCGACGAAGGAGCATGGCAAGCGTGTCGATTAGGAATACGAACGCAACGGCACGGCGAGCATCTTCCTGTTCGCCGAACCGCTGTCGGGCTGCACTCGACATCGTCTCATCGATGTCATCGTGATGGCGATCTGCGGCGTGATCGCCCATTGCGATGATTGGCCCGATGTCGCCCAGTTCGCCCAGAAACGCCAAGCTTGGTTCCGTCGCTTCTTGGCCCTGCCCGGCGGCATTCCGTCGCACGACACCTTCGAGCGCGTGTTCGCCGCCCTCGACCCGCGCGTCTTCGAGCGCTGCTGCGTCGCTTGGCTGGGCGACGCGGCTCAGTTGGTGAACGTCGGCCACATCGCCATCGACGGCAAGACGCTGGGCGGTTCGGCCGCCAACGGGCTGGCGCCGCTGCACCTGGTCAGCGCGTGGGCAACGCAGGCTCCGGTGAGCCTCGGGCAAGTCGCCGTCGAGGGTAAGTCGAACGAAATCGCGGCGATTCCTAAGCTGTTGGAGTGGCTGGACCTGAACGGCGCGTTGGTGACCATCGACGCGATCGGCTGCCAGAAGGCGATCGCCAAGAAGGTCGTGGCGGGCGGGGGCGATTACGTGCTGGTGGTGAAGGGCAATCAGGAACGGCTGCTGGATGACATTCAAGCGACGGTGGGCCGGGCACTCGACGGCGAGTTGGTGGCGACGAAGGTGAGGCGGTGCACGACGACGGATTCGGGGCCTGGCCGGGTGGAGAAGCGGTCGTGCGTGGTGATTACCGAGTTGGCGGGGATTCGGGATCGCAAGCAGTGGTCGCAGTTGAGTACGGTGGGGATGTGTTATCGCGAGCGAACGGTGAACGGGGAAACGACGACGGAGACATGTTACTTCATCGGCAGCCGGCGGATGGGGGCGCGATCCTATGGTCAAGCATTGCGGAGCCATTGGGGCATCGAGAATCAATTGCATTGGCAATTGGATGTGAGTTTCCGGGAGGACGCGAACCAAGTGGAGAACCGCCACGGCGCGGCGAACTTGGCATTGATGCGAAAGCTGGCGTTAGGTTTGTTGAAGCAACATCCGCGCAAAGACAGCATCGCCCGCAAGCGCAAGCGAACGGCGTTGGACACGGCATTCCTCGGCGAAATCCTGGCCGGAGCCGATAACCTGGATGAAGTTTGATGCGTATGCCCTGGTGAGTACGCACCCCACTAAATTCTTATTGTGCGTCGGGTTACAATCTTAGGTTATGAGCGAGACACGGAAGTCGTATCCGAGCGATGCGTCGAATGCGGAGTGGGAGTTTCTGATCCCTTGCTTGAAATTGATGCGGGAGGATGCCCCGCAGCTAGAATTCTCGCTGCGAGATGTCTTCGACGCCGTGCGTTACATCGTGAAGACCGATTCAGTGGGATTCTCTGCCTCATGACTTCCCTCCTGGACTGCTGTGTACCAGCAGGCCCGGCGGTGGATTGCCGCAGGAGTTTTCGAGGACATCGCCCACGACCTCCGCATCATTCCGCGGATGGTCGATGGACGCGAGACACAGCCCGCTGAAACCGTCCTCGACGGTCGCACGTTGCAAT
>Ga0163147_10008731_pt1 | contig 11167 bp, 12 predicted proteins | sample OliLakLV19MP6G1_FD_148597 | JGI IMG/M metagenome (GOLD analysis project Ga0163147, IMG submission 148597) | Freshwater microbial mat bacterial communities from Lake Vanda, McMurdo Dry Valleys, Antarctica- Oligotrophic Lake LV.19.MP6.G1 | ecosystem: Environmental > Aquatic > Freshwater > Lake >...
TGGCGGAGAGGGTGGGATTCGAACCCACGATAGAGTTGCCCCCATACCGCATTTCGAGTGCGGCGCACTAGACCAGGCTATGCGACCTCTCCATGCCTAAAAAGTGTAATACATCCTTACCTAAAGGAATACACGTAGCGAGAAAACTTTCTACTATAGATATAGCCAAGCTATCCAGTTGAGACGACGAGCTATAGTATCTTGCTTCATATCTAGCCGTTAGCATATTCTAACTTTGCTTTGCGACCCAGCCAGTGTAGATATCCTATATGGTAGACTTCTGCAGAGAGATTTTCTTGGTGGTTTATTGGCTGTAGCATTTACTTGATTTTATACGATTAACTATAACAAAAATGCATGCGGAACTCATTCATTAAACATTTCTTAACACACGTAACACGTGTCCAAAAAAGAGCTACCGACTCAATTTTTTGTGACGCAGGGGCACAGTAGAGGCGGCAATGCCAATCGCAATAGCAATAACCACAATGTTTTTGATAATATATTGGCCCTCCAGCGTCGGCACAAATGGCTGTTGCCACGTAATCGATGGCAGTATCACTAGCGGCGCGCACACTACCAGCAGGTGTAAAAATAACAGTGGTATCACCACGCGTGTGGCCCGCGGGATAAGAAATAATATACCGATGATGCATTCCAGAAAGGCAAGGCTAATAAATAGCGGGTCAAATAGTGCATCTCCCACAGTTTTATGCACCAGCGCTTTGGCAAGCGGGCTAGCAGGGCTGACATTGAATATCTTTATAATGCCAAACCAAAAATAGATGAGGAATATCGAGAACCGCGCGATTGGTAGAAACGAGCGTTTCAGAAATGCGATAATGGTTATATCGGCCTTTTTTATATCCATAAGCAGCAATGAGTATTGTAACAGAGCTATCGGCTCAATTTTTACGGTGCATAGTATTCACTTGTTGTTCAACATCCCTGGCGATAGCAATTACCTCATCCAGCCCTTCCAATTTTTCGTCCACGGCTGTAGCGCGCCCGGCTACTTCGCCCTGCACTTTATACTAGGTTAGAAGAAAGTTGAAGTTAAAGATTGCACATTGATGCATTGATGCATTGATGCATTGATGCGAATATGCTATGATTATTTTACATAAAGGAGGACGATTATGAGAACAACTATTACTCTAAACGACAAGCTTTACCGAGCACTAAAGTTACGCGCCGCTGAAAGCAACGAAAGTATTTCGGCTATCGTAGAAGATGCTGTGAAATATCAGATGCTTGAGGATCTGGAAGATATTGAAGAAGCCAAGAGGCGTGAAAATGAACCAACTCATTCATTCGATGAGCTTGTAGCTGAATTCAAAAAAGAAGGTCTGCTCTAGCTATGACTTTCGCGCTAGAATATAAAAGCAGTGTTAAGAAAGAGTTACGTAAACTATCCCGCATAGATCGCATCTTGATTGTCCAAAAGATTGAATTGCTTAAGAGGGAACCGAGACCAGAAGGATCAGCAAAACTCAAGGGTTCTCGTGATCTGTTCAGGATAAGGCATGGTGATTATCGGGTAATTTATCGGGTTAAGAAAGACATACTTATAATAATTATCATAAGGATTGGGCCCAGGAGCGAAATCTATAAGAATCTGTAAGGTATAGATCCTCCACAGCTGACCCATGAAGGGTCTGCGACGGAGGATGGTACGCGTGATAGGATTTGGTCACGTTCCGCGACCCCGAAACTTCACGATTGCCAACCAATTGGCATTGGAAGGTTTCCCTGCAAACTGCCACAGGCAGTTTTCACCTACGACCTTTGGCTCCGCACCCAGCCCTTTTTGGTATCCCCTACAGGGCTCGAACCTGTAACCTCCGGCTCCGCAAGCCGACGCTCTATCCAATTGAGCTAAGGGGACGTAAAGGGCTGAGCTATCCAGCCCCGACGTTGCAGTCGGGGCCCCGATCTAGGCATCGGGGCTAACCTGCCTGTTCTGTCTCGAACAGACAGGCGGGGCTACACGCGCATAACAGGGGTTACTTTAACACATCACATCTGTTATTACTACTTAGAACTGGTCAACATCTATCTGTTAATTAGCTCTTAGAATCTCAGGCGGTGCATGAGCTTGTCGACCGGGTCTGGCTGGCGATTTTCGATAGGTAAGAATTTGGACAATACTTCGGCGATTTTTTTGCCGTCTGCCGGCTCAAAATAAATACTGATAATCGGCATAAACCGTTTGAGGGGCATCAGCCATATTGACTCCACGGCTTCTTCTTGAACGATTGCAAATGAGCGGAATGAACCATACGGGTAGGACTTGGCTCTGATGTGTATGCCGCTGCTATCAACGCTGTAATCGAGCTCCCGCGGCTTTCTGGCAGCGAATATGCCAAATATTACTGCCACAATCATCACCATGGCGGTAGAAATTTTGTCCTGTGTCAGTAAGTAGACCACTGCCGCCAGTGCAAGTGTGCCGAGACCAAGCAGCATATACCAGCCTGCGGATTTGTTGTGGGCAATAAATTCCGATGCAGTCCAGGCTACTGACCCACCAGCCGGTTGCTTTGGTGCCGGAGACTGGGCTGCAGCCTGTGGTTGATCATCGGCTTGAAACTGCCATCTTGTTTCTGGGCCCTTCTGACCTGGTGCTATCACACTGCCTGGTTGTCCCTCTGGCTGCATAAGCGTATTGTACAGCGCTTAGCTGTAAGCTTAAAGTCCCTATAGCAATTCCAAAACAAAATGACCATTTCTAACCCTGTCTGAGTGGCCATACCCGACTTACGCAGAATCGTTCGTTCCCAGGGTAAAGCTGGGTGAGCGAAAACAGTTTTATCGGAAAGAGATGTATCCGTAGATACATCGAAAGAGGAAAAAATGTTTGCAGCCAGCCAGATTTGGTCTGGGCATGGAGGAGTTTTGCGTAAGTTGGGTATAAGTACTGTTTCCTCATTCGTCATATCTACAGATATGACTCACTCAGAGAACAGTACTTCTAGCTCACTCACATCAGACCTACAATTTGGCCACTTTGATTTGGAATTGCTATAGCTAAAAACACCTTCGTAAAGCCGCAACAGGATGTTATAATTACCCCTGTTGCGGAGAGGTACCCAAGAGGCTGAAGGGGATGGTTTGCTAAATCATTAGGGGGGCGCAAGCTCCCGCGAGGGTTCGAATCCCTCCCTCTCCGCCAAAATTGAAAATCGGAATTGGAAGCCGAAACGGGGTCGCGCCGAAGGCGCGACACTAATGCATTCCCCCCAAAAAATCCTGAATCTGAAAGGGTTTTCCACGCTCCGCGTGGCTCAAAAAGTACGGTTCGATCCTTAATTAAAAAGTTCGAACCGACTTTTTTGAACAAATGAGTATTTTCTTTATTTGTTCGGTCGTTTGCCAATTCCATATTGTATTTCAAAAACTTTTCCGTAAGTTCGAACCGATTATTCGCTTTTTGCTCAAAAGCCGATAATTTCTCTTTGAGAAGCTGTTTTGAGGCAACGAGAGCGTTCTTTGCATCGCGATATTCTTCGAGCGACAACGCACTTTCAAGATACGCGTTCATCAGCTTCTCAATTTTGGTTTCCAAAAGAGAAATATCGTCTTTTATAGAATCTGCAAAAAGCGTACTCGATTGGATTTCGGATGATTGGTCTTTTGCATTTTCCTCAATCATCCAAGAAAGCCAATCGAGAGGCAAAGAAACTTTTTTGATTTCCTCTTGAATTTGAGAAGTGATGAGTTCTTCACGGACATATTTTTGCAAACAAGGATTTTTCCGTTTGGTACATCGCAAATAATTATGACCTTTTTGTGTTTCGGTAGTAATGAAGCAACCACATTCTCCGCAACGGAAAAATCCTCTATATAAAAATGGTTTCAGCCCTTTGCTATGCGGTTTAGATTTTCGACTCATCACTTCTTGAACGGAATCAAAAAGTTTCTTTGTGATAATCGGTTCGTGCTTGCCTTCAAAAATCTCTCCGTTATATAACATCAATCCCGTGTATATTGGATTTTTGAGAAGTTTTTGATAATTCGACACCGCAAGTTCCTTTCCGCTTTTTCTTTTCAATCCAAGCGCATTAAATTTGTCGCGGAGTTGGCGCAAAGTGAAAGACCCAGAAGAATATGCCTCAAATGTTTTCTTTATTAAAGGTGCGATGCTTTCATCGGGAACAATCATTCTATTTTCATTTACATATCCAATCGGAGCCATTTGAGGCCATATTCCGTCTTTCACTTTGTTGCGATGACCACGCTTGATATTCTCCGACAAATTATCCACATAATACTTGGATTGCGAAAAAGCGATTGAGAGCATGAACTTGCCTTGCGGTGTCGGATCAAACCAAAAAGTTGGAAATTTCATTTCCAAAATTACACCAGTATCAACGAGGTAGATGATTTTTCCTCCATCTACCGAGTTGCGAGCAAGTCTATCGGGATGCCACGCCAAAATACCAGTGGCTTCGCCCTTTTCCATACGCTCTATCATTTCGTTAAACACAGGACGGCCTGGTATTTTGGCGGTCTGCTTTTCGACAAAGACATCAACCACATCAATTTGTTCTTTTAACGCTAAATCTTTCAATTCAGCTAACTGGTCGCCAATACTGCGGACTTGTCTGTCTTTGTCGTCCGTAGACTTGCGAGTATAAATGAAAAACTTTTTGGTTTGATTGTTCATAATTGTATTGGCAAACGACGAGCCACGCGGAGCGTGGAAAACCCTTTCAGATTCAGGATTTTTTGGGGGGAATGCATTAGTGTCGCGCCTTCGGCGCGACCCCGTTTCGGCTTCCAATTCCGATTTTCAATTTTGGCGGTGTTTGCTGGACAAAGTTCGAATGTATTTCGAGCAGAATCCGCAGGATTTTGACGAATGATCTTTGCACCTCGGCCGCGCTCGACAAGCTCGCGCGGGGCAAAACCCAAAAATTTCCTATCATTTTTTATTGCGGCTCCCCCCACACCCCCCGCCGCGAAGCGGAACATTTGAAAGGAAGGAAATTTTTGGTTTTGCTGCCGCCGCTTCAATATCAACATACTTGTAATATATCACATTATTGTTATACATTACAATAATTGCTAGAATACATCTGTGAATATGAAAACCCCGACATCCAAACTAGGAAAAAACATCAAGCGAATACGCGAGCAAAAGGAAATGTCGCAAGGCGACATTTGCCGCGCGGTCGGGCTTGATCGTGCTCAAATGAGCAATATTGAAGCGGGCAAAGGTAATCCCACGCTTGCCACGATTGAAAAAATCGCCCAAGCATTGGGAATAACAAGCGATGAGCTTTTGAAATAGTTATGAAAAGAAAATCTTCAAATAAAGACCTACGCAAAGCAAATTCCGCTAAAAAGGATGAGTTTTATACTCAGCTCGTTGATATAGAAAACGAGATGAAATACTATAAAAAAGCATTTCGTGATAAAGTAGTTTATTGTAATTGCGATGATCCGTATGAGAGCAACTTTTTCAAATACTTTGCATCTAATTTTAACGCTCTCGGGCTGAAGAAGCTCATCACTACAAGCTACAGCGGTTCACCGATTGTTGGAGGGCAATTACCATTATTTGAAGTGGCTGGATCAAAAGGCAAACAACCTTTCAAAATTGAAATTACAGAAGTGCCGGATACCGACAAGGATGGAGCGATAAATCTTGATGACGTTAAGTATTTGCTCAAACACGACAAGAACACCGCAACTCCTCTACGTGGTAGTGGTGACTTTCGGAGCGACGAATGCATCGAATTACTCAAGCAATCCGATATAGTCATAACCAACCCTCCATTTTCTTTATTCCGCGAATATGTCGCTCAACTCGTAAAGCACAAGAAAAAGTTTTTAATTATGGGTAATCAAAATGCGATTACTTATAAAGAAATCTTTAAATTGATTAAAGAAAATAAAATGTGGCTCGGACAAAGTTTAAATGGTAAAAACATTTTATTCCAAATTCCAGATCATTATGAAAGCTATTACAAAATTATTGATGGTAAAAAATACGCTTTTCCAAAAAGCGTGGTTTGGTTTACCAACCTTGATGTACCGAAACGAAGTGAAGAATTGGTTTTGTACAAGAAATTTACTAAGAAAGAATATCCGAATTTTGATAACTACAATGCGATAAACGTAGATAGGACAGAACAAATTCCCATGGATTATACTGGTGTGATGGGGGTACCTATAACCTTTTTACATAAATACAACCCCAAGCAGTTTGAAATTATTGATGGATTGAATCGATACACCGTACTAGATGTTGCTGGTTTGAATGGCAATGCAGTAAAAAACCATCTTCATATGACAGAGATAGGTGGGCAATCAACATATTTTAGAGTTTTGATTAAGAATAAAAAAGTAAAAAAATAATATGAAAGGAATTATTTACATAATGACAACGGCCGTTTCCGGTTTGATAAAAATAGGGCAAACTGGCACGAATAATTATCAAGAGCGAATGCGAAACCTTGAGGCAAATGGCTATTACAATGTTGCAGGATTGAAAAGATTTTTCGCGATTGAACTTGAAGACTATGCTGAAAAGGAAGCTCTGTTGCACGACATTTTTAACAAACACCAAGTTGGCGAAAGTGAATTATTCGCACTCGATCAAGAATTGATACGCCAGCTCTTACTCTCATTTAAGGGCAAGGTTATTTATCCAGAAAATATTGACCAAGAGAGGGAGTTTGACGAGGTGACAAAAGTAAGAAAACAGAGCAGGCTATTTAGTTTTTATAAAAAAGGCTTGAAAAACGGCGACGAGATTGTTTTTAAAGACGATGAAACAATAACTGCAAAAATTGTCGGTGAACGGGAAGTGGAATACGGCGGCCAGGTTTGGAAGTTGTCGCCACTCGCATACAATCTTTATGAGAAACGTGGAGAGTTGAATCCTAGCGGAGCTTATGCGGGCGCTGATTATTTTAAATACAAAGGTAAGAAACTGCGAGACTTGCCTGATGTTGTTAGTTAAGTAAAAAAATATGAAAATTGATTTACATAAAATTAAAATTGAAAAAGTAATTGCCGGCTATAAAGACAGTGCCGAAGAAGGTGTTGTGGCTTATAGCGGCAAGTTGGATATTCGCCCAAAGTATCAGCGCGAATTTGTGTATAAGGAGAAGCAACGAAATGCCGTGATTGAAACTATCAAAAACAGCTTTCCTTTGAATGTTATGTATTGGATGATTAGAGATGATGGTGGCTACGAAGTGCTAGACGGTCAACAACGCACCATCAGCATTGGTCAGTATGTGAGCGGCGATTTTTCGTTGAACGACCGCTTTTTTCATAATCTAACTAAAGAGGAGCAGGATAAAATTTTAGATTATGAACTAATGGTTTATTTCTGCGAAGGTACGGACAAAGAGAGGCTGGACTGGTTTAGGATTATCAATATCGCCGGGGAAAAATTGACCGATCAAGAAATCCGCAACGCAGTTTATACTGGCTCATGGCTTTCGGATGCAAAAATAAAATTTAGCAAATCAAACTGTGCGGCGTATCTCTTAGCGAATGACGGCGGACAATTAGTTAGCGGCTCACCAATCCGGCAAGAATACTTAGAAACCACGCTTTCATGGATAAATGACGGCAAAATAGAAGATTACATGGCCAAACATCAGCACGATAAAAATGCTGATAAATTATGGCAGTATTTTCAAAATGTTATTGAATGGACACGAAAGACTTTTCCAAATTATCGCCGAGAAATGAACAGCGTTGCTTGGGGCGAATTATATAATCAATTTAAAGACAAAAAATTGGAAGCTTCAAAATTGGAAGCTCAAATCAAAGAGCTAATGCAAGACGAAGATGTTACCAAAAAGTCCGGCATTTACCCGTATGTTTTGACTAGGCAAGAAAAAAACCTCTCAATTCGCGCTTTTACCGACAAAATGAAGCGAGAGGCGTATGAGCGACAGAAAGGAGTTTGTTCTTGGTGTAAAAAAGAGAAGAAAGAAAAGCAGAAGTGGGATATTGAAGAAATGGAAGCTGATCATATTACCCCTTGGCACGAAGGTGGAAAAACGCTTGCACAGAATTGCCAAATGCTATGCAGGGAACATAATCGAACGAAGTCGGGAACATAACATGATTGGTTCTGTAGATATAAAAACAAGACCCCTCAAGCTCGCTTTCCTCGTTGATCCGAATAGTCAAAAGCAAGTTAGAGAAGCAATTCGTTTAAGTTCGTCTCTTTGGGGAGGTGATTATTTTCCTATTATCCAACTTCACAAAAGAATGCCCACCACATGGAGAGAAAAGCCGTTAAAAACCCCATCTGCAAAAAGCGTTATTCTTGGTTATATCGAGGCTTTTGATCCAGATGCGTTTGTGCAGCTTTCAAAAAATGTACCGCAATATATTACTGAGATAGGAATAGAAATAATAAAGCCCGAAGATATATGGAAAGATTTAAATGAAGATAAAAATTTATCCCCCAGATTTGGAATAGGATTGTTTGAAATCCTCAAAGAAATTTTTGAAGAAAATTTTAAGTTCAAAGCAAAATATCCAATCAAAATAATTTTCCCTAAATTACCAAAACAGTTTTCGCTTTTCTGGGCAAGTGTTTTTGGAGAAATTCCAAGTAATCTTAATCCAATACTAAAAGCTCATTATTACGAACCTTTAGAAATCGCCAATCCGGATTTTAAGATTGAAAATATAAAAGATTTGATGACTGGAAATGTTTTATTTCCGCGGCGGATAACACACCATAACATCAATAGCTTTAGTCGCTCTGGTTTCCGTAGGGACGCCTACGCTTTTTTTATGGACGCAACGAAAGTTGAGGATATTGTTGACTACTGGAATTTACGCGCATTGGGGAAATCAGTTTTTCCTATTCCAAAACAGCTCATAGGGAATGAGAAACTGAAGGAACTTGTGATCGGATTTTTGAAATCTCATAGGAGACATTGGCCTCATAATCCGCAAGTTTGTGATTATGCGTCAATTGTGAGAGCGCGCAGTTGTACGATGGAAGAAATGCAGGAATACGTTAAAACTTTAAAAATTGATCGGAATCCAAAAGATTCATCCAATGACCCATTTTTTGCCTTACAACATTGGTATCCGCGAGTTTGGAACGAATGGGCACGCGACAAAGATGGTGCTGTTCCAAGCGATATATATGGCGACGAGGAAGATTCTATTGATATTACTGATATGAAGGAGGTCAGAATTAGGTTTCGCTCCCTACTGCCGAAATTTGCTCAAAAATTTGGCTATCATGGTGAACCTCGTTGCGCGAATGAAGTCAGTTTTCGTTTTTACGGAGCGAGTGAATATATTGCCGAAGTTTTCCCAAAATCATCTGGGGATAAATTTATACGCGCGATTTCAGGGTTAACTTCATTTAGGGGTGACTGGCGCGTTGGTAGAAATGGATTAGTCAAATTAGTAAAAGATACTTTTAACGAGACGCAAGAAATTCCTTTATCAGAAAAAGTATTTTTTGCTTGGTTAGAAGATCTCGGTTGGAAGCCAAAGTTATCACCCCCTGGATTATTGGCAAAACAGATATACAAAAAACTCGATGGTTTTCCTGCTATTATCAAAAATGAAAAACTTATTGGGCTTCTTGAACACATGAATGGGGGTACCGTACAACAAAACGGAAATCCTGTTGAGAAAAATAAAATAAATCAAGAAAGAGATTTGTCAGTTGGTGAAGTAAAAAGCAGGCTCGAGGAAGGATCACAAAAGCGGAATCCTCACGATTATCTTGTTGAAAAAGGTTTTTTCCGATTAGGGCTTCGTTTGCAATGCCCTCATTGCTTGCGAAATTCTTGGCATACACTTCAAAACGTTCAAGATTCATTTTCTTGCCCCAAATGTTTGGATAGTTTCAATGCGGTTGGAAATCTTGATAGCTCTGTTTGGTCATACAAAACAACTGGTCCGTTTAGTATAGCGAACTATGCGGAGGGTGCTTATGCAGTTTTACTGACTCTGGATTTTTTTGACGAGCACAAACTAACAACAATGCGTATTACTCCTACAACAAGTTTTTCAGCAGAGGATAAAGATAAAAAGAAATTAGAGGCAGATTTTGCGGCGTTCTGGCAAGATTCAATTTATGGTGAGAAAAATGATGGGTTGCTTTTCGGGGAGTGTAAAACGTACGGAAAATTTAAGAAGGAAGATTTTGATAGGATAAAATATCTTGCAAAAAAGTTTCCGGGGGCTGTATTGGTGTTTAGCACCTTGCGAAAATCTTTGACAGCTCAAGAAATCAAAAGCATTACGAGTATAGCGAAAAGAGGAAGAAAGTATTGGAAACCGGAAAGGCCAATCAATCCAGTTTTAATTTTAACCGGAAACGAACTCCTTAGCGATTTTGGTCCGCCTTATTGTTGGGAGGATTCACTCAAGAAAAAGTTTGACCGCGTAACCGGCTTATTGAGTGTGTGTGATACGACACAGCAAATTTATTTAAATCTTCCTTCGTGGCATACAGAGTGGAATGAGAAATGGGAGAAAAGAAAACATAGACGAATAGCAAATCAGCGAAAAAGAAAAATGACTCCATCTGCCACCTCCTGATTTCAAAGGGAGCCGCCTGCGTTAGCTGGCGGGCTTGTGCGCGCACAGGGTGGGTGGGGCAAGCACAAAGAGCTACCACGAACACTATCGAAGCCACAGAGCGAACATGAAGCAACACCGGAGAGGCTCTGTGAGCGAAGCGAGCGGCCAGTGCGAGGTGGTGCGAAGTGTGAGCGGACTATCGAATTACCACAAAACGCGGAGACTGGAGCGCCTCGGGCCGACGCAAACGACGGAGAAAAGGCGGGCGTAAAACTGGCAAAAATGTTAAAATGGCCTATACGCCTTTTTGGAGGAGTGAAGCGGCGGCAGCAAAACCAAAAATTTCCTTCCTTTCAAATGTTCCGCTTCGCGGCGGGGGGTGTGGGGGGAGCCGCAATAAAAAATGATAGGAAATTTTTGGGTTTTGCCCCGCGCGAGCTTGTCGAGCGCGGCCGAGGTGCAAAGATCATTCGTCAAAATCCTGCGGATTCTGCTCGAAATACATTCGAACTTTGTCCAGCAAACACCGCCATCTTTATTTTGGATGTTTTACGTATATATACTAATCTGCAAAGACGAGAAGCTGTATATAGGTTTTACGGAAGATTTAAAGCAGCGGACAGTAAGACAC
>Ga0163147_10008738_pt1 | contig 11159 bp, 12 predicted proteins | sample OliLakLV19MP6G1_FD_148597 | JGI IMG/M metagenome (GOLD analysis project Ga0163147, IMG submission 148597) | Freshwater microbial mat bacterial communities from Lake Vanda, McMurdo Dry Valleys, Antarctica- Oligotrophic Lake LV.19.MP6.G1 | ecosystem: Environmental > Aquatic > Freshwater > Lake >...
GAAACACACAGAATGCCACCATGAAAGTCATGCAGGTGATGAATCGTGCCGCAACACTCGCACTTGCAATCCTTCAGAACCTGATTCGCTGGCGCTTCTGTGAGCAGGTCGCCGCGGGTGACGATGCCGCAGGGAGCCCCGTTCCAATCCACGACTAAAATGGAGCCCACGGAGGCGGTCTTCATGAGCTGAGCCGCGTCAGCGCCGGAGCCTACAGCGGGCAGCGTGACGGCGGGTCGCATCACCGCGGAAACGAGGCTCACCGGTGATACCTCGCGGAAGTCACAAGTACATACCATCCCCACCACGCGGTCATTCGCGGAGCACACGGGAAAGTGGTGCACGCCATGCTCTCGCGCCGTAGCAAGCGCGGCGGCGATCGTGTCGTAGGTCTTGAGAGCCACGACGGGGTGACTCATTATCTGAGGGAGAGGGGTCGCGTGAAGCTCGCTCATGAGGTCCTCGGTTTGGGCGGGAACGAGCAGCGTTGGGTTGCAAGTCTCTGACCAGAGCGACCGGCCAAAACACGAACGCCCGGGAGACACAGGCGCCCCGAGCGGGGCGGCACGGGGTGGGGCACAAACGCCAAGTGAGGCAAGGTTGCCCGCTTTTGGACGCGAACCGCGCGTTTGGACCGCGCTTGCACTTGGCTCGGATGTTGCTTAGGGTGCCCAACGTTACTCGCTCAAGGCAGCGAAGTATGCTCGCTCGAATTCCGAGCGAAGGAGGACACGATGGTTCGTTTCATTAGCGCCACCCTACTCATTGCGCTCATTGGTGCATGCGGGGGCAGCTCGCTACCCCCTGCCAAGGTGGCGGAGACGCAGTCTGCAATCAGCGCAGCAGCAGCGGTTGGAGCGGACGCCAATCCGCAAGCCGCGCTTCATCTGAAGATGGCGCGCGACCAGCTGAAGCAGGCTCAAGGCCTCGTTAACGATGGCAACGACGACGACGCCCGTCTGGTGCTGGAGCGCGCCAATGCAGACGCGGAAGTGGCGCTCATGATCACGCGCGAGTCCGTCGCTAGCGCCAGTGCCCGTAAGGCCGAGGCCGACGTGCAACAAATCGGAACCAAGAATTGAGCTCGACCCAGCCTTTGGGAGTCGTAGCAGAGGAGACTTTAGTCATGAAATTCGTATATTTGCTTTCGCCACTCATGCTCGCAGTACTGGGTGCCTGCGCCACTGCCGGTCCTTCGCCGGAGCTGGTGGACGCACGCCGGGCCTACGACGAGGCTCGTCAATCGTCGGCGGCCACGTACTCCCCCGACAAGCTGCTGACCGCAAAGCAGGCCCTCGAGCGCGCTGAAGCTTCGCACGGCGACGACGCGGGGTCCTTCGAAGAGAAGAGCCTTGCTTACGTGGCGCAGCGCAAGTCCCAGTATGCCACCGTCTACGGTGACTACGAGAAGGCTCGCCGTGACCAAGCCACAGCTGCACAGGCCTACCGCCAGCGACAAGACGACCTTCGGCACAAAGCAGAGAAGACGACCGCCGACACTCAGCGCTCGCTCGCGGCTACCTGGGACAACCTCTCCAACGCACGCAAAGAGATCGCCTCGCAGCAGTCGCAGATTCAGAAGACGAAAGCCGAGCTGGACGCCGAGAAAGAGGCGCGCGAGAAGGCAGAAAAGACCTCCGCGGCCGCCCTGGCTAGCCTCGCCAAAATCGCTCAGGTTAAAGACGAGCAACGAGGTATCGTCATAACGCTCGACGGTTCCGTGCTGTTCGTCACCGGCAAGGCTGAGCTCCTACCGATCGCGAGAGACAAGCTGAACGAGGTCGCGAAGGCCCTCAAAGAGATGGACGACGACAAGCTGGCGTCTATCGAAGGCTTCACCGACTCGCGTGGTGCCGACGATACGAACATGAAGTTGTCTCAGGACCGCGCTAACGCGGTCAGAGACTACCTCGCGAGCCAGGGCGTGAAGGGCGAGAAGCTCCGCGCCGTGGGTCGAGGCGAAGCCAGTCCGGTAGCTTCGAACGAGACGCCCGAGGGGCGCGCCAACAACCGCCGCGTCGAGATCGTCATTCAAACCTCGGCCCAGGCCGCGGCAGGGATGAAGCGGTGACATTCCTCGGCGCGCTTGGGAGTGTCCCGAGACCAACACCGGTCCCGGGACCCACTCCCCTCCCGCCGGAACCGGTGACGCCGGACTCGCCGGAGTCACCGGTTGAGCCTCCGCTTCCTAAGTATGAAGATACTCCGCCGATCAGTCCCGTGGCGTAGGGAGCCGACGTGAATGCAGCTCCCCGCGAGGCTCGGCAGCGCGACTCGTAGCCTGACCGGTAAGCTAAGAGAGCTAGCGACCCATGCCCGGTTACACCCTTTGCGGGTGGCCGGGCGGGTGCTTGCAGTTTTACTGGCTTTGGAGCTGGTCTACCTTGGCGTCGCCAATGGCATCGCGCGCTCGAACTTGGTCAAGGACTTAGTCAAGATTAGCGGCCAATTTCAACTCGACTACGCTTCGGCGTACACACTTTGGCCTGGGCATCTGCACGTCAAGAACGTGCGGCTGCTGGCGGAGGACTACAATGTCCAGTTCTCCCTCGAGTTCGAGCAGGTGTCCGTCCGTCTCATCCTGCCTGAGTTGTTGTTCAGGAAGGTTCACGTGACTGCGGTGGAAGCCAGTGGCACGCGCTTCCGGTTTAGACATAAGGTCGTCGTCGTTGGTGACGACGCCGACCGCTTGGCAGCCTACCCGCCAATTCCGGGCTTCGCGGATCCGCCCCTGTATCGTGGGCTGCGACCGCCGCCTATTCCCGATGATGAGTATGCCCTCTGGGAGGTGCGCGCTGAGAAAGTGGACGCGAGTATCACGGAGCTTTGGGGGCTCGAATACCGATTTCGAGGCCGTGCTCGCGCGGTAGGCTCGTTCGTTGTGCGCCCGGCCCGCTGGGTCCAGGTCGAACCGGCGTCGCTGACCCTGGAAACCGGCACGCTCACCATGGGCGACGAGTTGGTCGCCTCGGAGGTGAAAGGTCGTGTGACGTGCAGCGTCCCTGACATGGACGTGCAGGCGAGCGAGGGGCTGGACGTTCTGAAGGACATTTCGGCGACCATAAAAGTGGACCTTTCGCGGGGTGAGCTCGGTTTTCTCAACGTTTATCTGCCGCCCGCAGAAGCGACCAAGCTGTCCGGTCAAGCCGACTGGGCGTTCGACATCAACGTTCAGCGCGCCGTGATCCAAGTCGGGAGCATCGTGTCCTTGGAAGCGAAACCACTTGCGGTCAGCGCGGAGTTCGCCAGTTTGAGCGGCGGCGTCTCGCTACAGGTCGCACGAAAACCGCAAGCTTTGAGCGCGGTTTCTTTCGCGTTTAGCGCGCCGCTGATTACCGTCAGCAAGCCGAAGCAACAATCCGCGTCGCCCACGCTCGAGCAAGTCGAGGCTCGCTTGCAGGTGGAGACGGTCGACCTAACGAAGGAGCCGGTCGTCGGTGAAGGGCGCCTGGCAGTCCGGCGAGCGCTGCTTCCGTCTCTGGCTTGGCTCGACGAACCTGGTGCGGCGTATCGTGGGACAGCCGAAGCCGTCTTCGAAGCAAAGCGCGATCCAGCCGGGATCACCTCGGGTGAGCTGGCCTTGAAGCTTTCGGAAGGCAGGCTGGCGAAGGACGACTTCGTAGCGAATGGCCAGCTTCGAAGTCACGTCACCTTCGTTCGCGGCGCAAGCCCCAACGCTCCGCTTCGGCTGCCGAAGGCCCAGTTGTCGCTATCCCAGGTGTCGATTCGTAGCGGAGAGAAACGTTCCGAGGCCTTCGGCGCGATCGTGGATGCATCGGGTTTCGAGATCTCAGCGAGCGAGCCGCCTAGCGCGAGCGGGGCCGTTTCCATTCACGTGACTTCTGCGGAAGCGCTGTTGCCCTTGGTGCTTGGCGGCCCCCTCAAAGGGATTGCAAGCACTGCGTTGGATTTGGGGGCACTAACCGCTCAGGCCGCGGTCACTCTCAGCGCCGCAGGGTTCGCTGTAAAAGGCTTGCACGCTAAGAGTGGCAACATGAAGCTCAAAGGCTACCTTTCCAGCCGAACCGGGTCCGCGGGAGCTAACGGAGCGTTTCTGGTGACCGCCGGGTTCGTCAACGTAGGAGTGACTTTGCAGGGCGGCTCGACTGAGGTCTCGCCCTTCGTCGGAGACGATTGGCTTGCCGGGTCCGGGACGACTCCGTCCAAGGACAGGAAGCAACCGCAGGGCTGAACGACAAAAAGCAAACGGCACGCGGTTGTAGCCGCGTGCCGTGTCTCGGACGCCGGGCGTCGCTTGGTGAGCGTTGCGCTTACGCGCGCTCCGTGGCGACCGCGCCGTTTGCCACCTGGGAAAGCGTACGAAACGCTTCGTCCTTGTGCTCGCGGATCGCGTCGGTGGCAGCGCCGCCTAGCTTGTTGGCTTCCTCGCCCAGCCGCTGGCGCGTTTCGCGTCCGCTAGACGGAGCAAACAATAGCGCCGCTCCGGCGCCAATGACCGCTCCGACTGCTACCAGGCCGATGTTTTCGAGTACGTGACTTCGGCGACGCGCTAGGCCTATCGTTCCGAGCACGTCCTCGATTCCGATGCCAGAGACCTGTCTTACGGCTCGCGACGCAGCGATGGCCGTGCCCAGTGACATCAACAATTTCTTGGTATCCATGCTTCTTTTCCTCGTGCTTCAGTGGTGAGGGTCATACAGCCGGCTGCAGCGAGAGCGAACGGCGCCTACACGGCTCGAGTACTCCCCGCGCGCCTCGAAGCTCAGCAAGTAGCTGCCAAGCTCCGAGAGCGTTGCGGAGGTGCCGAGCCCGAGTCGCCCACTCAGGAACTGCGTGAAGTCCAGTGGCAAGTCCGTGAGTGTTGCGCCCTCATCCTTCTCCGACATGTCACCAAAGTAGTGCATCAAGCGTGCCTGCTAGTGCCGCCCCAAGTGCGGCTTTAGGCGGCTATTCGTGGTCGCAAAAGCCACCGTACTGAGCCAGGCCATCGGATCACGTCGTGACACAAAGTCCCGGACCTGGCCCCACATTTAGATGCGCGCGCACTCGAAGCGAGCGCGCACGCCGATCGAGCCAGCGGCCGGGGAAATGTCGAGCGAGCCTCCGCTACGTCGCGCGATTCCAAGGCAAATCGATAGCACTTGCATGGCGTCGGAGTCGTAACCCGTTCCCTCGTCGGGCGGCTCCAAGCGGTCCACCCGAGTTGGTGGGTTGTCCAGGCCTGGGAGCAGCAGCTCGAACATGACGGCCTTTGCACTATGCTCCATTGCCACGAGTGTGACGATGCCACCCACGGGGGTCGTGCGCATCGCTAGGGACAATAGGCAAGTCAGCACCAAAAGCGATGGCTGTCCGTCCACGTTCATAAGGGCAGTTGCGCCATGCGACGATTGAATGGAGACCCCCTTCTCCTCGGCGACCGGCTCATAGAGAGCCAAGGTCTCCGCGAGCACGCTCTCGACGGAGCGTGGCTCGGCGGGTAAATCTGCCACGCCCAAATAGTCGATGAGACGCCGGATCCGCTGTGCGAGTCGCTCCACCTGCTCTTCAATTCGACGCACGTTCTCCAGAACGGCGTCGGAGGTGTGATTCGTTCTGATGAGCGCGGCGCGACCCGCGATAACGTTCAGTGGAGTCCCTATCAGGTGACCAATGACCGAAGCGACCCGGGCGCTGGCCGCCCTGCGCTCTGCCTGGCGCAATTGATCCGATCGCGCGAAAAGAGCGGCTACCGACTCAGTTGCGGCGGGCATCGACTGACTCCTATACGCCATTGATGGGTTTTCCGCGGATGGCGCGGTCGAGGCATTTATGTACCGGTTATTGGTTGATTGTGGCATAATAGCACGGTGCGGAAAGCATCGACCAGCGAATTCTCGGGGTTTTTCAATTTGGGACCGCCGGCACGAAGCGTGCTTGAGGGCCAGCCATGAACGCCGCCCTAGCTCCTGTGGATGGTCGATCGCATGACGCGCACACTGCACCCTCCGTGCCGATGATTTTGGTCGCGGACGACGACCGGGACATGTGTGAGCTAGCAGAGGCCGGCCTTAGCCAGCGCGGCTACGGCGTCTCCTGGCGTCTTTCGCCGGATGAGGCGTTGGCGCAGCTGGACCTGGAGGACTACTCGGTCCTTCTCGTAGACATTCACATGGAGGGCATGAGCGGTCTCGACCTGTGCCGAGCGGCCTTGGCAAAACGCCCCGATTTGGTGGTGGTGGTCATGACTGGCTTCGGAACTCTGGAGCACGCCATCGGAGCCATGCGGGCGGGCGCGTACGACTTCATCACCAAGCCTGTGTCGATGGATGCCTTGGCGCTCACCATTGACCGTGCGGTTCGCCACCGAGCGATGAGCGACGAGCTACGCCGCCTCCGTCGCCGCGTAGATGAGCACGAGTTGCCGAATGTCATCGGCGACAGCGAAGCCATGCAAAGAATGGCCGACATCGTGTCTCGGGTTTCTGAGACCGACACCAACGTTCTCATCACGGGGGAGAGCGGGACGGGCAAGGAATTGGTGGCCCGCGCGCTACACGAGCGCAGCGGTCGCAGGGGCCCGTTTTTGGCAATCAACTGCGCCGCGGTTCCCGAGACCCTACTGGAGAGCGAGCTCTTCGGTCATACTAGGGGCGCGTTTACAGATGCGCGCACTTCGCGCAACGGGCTCTTCGTCGAAGCCAATCAGGGAACACTCTTCCTAGATGAGATCGGCGAGATGCCTCTAGGTATGCAAGCGAAGATGCTGCGCGCTTTGCAGGAACGCAAAGTTAGACCGTTGGGGGCCACCCAGGAGATTCCGTTCGATGCTCGCCTCGTCACCGCGACCAATCGCGACTTGGAAGGCGAAGTGACGGAGAAACGCTTTCGCGAGGACTTGTTCTATCGCATCAACGTGGTTCGGGTTGACGTTCCACCCCTACGCAAGCGCGGCAACGACGTGCTCTTGCTCGCTCAATACTTCCTGGAGCGTGCCGCAAGCCGGTCGAACAAATCGGTAACGCGGCTTGGCAAGGCCGTCGCGGAGCGAATCATCGGCTACGACTGGCCGGGCAACGTTCGCGAGCTGGAGAACTCCATGGAGCGAGCCGTTGCTCTGGCGCGCTTCGACGAAATCACGCCCGATGACCTGCCCGCGAAGATCCGCGACCACAGGCCCACCGAGGTCTACGCGCTGAGCGATGACCCGACCGAGCTGCCCACCATGGACGTCGTCGAAGAGCGCTACATTCGTAAGGTGCTGGCGGCCGTGGGCGGCAATAAGACACTCGCCGCGAAGGTGCTCGGCTTCGACCGCCGCACACTTTACCGGAAGCTAAAACAACAGGACTGAGTAGTCCTAGGCCCCGAGCAGTGCTTCCAGAGCTTCCGGCAAGACGGGCTTGACCATATAGTCGTCGAACCCTGCTGCGCCTGCGGTCTCTCGCGTCGCTCCGTCCGAATACCCGGTGAGAGCCACGAGCCTGATAGGTAGCCCAGGACTGCCCGCCAACGCTTCGCGAAGAAGGCGCGCGACTTCGTGGCCATCCACCTCCGGAAGGCCAATGTCGATCAGCGCAAAGTCCGGCTTCTGGCCGCGCGCTTGTTCCAGGGCTTCGGTGGCGTTGGCCGCAGGGAGCGGATGGTGGCCGAAAGCGGAGACCAACTCGCCGAGCATCTCTCGAGAGTCATCGTCATCTTCCACGATGAGAACGCAGCGGGGCGACCTATTCACGGACTGGAGCGTAGTCTTCGAACCGACTGCGTGCGAGGTCTAACTGATGGAGCCGGTCCGAACGCCGAGCCTGCCTTGGCTTGAAATGCCTGGAACGGCGCGAATTCCGCTCGGTTGACGTATTCCGCGCCACTGTGCGAATCGGGCGCCTTTCCGCCGGTAGCAGGAAGCTTTCTCTTCAACGCAAGGTTGTCGAACTTGGGAGGGACCGGCCACGATGGAGGTGCTGTGGCATTGGGCCTCGCTGAGTCAGCACTGGCAGTCTCGACACCTGCACCACCGCCACGTGGCTGGGGTGAAACGCGCGAAAGCGCCGCGATTCGCTGGGTTTCGGGGTCTGGCACGGAGTCTGCCTTATCACCTGACAACAGCGCTGAAGGGCGCCAACCGGAGGATTCGATCATGTTGCATTGGGCCGCTGTATTTTTCGTTATTGCACTTTTGGCCGCGATTTTTGGCTTCGGTGGCATCGCAGCCAGCGCTGCAGGCGTCGCGAAGATCTTGTTCGTGGTCTTCCTGGTGCTCGCCGTGGTCTCACTGATTTTCGGTCGCCGCGTCTCGACGTGAACTCTCGACGAGAGATTGCGCTCGCGGGATCCCCGTAAACAAAGAGTCAACGGGGATCCCTTGGGGGCCCTTGGCGGCCGCTTCATCTCCCAGCGGCGCTGCGCTTCGTCTCATTGAGCACAGCGGTGAGCGAGGCTCCGAAGAGCAGGATCGAGCTGGCAACATAGAACCAGGTCACCAGCACCAGCATCGCGCCGATGACGCCGTACGCAGAGTAGCTCGTCAAGTGAGTCACCCCCCAAGCGAGCGGGAAGCGTACGAGCGTAATAAGTGTGGCCGCGACGAACCCCCCGATTAGCGCGCATCCGATGCGCACGCGGGGAGCGGGGACTACCTTGTAACAGAGGGTAATGGCCACCCCTGTCAGCAAGAACGTGCCCATGTACGCGAGCGCGCCTGGCCACAGTTTGGACGGCAACTTCACCTGCGACCCCAGCACCTCCGCAGCAGACAGCACGACCATGCCGGACAACATCAGTAGACAGGTGCCGACGACCAGCAAAAGCGCGTGGGTCCGGTCCCTAAGGAACCGTTTGATGCTGCCCCAAACGGAGTATTGGGCGGGGCTCACACGGAAAAGCTTTTCCAGTGCTGCGTCGAGCTCCAGAAAAATGCCGCTAGCTCCGAATACGGCGCCAAAGAGCCCGATGGCAATGCTCCAGCCGCTGGCTACTTCGGCTGTGCCAGCCCCTCCCACGGTCTCGAGGATGAGTGAACGCAGTACCGGGGAGTCCGTCACGTTCAGAGTACCGATGAGCTGTTGCCTCAGAGCGTCAGAGTCGCTGAGTACCAGGTCCCCTGCGCCGAACGCGACGAGTAGCAGGGGCAACATGGACGAGAGGCCGTAAAATGAGAGAGAGGCGGCCAACCGGTAGGCTTCGGCGTCGACGAAACGACTGGCCGCAGTGGCCATGTCCGTGGCGCCCTGGCGAATACGGGTTGCCCAAACCGCAGGATGCATTGCATTCGCCGAGAGCAAGTTCTAAGCCCCCATCGCGCTCGGTCAGACCAGCCGATAGGCTCGGCTCGTAGCGGCAACCTTGGTGGCACGAACCCTGCACCTCAGCGCGACAACATGGCCCAGACCGATGATGCCGCACACTCACTTTCAGTAGTCGCAGAGAGCGCCGTTGCCCTCGCGAAAGCCGAGCTGAAGCTCGCAGTCTCGGAAGGGAAAGCCTGGTTTAGTAGAATAGGTATGGGGTTGCTATTCGCCTATCTGGGTCTTCTATTCGCACAGGCCTCGATTCTGCTGATCGCGCTCACTCCCATTCTGCTGGGCTTCCGGCCGTGGCCGATCGTTTCGCTCTCTGTCGGATTGGGTGTTGTCCCAGCCGCAATTCTATTTCTGGTAGCCCGTTGGGAGTTTGGCCGGTTGAAGGCCCTTCCTCCCTTGAAGAAACGGCTCTCCAGTCCCTCGAACCCCAACCACACAGCATCCGAAGCAGGAAGAGCATGAGGCCAGCGCGCATGGAACCAATGACTGAAGATTTAGACATTCCGGACGACGTGTTGGACGCGGAGCGAGAAGTAGAAGAGCGTAAGCAGGCATTCCACGACAGCTTGCGCGTTGCCGGTGAGAGCGGTTCACGGTTGGCGAAGAGTGTGGGGCAACAAGCCAAACCGATGCTGATCGGAACTGCCGCTGTGCTCGGCACAGCGGCGCTGGTAGTAATCGTGGTGGCTGTCGCCCGCTCCAGGCGTCGCAACGTATGGGCGGCGCCGAGAAGCAGCCGGAACATTTGGACGTCTACCCTTGCACGCAGCGCTGGCTTCTGGCTGCTCAGGATTGCTGCCAAGCGCTTCGCTGAAGAGGTCAACCTACGTTTGGCCGACCCAGCAACCAACGGCAGCGCAGCTCCGCGCAGATAGTCGCGTCGCCGGTCCGGCACCACCATTCGCCGGCGTTCGGTGGGTGGCGACCGCGGACTCAGTAGCGACGTCGCCAGATTAAGTCGAGCGCCGACGCACCGCGGTCGCCCAGAAGTGCTGACAAGGCCCAGGCGCGTTTCAAACGCAGCTCTAGGGTGAGAAACGTACGGTCTGGGCTTTCTCCTGCCGTAGGTTCTCCCACGGCGCGAGTCACCTTGGCGGCCAGTCGGGGGGTCACCTGAAAAACGAGCTCTGGTCGTGAGCTGCCGGTACTGGTGTCCACGCGCGCGCTCACGTCCAGGCTTGTGAAATCGGAGAGAGCATGGTTCAAGCCCTTGGCGGCCGTGTCGCCGGCTACGCTTACGGCCATCGCGGTCGAATCAGAGCTTTCGCCGGCGCCGGTCGAACCATCGGGTGTACCGAAGAGCAACAGACTCGCGATCTCGTCCTGGCTCAGTGGTGGTTCGGAACGTAGCTTGATTTTTCCGTTTTCCACGTCGCCGACGTACTCCGCGTAAACTGCATGCTCGGTGGGTGAGTCCCAGCGTGCAGTGGCCGTAATGGTGGGATTCCCCGGGTCCCCGCCGTGAAAAGTAACGACGCCACCCTCGATTTCGAACGTCTTGCCTTGCACGTCCAGCTTGCCACCTCGTACCTCGATTCGACCGGTAATGACCGTTTCCTCGGTGGCGACGACCAACAAATCACCGCTCAGCCGTGCCGTCGCGATGCGACCGCGCTCTACGGTCACGTTGCGCAGCTTGATCCGAATCCGGAGCGGAAGGCCAGGGTCGGCCGCGACCTCTTCCTGACCTCCCGGCTCGAGTGGTTGAACGGGCAACGGGACGAACTTTCCGTCCGAACGTCGCACCCCGATGCGAATGTCTTCGTCCTCCGCCATACTCTGTAGGCCGTAGCCGCCCGTGTCTGGCGTTAAGAGGTTGAAGGTCGGCACGTCCACGTTGAGCTGACGCTCTCCCGAGGGAGGGCTGGTATAGGCGATGTTCACGTCGCCCCAGGCGTCCCCGATCGCCGCGCCCTCCAC
>Ga0163147_10008746_pt1 | contig 11155 bp, 8 predicted proteins | sample OliLakLV19MP6G1_FD_148597 | JGI IMG/M metagenome (GOLD analysis project Ga0163147, IMG submission 148597) | Freshwater microbial mat bacterial communities from Lake Vanda, McMurdo Dry Valleys, Antarctica- Oligotrophic Lake LV.19.MP6.G1 | ecosystem: Environmental > Aquatic > Freshwater > Lake >...
TCGCGGACAGAGCGCGTACAAGTTGGCACTACTCGCGCTGGCCAGTGTTCCGAACACATCATGGCTGCCGAGTCGCACGGAGATTCACGCATGAACGCGCAACAAGAAAACACAAATCCCAATCGCCGCACGTTTCTCGCGGCCAGTGGCCTCGCAATCGCCGGTTTCGCGGGAACCAAACTCATCGGCAACGCTCTGTTGCCAAAAGCCGAGGTCTTCATCGCCCGTCACCAACGCTACGACGGCCCCCTGGTGCAAACCATCCGCGACGGCCTCGCCGCTTGCGGCTTAGCGCCCGCCCACTTCACCAACAAGCGCGTCCTATTGAAACCGAACCTCGTGGAACCCACGCGCCTCATCCCCCACATGACCACTCACCCCGCAGTCATCATCGCCGCTGCCGAGGTGTTTCGCACCTGGGGCGCGACGGTCACGGTGGGCGAAGCCCCCGGCCATGTTCGCGACACGGAAATGGCGCTCGTGGAATCGGGCGTGAGCGAAGCCCTCGACGATGCTCGCCTCAAATTCGCCGATTTGAATTACGAAGAAGTCGCCTGGCGCGTGAATCGTGGTCGACTCAGCCCACTCAAGGGAATCTACTTTCCCCGCACAGTCTGCGAGGCCGACTTCGTGGTTTCAATCCCCAAAATGAAAACCCACCATTGGGTCGGGATCACCTGCTCAATGAAAAACTTTTACGGAACTTTACCAGGAATCAAATATGGTTGGCCCAAAAATGTGCTGCACCATAATGGAATCCCCGAGACGGTCGTCGATATCAACGCCACCCTGCCCCGCTCACTCGCCATCGTTGACGGCATCGACTGTATGGAAGGGGACGGCCCCATCATGGGAAGCCTCAAACGGATGGGACTTGTGCTGGTGGGAACCAACCTCCCAGCCGTCGACGCCACCGCCGCCAGGATCATGGGAATTCGCCCCGAGCGAGTAAGCTACCTCGCCCTCGCCGCCGACCGCTTAGGCCCGATCGCCGAAGCACGCATCACCCAACGCGGCGAACGCTGGCAAGATTTGGTGAGCCCGTTTCAGATTCTCGATGAGCCGCATTTGAGAGGGTTAAGAGCGGAGGGTGGGGAGTTGGTGAGTTAATACGCAATAAGGGTGGCAGCACAAGAGGCTTTCGATGTGACGCCCAAAACCTCTTGTCACACTCGACACCAACACTGATGAAACAGGGTGTGGCTTTCCTAAAACGACCGCAACGTCGGTTCGCGTTTCCAAATGCGATGCTTTTTCGCCTGCGTGATGAACTCGGCAAAGTCGGTTCCTGCGAGTTTGAGCACCCCTTCGTCGGTGCCGATGCCCGCTTTTTTAATCAGCGGCTCGGCGGCGGGAGTGTAGCCGATCACCTTCAAATGGCCAAAGGCATCGCGGATCCAGTCGATGGCTGCCGCTTCTTTGAGGAACGTCTCGACTTGGTCGTCCGCCGGGGCGACGATTACGCAATCGAACAGGGCCGACGGGGCACCGGCCAGAAAATCGTCGGGGGTCACTTCCTTCCCTTGATTGGTCATGATCGGTCCCGACTTTGGCGCGATCACCGCCACTTGCGCGCCTTCGGCTTTCGCGGCTTTGGTCAACGCACCGTAAAACTTGTCGGCAACGCCGGCGGTGGTGAGTAACGCGATCTTCTTGCCCGCAATTGACTGAGGTGCCTTCGCATACTGCGACAGTGCCTTCGACGGCTTGGCATTGCGCGGCACAACGGCAGGTTTGAGCGTGTCGGCCATCCCTTCCATCCCGAGATTCTTGGCCACCTGGTCGCCGAGTTTGGTATCGATGAGTTGCAGGTGACCCAGCATACGCTTTTTTACGGCTAGGTTTTTCACCTTACCGAGTTCAAATGATAACCCGCCGACGATGTGCCGCTGTTCCGGCTCGGTCATCGACTTGAAGAACAGTGCTGCCTGGGAATAGTGGTCGGCGAAACTTTCGGGCCGGGTCCGCATTTTGTCGCCGGCTTCCGGTGCCGGAAAGCTGACGAAGCCGGTCTTGGGATTTTCGCGGGGCGTTGTGGGATCGAGGCTGTTTGGTTCGTAGTTCGCGCGGCCCTGCTTGGGGACTTCCATTTGCATGTGGGCATCACGCTGTAAGTTGGCCATGGGGCACTTGGGCGCATTGATGGGAAGCTGATGAAAATTCGGGCTGCCCAGCCGCGACAACTGCGTATCGAGATATGAAAACAACCGCCCTTGCAGCAATGGATCGTTCGAAAAGTCGATCCCCGGCACCATGTGCGACGGGCAAAACGCGACCTGCTCGGTCTCCGCGAAAAAGTTGTCGACGTTGCGGTCGAGCACCATCTTCCCCAGCGGCGTGAGCGGGACAAGCTCTTCCGGAACTAGCTTCGTCGGATCAAGCACGTCAAAATCAAACTTCTCGGCCTGTTTCTCAGTAAACACCTGCACTGAGAGCTCGTACTCGGGAAACTCGCCGCGTTCGATGGAGGTCCACAAATCGCGACGATGGAAATCGGGATCAGCGCCGGAAATTTTCACTGCTTCATCCCAGATCAAAGAGAAAGTTCCGAGCTTGGGCCGCCAGTGAAACTTTACCAGTTTCATGTCTCCCTTGGCGTTCACCATGCGAAAGGTATGCACGCCGAAGCCTTCCATCATGCGGAATGAACGGGGGATGCCCCGATCCGACATCACCCACATCAGCATGTGCATACTCTCGGGCATGAGCGACACGAAATCCCAAAACGTGTCGTGAGCCGATTGAGCCTGGGGAAATTCCCGGTCTGGCTCAGGCTTCACGGCGTGAATCAAGTCGGGAAACTTCATCGCGTCTTGAATGAAGAACACGGGAATGTTGTTTCCCACAAGGTCGTAGTTGCCCTCGCTCGTGTAGAATTTCACCGCAAACCCGCGCACGTCACGCGCGGTATCAAACGAACCCTTGCTGCCGGCGACAGTTGAAAACCGCACAAACACCGGAGTCTTTTCCACGGGCTTTTGTAGGAACGCCGCTTTGGTGAGATCGGCGTGCGACTTGTACGGCTGGAAATAGCCATGCGCGCCGTAGCCGCGCGCGTGAACCACGCGCTCGGGAATTCGCTCGTGATCAAAATGCGTGATTTTTTCACGCATCACGAAATCTTCGAGCAACTGCGGCCCGCGCGGGCCGATAGTGAGCGTGTTTTGATCATCAGAGATGGGAAGGCCCTGATTGGTGGTCATTCGCGCGGCCGCGCCACCAGAGGTTTGATGAGTTTCGCCTCCCTGACCGATTTCCGTTGTGATTTCATCGCTTCTTTTCGGCATTTTGGCCATGTCAGGTGCCCCTTTTTGAAATGCGTGCGGCATGATAAGTGAGAATGAGCGCGAAAGCATATCGTGCGCCATTCGATGCGCTGAAATAAGACACGCAGAAGTTTGCCGACGAATCGGGGGGCTTTAATTCGCAGGTAAGTCGCAGATGTGTGAAAAGAAAGCTGCAGAATTTTTCTTTGGCAGCAAATCAATCGAGTTGGCCGCGCAGCAACCTATGAAGTGGCAGTGAACAGACCACCTCATTACGGAATGTTGGGCGCAACTTCTGGCTCTACTTCCACCGGCCCCATCACCGCGTCGATGATCTTCCCGATTTCGTCCGAGGGGTCGACGGATTCCACTTGCGCGGGAACGCCGGCCTTGTCGGCTTCTTGTTCAGCCGTGGCGATCAAGCGTCGCAAATCTTCGTCCGATACTTTCTCGCGGAACCGCCACTGGTCGTTGGCTTCCTGGTCGGCGACGTGTGAGATAACGGCCTCGATTTGCGCCTCTTCGATCTTTTGATCGATCACGCCTCGTACAAAGCGCCGCAGCGCGAGGCCACCGGCTTGTTTTTCCTCGGGCGTGAGAGTCGATTGATTAAAATAGTGTGACTCGATCATCGACACGGCAAGCGACGGCATCAACGGCGATTCGATGATCACTTGGGCCAGTTCGTCGAACTGTTGAATGCTCAACGTGCCATCTTGCAAAGCATCGAGCGGGCGATCCAACTCGTCGCGGATTTCCTGTTGCTCTTGAGGAGGCAAATTTGAGGCTTCAAGGGTTTCACCGATCACCATGTTGGCTAGACTCGCCGACCATCCCCGCCAGTTTTGCGAAACCACATAACCGAGTACGGCAACCAGCGCGACCATGATTAGCACGAGCATGAAACAGCCCTTGAGGCAGCCCCCCATGCAGCCCCGTTCCGGGCGATTTTCTTCCTCGGGCTCGATCTCGAATTTGTCGCTCACCATCGTCATGCACCTTGAGAAAACCGTAAGCCCGGGGATAGCATTCCCCGGGTCAAAAGAATCGCGCATCAAAAAACCCGATTCCACAATTGATGTTGAGGAACCGGGTTATGAAAAAAGTGGAGGCTAACCACTTAAGTGGAGGATAACGGGATCGAACCGATGACCTTCTGGCTGCCAGCCAGACGCTCTCCCAGCTGAGCTAATCCCCCGGGAATTGTCGCCGCCTAACGAAACAGGCAGCATAAGCCGCTCTAGTTTCCTCGGCTACGAACTGGCAAACTAACACCCTCACTCCCGATTGTCAACGCCGCCACACCGAGCCCATGAATCACCACTCCAAAAGCCTGAAAATCGCGCTCGCCACGGGCAAGGCGTTGCTGGCTCTAGGGATTGTCGGCTATTTGGTCGTGAAAATTCAACGTGACGCCGGCTTCTCGCGACTCGTCAACGAACCGAAAGAGTGGTCGTATCTGGCGATTGCGCTGGCGATGGTCCTGACAGCTTTCACTTGCAGCTTTGTGCGTTGGTATTTGTTGGTACGTGGACTCGGCCTGACATTTCATTTGCGCGATGCCCTGCGGCTAGGCTCGCTCGGTTTCATGCTCAATCAAGTGATGCCCGGCAGCGTGGGGGGGGATTTGTTCAAAGCGGCGTTCATTGCTCACGAGCAACCCGGGCGGCGGACAGAAGCCGTCGCGTCGGTGTTCATCGACCGTTTTGTGGGCGTAGTGGCGATGTTCGTGGTGGCGAGCGTGGCGCTCTCGTTTGCCGACCAGACGCTCACCCGCAGCTCCCTGCTGAGTGGTTTGAAAGTTTTCATCTGGGCGATCGCTGCGGGAGGGATGCTGGGGATTTGCTTGCTCACGAGCCGGCTAATTTCCGGACTGAGAGCACAGCGACTTGTGACTCGCTGGCCGGTGGTGGGGCCGACGTTGGGCCGACTCGTTGCGGGACTGCATCAATTTGGCAGTCGCCGTCGGTACTTGGTCGCTGCGTTCGTGCTCGCACTCACGACGCACTGCTTGTTGGTCAGCGCGTTCTGGTGCGTAAGTCGGGGGTTGCCAATCTGTACGGTGCGATTCAACTCAACGAAGCGGACGGGGCGCTCGTAGCCCTCGGTTATCGCGCGCTCACGTATGTCGTGGCCGCCATCGGCGCGTGCTATTACCTTTCCGCCAAACGGCGGATTGATCGGCTGCTCGAAGAAGCCGAAACGCTGGCGGAAGAAATCGTGTGACATGAAAACGGGTAGCCCCAACACTTCGTTCGCGACAGGTCTACAATTTGCTTGGTTGCGAATAAGTCATACAGAGTGGCTATTGATCATCCGCGGCACAACTTAGCTCGCGGAGCATGTTGATAGCGTCCTCAAGCTCAGGGACAACAATCCCCTGTTTGCGGCCAGCGAGGTCACTACTTGCTAAGATCGTCAATTCTTCATAATTCTCGGTGGCTTCCAAGCGATTGCGGGCCCTGATGCCCAGAGTACCGCGCGTGAGCGCATGAGCGACGGGGATATTCTCGATGAGCCACAAGGTCCGCTCGGTGACGATGTCGGCCAATGCCGACAAAGTTGCAGACAAGTGATTCCGCCGATCAATCGCTTTGCCCACGTCATGCAGCAAAGCCGCGGTCAACAATTCCTCGTCGTAGGGCAACTGTTCTTCGACCAGTTGAAAGACCTGCAAGCTGTGGTACAGCGCGTCGCCCTCGGGGTGCGCCTGCGGATCCTGCTTCACTTCGGCCAGAGGCAACAGCAACTCCGCGTAGATTTCAAACCGGCTTTCCCATTCTTGCGGCTGGAACACTTTGACGAGCGAACGCAATTGCTCGCCCACTTCAGAGCGACGCGCGTCGGAATTGCGCAACTCCGGCTGCTCGTTGATAAGCCGGGCAGCTTCCCAGGCGATCTGGCGACGGGCTTTGGAAGGTCTCACGGCGGGCAGGTCAAAAAGCCTGGAGATCGAGGAGGGAACCGCACTACGTGCTTAATTCTACCGCGCCGCCGCGAGGATGGCACTATCAATCCCCGCGTCGCAGCAGATTTCTTCTTCCTCAGGCAAATAGGCTTCCAGTGGTAAGTCCTGGTTGCCGGCACTGATGCGAAAGAAATCCTGCTCGCGAGCCACGAAAGCTTCGACCACCGACGGGTCGAATTGCTGGCCATAACGGCTGACAATCCAGTCGCGGGCTTCTTCGTGCGACACGGCAGACTTGTAAGGCCTCTGCGAAGTGAGGGCGTCGTACACATCCGCCAGCGCCACGATGCGGCCCGTGAGTGGTATTTCCTTGCCCTGCAATCCCTGGGGATAACCGCTGCCGTCCCAATGTTCGTGGTGCGTGGCGGCGATCTGCTCGGCCACTTCGAGAAAATCATCTTCCTCGAGTTGTTTGCGAATCGCGGCTAAACATTCGCTGCCCAAGGTGGTGTGCATTTCCATCGCCTTTCGCTCATTCGGATTGAGACGTGCCGGCTTGAGCAACAGGGCATCAGGAATTCCTACCTTGCCGATGTCATGGAGTGACGACGCGACGGCTAGATCGGCGACAAAGCTTCGTTCGATTTCCGGATTTGTTCGTGCCAATTCGGTGGCTAATACCGTCACGTAAGAGCGAATCCGCTCCAGGTGTTTGCCGGTGTCCTTGTCGCGCGATTCCGCCAACTTCGCCAAGCCAAACGTGACGGCGTTGCGTGTTCGCACGAGTGACCGCGTGCGCTGCGTCACTTGGGACTCGAGCCTGGCGTTCGCCGCGGCGAGCCCCGCTTCGTACCGATTCAATAAGAACCCGGTGAGCATCGCGGTCGCGCCGATCACAAACGCGACCAAGATATAGCCGATCTGCATGACCGGCTGGATCGTGGCAGCAATGAAGGAATTGATCGCCATATCCGACTGATAAACGGCGAGAATCGCATTCATGTGCGGCAAACTAAACCCAGTGAAGGCGTGGACTTCGCCGTCGAGATCAACCTTGCCCGTGATCACCGGGGGACGATCTGCTTCGATTGTTTCGACAAGTTTAAGAATTGGCCCCGAGGTTTCGTTGTTGATCAGCAATCCCCGACCCGGAAACAAGCGTAGTAAGCCGGGGTCGCTTTTCAAATTCGGGTGGCAGAGCATCGCACCATTGTCGCGGCGCATCAGACAAACAAAACCATCGTGGGGGATGGTCGTGTTTTCGCAGATCTGTTGCAGCTTTTGCCAATCCGCCGTTCCCGGCTCGGCGGTGTTGAGCCCGAGTGCTTCGATCTCGAGCGCGATTTGGTGAGCTTCGGCTTTGCCTTGCGCGGAGACGTAGTTGTGGACAACAACTTCAAACGCTTGCCACAACCAACCTGTTGCCCAAGCCACGCCGAATCCCAAGCAAGCCGCCTGACCGGCGATCAGCAAGGCCAACAAAAAACACCGATTCTTGATTTGTATACGTGACATGGCGGGATGATTCATCGAGCGAGATGGAAAAGTCGGTGAAGAGCACGACGGGGCGTTGCCTGGCCACCGTTCTAAGGAAGAGTAGCTTGCAAATCCGTACAGATTCGCAGGGATTGCCACATGCGATTGACTGATCCAGCTTTGCTTGATTCCGAGCGTATTTTCCTTACGACCCGCTTGACCCGCACTTTCCAAGGGTCACAATTGGCCTCAATCGCGTCGCTCTGCGTTAATTCTTGACTCACAGTTCCTTCGGGTGAAATCAACATGTCCTTGCTCATCAAAAATGGTCGCATCATCACCGCCAGCGACGACTACGTCGCCGATATCCTGTGCGAGGGAGAAGTCATCGCGCAAATCGCTCCGCAAATCGCGGCTGAAGGTGCGACCGAAGTGATCGACGCGGCAGGGAAGTATGTGTTTCCCGGCTTTATTGATCCGCACGTCCATATTTATCTACCGTTCATGGGGACGTTCGCCAAAGACACCTACACGACCGCCAGCAAAGCGGCCCTCGTGGGAGGCACCACGTCGCTGATCGAAATGTGCTGCCCCGCGAAATCCGACGAGCCGCTGGCGAGTTACGAAATGTGGCTCGCGCAGGCCGAAAAGAGTGCTTGCGATTACACGTTTCACATGGGCGTGTCACGACTCGACGAAATGGCCGTCTCGCAATTACGAGAAATCGTGAAACGCGGGATTGCGTCGTTCAAAATTTTTCTAGCTTATAAAGGTGCGTTCGGCATCAACGATGAAGAGCTGTATGGCACGCTGAAAGTGGCCAAGGAACTGGGCGTGATCGTCACCGCCCATTGCGAGAATGAAACGCTCGTGTCGCAATTACAAGCACAGCTTATCAGTGAAGGCAAAACCGGCCCACAGTGGCAGGATGCTTCGCGGCCACCCTGTGTGGAGGCCGAGGGGGTGCATCATTTGATGACCTTCGCCGAAATGACCGGTGCCCACGTGTACTGCGTTCACACCTCCTGTCGCGAGGCGCTGGAAGCGGTCCAGCAGGGTCAACTCCGCGGAGTCAATGCCTGGGTCGAATCGGTGATTCCCCACTTTGTGCTCGACAAGACCTACACCAAGCAGCCAGATTTTGCCGGCGCGAAATATGTCATGTCGCCCCCCTTGCGCGAGGCCAGTCAACACGACGCATTATGGGCGGGCCTGCGATCGCGGCTGATTAGCACGGTGGGCACCGACCACGCGCCGTTCGATTTCGTCGGCCAAAAAGACATGGGCAAAGCCGATTTTACGAAAATCCCAAACGGCATTCCTTCCATCGAAGATCGGGTGAACATTCTTTACACCCACGGGGTTTGCGGAGGTCGCATTGATCTTAATACCTTCGTTGACGCGGCCAGCACCCAAGCGGCGAAACTTTTTGGGCTGTATCCGCGTAAAGGAACGGTGCAGGTGGGGAGCGATGCCGATCTGGTGATTTACGATCCGAGTTATCGCGGCAAGTTATCCGTCACAACGCAGCAAATGGCCGTCGATTATAATGCCTTTGAAGGGTGGGAAATCGAAGGCAAGCCGAGCGAAGTCACCGTGCGGGGCAAAGTCCAAGTGCGGAGCGGCAAATTCGTCGGCGAACTCGGCCACGGCAAGCTGCTGACGAGAAAGCCGACACATTTTTGAGAAAACTCTCGCAAAGGCGCGAAGTCGCAAAGATAAGAAGTTGCTGTGTGATTTATACATTTTTTTATTGATTGTGCCTTCGCGCCTTTGCGAGAGATACTATTTTTTCTCCAAGGTCAACAAAAAATACCGATGCACGCCGCTACCAACAGTGAAGGGCATGAGCAGTCCCGAGATGGCGTTCTCGATCAAGCGGGGTGGAAATGCTTTCAAGAACGCACGAGCGGCGAGCGGCATTTTGAAGAAGCGGCGGGACAAGCTGTAAAACCGCGCGAGATTGTGACTGATTGCCTCCGAGAGATCGAGTTGTTCGCAAACTCGAAATCCGTGTGTCTCGGCGACGCGCAGCCAATCAGCGAGCACGGCAAATTCTTCGACCGCCATCGTCTTTTCCACCAACTGCGCGGCGAATTGCAAGTCAGAGTCGTAAGAGTCGAGCGACGCTTGCCGAAAGCAGTCGATCACGATGAAGCGGCCTTGTTGTCGCAGTACGCGCTGCGCTTCTGCAAGCGCCCCTTGCCAATCGGTCCCTTGGCATAAACACTCGACCGCAAAGATGGCGTCGAAGGAATTGTCGTCGTATCGCAAACGATGAAAATCACCCTGCTCGAAAGCGAGATTCGGCAGTTTGCTGGCTTCCTTTTTAGCGGTGGCGACGTGCTCGGGGGACAGGTCCACGCCCGTGAGTTGGCTGGCGGGAAAACGCTCGGCGAGATTCCGCGAGTTGTAGCCCACGCCACAGCCGACTTCGAGCACATTTTTCGCGGCAAACTGCTGTAATCGCCCGGCAATCAATTCCACTTGGCCGAGATAACCCTCGGTCGAGAATTCCTCGTCGCAATTGAGGGCGACGTGCATGGCGCCCTGTTTGGAGTGAAACAGCCGATAGCCGCGATCGCTTTGCCGATAGTATTCAAGCACGGCAGTGGAGTCGATGATCCGCGCGGCAATCGCTGTTGTGTCGAAATGTTTGGCAATGATCTGTAAGCACTCGGCGAGCGGCAGATCGGGGATCGACGCGACTTCCATGCGGCGGTGCTTCCTCTATTGCTAACCGCGGGCCAGGGCGTCGGTTTGATCGACAAAGTCATCGCCGGTCCACTGGGCATCGTCGCGAATCATCTTCTTACCATGCTCAGACTTTGCGGCGCGAGCAGCGGTCTGACGCTTGACTAAGTCGGCATGAGTCGTGAAATACTGCACACTATGGCCTTTGAAGTCGGCAATCGTCTCGAACTTGTGCTTCTCCATGAACGCGAGTAGTTCCGCGCACATGTCCTTGACGATGCCGTAACCAAACTTCATCACGCCGGTGCAAACCTGCACGGTGTCGGCACCCAAGAGAATAAATTGGGCCGCGTCGTTGCCGGTCTCCACGCCGCCAATGCCGCTCAGCGTGCAGCCGGGATGTTCGTCGCGGATCACCTTGGCGATCTCCATGCACATGCGTAGCGCAATGGGCATCACCGCTCGGCAAGAATATCCGCCGGGCGTGGTGTAACCTTCCACTTGCGGTTCCGGCCGCAAGGTATCGAGATCTACGCCCAGCACGCTGCGAATCGTGTTGATCGCGGCAATGCCTTCGCAACCGGCCTTAAGCGCAGCACGCGTTGGGTCTTCGATATGCGTCACATTGGGGGTCATCTTTGCCCACACCGGCACCTTGGCCACCGCATTCACCCACTTCGAGACTTCGCCCAGGATGTCGGGGTTCTCACCCATCGCGGAACCCATTTTCCTTTCGGGAAGTCCATGCGGACAGGAAAAATTCAGCTCAAAGGCATCGACACCCAAGTCCTGGCAGCGCTCGGTGATCTCG
>Ga0163147_10008748_pt1 | contig 11153 bp, 10 predicted proteins | sample OliLakLV19MP6G1_FD_148597 | JGI IMG/M metagenome (GOLD analysis project Ga0163147, IMG submission 148597) | Freshwater microbial mat bacterial communities from Lake Vanda, McMurdo Dry Valleys, Antarctica- Oligotrophic Lake LV.19.MP6.G1 | ecosystem: Environmental > Aquatic > Freshwater > Lake >...
AAGAAGGAAATGCCCCAGTGGATGCTTCGGATTACCAAGTACGCCGACCGGCTTACTGACGACCTCACCGCTCTCGACTGGCCCGAACACATCAAAGAAGCCCAGCGCCAATGGATTGGCCGAAGCCAAGGCGCCACCATTCCATTTAGACTTTCAACGGGTGAAACAATTACCGTATTTACAACCCGTCCAGATACTTTATTTGGAGCCACCTATCTAGTACTAGCCCCCGAACACCCCCTCCTACTTAAATATTTAAAATTGAGGGGTTTAACCCCTCAATTTCAAAATAATGATGAAATTCTGGCTTATATTGATATTAGCCGGCAAAAAAACGAGCAGGACCGTTTAGATGCTACTAGAGAAAAGACGGGGGTGAAGCTTGAGGGTATTACGGCTACTAATCCAGCCAGCGGGGAAGTTATTCCGGTTTACATTGCTGACTACGTGCTCGGTGGGTACGGTACTGGTGCGATTATGGCTGTGCCAGCGCATGATGATCGTGATAATGAGTTTGCTAAAAAGTTTGGACTACCAGTTACTCAAGTTGTTGCACCTTATATTATTGGCCATGAAGAAATGACTCCTCAAAGCGATGCAGGAACAGTTACTTTTAGAGCTGCTACGTCTATTATTAAACACTGGTCAAATAATGATTTGTATTACGTCGTTGATTTTTCACCAACACATAGAGGTTTTGTTGGCGGAAGCAAAGAGAACTTCGAGTCTGTTGCCCAAACAGCACTACGAGAAACTATGGAGGAAAGTGGGTACACAAATATTGAATACATGAAGCAAGTACTGGAATATTATGTTATTAGGGCTTATAAAACTAGAAAGCAACGTGAGGAAATTTGTATTGATAGTGCCCACCTAGTAAAAGTTCTATCCGAGGATAAGCAAGAAATACTCGATAAAGAAACAAAAACTGGTAGCTGGAAAACAGCAGAGAATATCTTGCATGATGAGGGATTTGCACATCATCATAAAGATTTTTTCAAATATTATTCAGGAAATAAGTTATTTACAGACGTAGGTAAATTAGTTAATTCTGGAGAATTTGATGGGATGGATTCTGAGGAAGCTAAGCTGGCTATTACGGAGAAGGTGGGTGGAGAAATGACTTCGACCTATCGGCTGCGGGATTGGTCTATTGGTCGGCAGCGGTATTGGGGGGTGCCAATTCCGATTGTGTATGACCCGACTGGTGTGGCGCATCCGGTTCCAGCTGAACACTTGCCGTGGCTTCTGCCTGAGGATGTGGATTTTCGTCCTACTGGTGTTGCGCCACTCTCAAAGAGTGAATCACTTAAAGAGCGGACTACCAAAATCTTTGGTGCGGGCTGGACTCCTGAAGTCGAAACCATGGATACCTTTGTCGACTCATCCTGGTATTACCTACGCTACTTCGACAATCAAAATGAGACCGCACCAGCCTCACTAGCAATCCAAAAAGAGTGGATGCCCGTTGATATCTATTTCGGTGGGGCCGAGCACACGACTATGCACTTGTTGTATTCACGCTTCTGGCAAAAGGCGTTATTTGACCTCGGGCTAGTAACCGATAGTGAGCCCTACAAGAAGCGAGTTAATCACGGTATGATTCTTGGCCCAGACGGAAATAAGATGAGCAAGAGTAAAGGGAACGTGATTGACCCCGACGAACAAGTGCGCTTGGTGGGCGCTGACACTGTCAAAATGTATCTAGCCTTTATGGGTCCCTACGAGAATAGTAGCTATCCCTGGGATCCTAATGGTCTAGCTGGGGTACGGCGCTTCCTCGAGCGAGTCAATGGTTTGCAAGATCACTTGGTAGATATCGAGAGTGAGGAAGTGATCCGTCAGCTGCACAAAACAATTATTAAAGTTGCTAGTGACGTACCCGAGTACAAGTTCAACACAGCGGTATCAGCGATGATGATTTTTGTAAATTCGGCCGAAAGAGCCGGACTTTCCCGCGCTAGTTATGAGCTATTTATTCGGATAATGGCCCCGTTTGCCCCGCATTTGACCGAGGAAATCTGGCATAATCTAGGATACACTACCTCGCTCCACCTTGAAGCCTTCCCGCTAGCCGATCCATTACTCGCTAAAGATAACCTCATCAACATCGGAGTTCAGATAAACGGTAAGCTCCGTGGTACGATAACCATCCCGCCTGATGCCACCGAAGATACCGCTTTGGCCGCCGCGGCAGCAGACAGACAGCTGGCAGCCAAATTGGCCGAAGGGACAGTCACCAAGGTCATCTACGTCGCTGGTCGTATACTTAACTTTATGGTGTCCTAAATTTTACCCATTTCATTTGACGTTTGTCAAATGGCATGATATAAAGTCTTATTGCATTACGGGCAGATGAGACCATTTATTCTATTGACGTGAATTCTAGTATGATTACCTTTAAACCAAAACAAGTCACCAAAAAACTTCTCTCCGCTGTGCCGGAGCGGGCCTGCGATGTGCTCGAAAAGCGCTATGGCTTAGGCGCAGATAACGAAACCTACACCCTTGAAGCCATTGGCCAAAGCTATGGTATTACGCGTGAGCGCGTTCGTCAGATTGAGAATTACGGCATTGCCTCAATTCAAAAATCAACGGCTTATACAGAACACCTGCCACTACTCCTAGAGCTACATGAGCTTATTAATCAGCTTGGTGGTGGGGTGGTAGCCGAGACGGTTCTCCTTGATACTCTAAGTAAAGACGAAGGGACGCGCAACCATCTCTACTTTCTCTTGGTAGTCGGTGACGCGTTTTATAAAGGTAAAGAAAACCCTCTCTATAATCATCGCTGGTTTACCGAAAAGAAAATCGCTGACACTGTCGAACGAGCGCTTAAAAATGTTCATGGTACTCTTAATCGTGACGACCTAGTTAGTGAACAAGAAATTCTTAATCGTTTTCGCACTGAGCTGATTGATCTAGCTGATAAGCAGGACGACGAAACCTTGAAGCGTTGGCTTTCGATTTCAAAACAAATTGCCCAAAACCCCCTTGGTGATTGGGGTCCGAGCGACAGTCCCAACGTCCGCGTCAAGGGAATTCGTGACTACGCCTACCTGGCGGTCAAACGGCACGGCTCTCCAATGCATTTCAAAGAAGTTTCCCAATCAATCCAGGACTTGTTTGCTCATAAAGCGCACATCGCTACGACTCACAACGAACTCATTAAAGATCAACGGTTTGTTTTGGTTGGACGGGGCCTTTATGCCTTGACCGAATGGGGGTACACAGCTGGTGTGGTAAAAGACGTATTACGAGAAATCCTCGCAAATGAAGGACCTCTTTCACGCGAGGAGCTAATCGACAAAGTTCGAAAAGAGCGGTACGTAAAGGATAATACCATCATCGTTAATCTCCAGGATGTCAATTTGTTCAAGCGACTTAGTAACGGGACGTATACACTAGCCCTGTAGAGGTTACACACAAGCGGGTGGGGCTTACGCCCCACCCGCTTGTGTCTTATAAGGTACAATAGAACCATGTTAGATTTGATCAAAGCACTGTTTAATATCGTTGCTGCTCCGGTAATTATAATCATCGCGATTGTAGTGATGCGTTTTACTTTTACTACTATGGGGATAGATCCGGAGCCAGTCATGTCCATTTTGATTGCTACCTCACCGCTTTGGCTACCATTTTTACTGTTTTACCTTATGTTCGATAAATGGATGGGATTTGTTCATCTTAAATTTGAAGAAAATCAAGGCCGGTCCACGCTGCGTCTGAGGCTACCAGCTGAAGTCTTTAAATCACCCGAAGCGATGGAAAACGTGCTGGCTCAAGTCCACAACGTCCAGTCGGCTGATAACTTATGGCAAACTTACATTGACGGTAAGCACCCGCTAAACCTTAGTCTGGAAATTGTTTCCATAGGCGGTGACGTCCGTTTATACATCAACTGTCCGTCGAAGAAAGTAAAAAATTCCGTGGAAGCGCAGATGTATGCCCAATACCCCGGTATTCAGGTCGAAGAGGAAGCCATTGACTACACCAACGCTGTAACCTGGGACCCTGGGACCTATGACTATTTTACGGTGCACATGGGGCAAAAAGGAGAGCAGGTATATCCTATCAAAACTTATATCGACTTCGGCATGGACAAGCTTCCTAAAGAGGAGCAAAAATTTGAACCGATGGCGGCCATGTTGGAGCAGCTGGCTACGATTAAGCCCTATGAGCATCTCTGGGTGCAGTTCATTTGTAAGCCCCATACTAAGAAGAACTTTAAAACTGGCTATCTCCACGCTCACGACTCTTGGGAACATGAGATCCAAGCTGAAATTGACAAAATAATGGGACGAAGCCATGACAAGAAAGGACCAGCCGAACTGGAGAATCAACCAAGATTGACTACCGGAGAACGTGACACTATTGAATCGATGGAGCGTAATATGGGTAAATATGCCTACGAAGTGGGTATTCGCTGGACCTATATTACTAAAAAAGGGAAGTTTGATGGTAATCTGATTGCACCGACCATTCGCACCTTTGCTCAGTACGACCTCATAAAACGCAATGGAATTGGGGTGAAATGGCGCACCGACTTCGACTACAACTGGTTCTCAGACTGGTCGGGCAAACGTAAAACTAAGTATAAGCGTAAAGAATTAGCCAACTACAAACGTCGTGAATACTTTGTGCGCGATTATCCACGAAAATCTGACGCCCCTATGATCATGTCAGTGGAAGAGCTGGCTACTATTTTCCATATTCCAAGTAGTATTGTCATGACCCCTGGGTTATCTCGAATTGCCTCCACTCGTAAAGAAGCGCCGCCAAATCTACCAATTGCTAATTACCCAAGTTAATCCTATGGAAGGAATTGTTTCACCATCAAACGCCCTACCACCACGCCGTATCTGGCGCTACTTAATGGTTGGTGTCACCGTTTTCGCTAGTATCCTGGTGTTGGCCTTCATGTTTATCATTAGGGCAAATGAGCCGCCAGAAAACTTTCCAGTAGCGACCCCCATCAATATTGAGAGTGGTCAGAGTATTACTTCAATTGTAAAAACATTACATGAAGAAAACGTCATCCGCTTTGAGCTGCTGCTCTACGCGGTGTTGCTCACGCGCTATACCCCCAGTGATGTAAAAGCCAGTACTTACGTGTTTGATAAACCCTACACCACCTTGGCGGTGGCCGCCAAGTTAGTAGCGGGGGATTTTTCCAGTAACTTAGTCCGAATTACCCACAAAGAAGGTGAAACTGTTGCCGAACTGGCTCGGGCAGTAGCGGAAGCTCTACCGGATATTAATACTTCTGAATTCCTCTCTTTAGCCAGTACTTCTGAAGGTTATTTGTGGCCCGAAACTTACTTTATTCCCCCTCACTATAACGCCGCCGGCATTATCAAAACTATGCGTGAGGCCCACGACGAGTTTATGGCGGAGCATCAAGTAGCGGTGGAAAACAGTGGCTTGACGGAGTCTGACATTATTATCCTGGCGTCAATTATAGAGCGCGAAGCTAACACTAGAGAAAGCATGAATATGGTGGCCGGCATTTTACGAAACCGCCTTGATATCGGTATGGCCTTGCAAGCCGATGCTTCGATCGAGTATGTCCTTGGCAAACCCCTAGAGGAGCTACTACCGGAAGACCTCAAACGTGTATCTCCCTACAATACTTACCTTAACGTTGGTTTACCACCCACACCCATTGGAAACCCTGGTGAAAATGCCATTTTGGCGGTAATCTATCCAACCAAGAGTAGTAATTTTTATTACATTACCGGTGTCGATGGCGTGTTTCACTATGCCGAAAATTTCGATGACCACCGGCGAAACATTGCGCGCTACTTGCGGTAGTCGAGATTTAATAGTAAACACAAGTATAGTTATTTAGTTGAATGGTTGAATGGTTGAATGGTTTAGTAGTAAACAAGAGTGTAGTTAAATAGTAAGCACGAACCGAACACCATTTAACTATTAAACCATTCAAGCATTTAATTAACTATACATTCAACTTTATGAATAAATCCTTAACAGTCTTCGTCGGCCTTTCCGGTGGAGTAGATTCCTCAGTTGCCGCCCTGCGTCTCAAAAATGAAGGTTATAACGTAGTGGGCGTATTCATCAAAGTCTGGCACCCAGATTTTTTGGTCTGTAATTGGGAAAGCGAGCGGTTGGACGCCATGCGCGTGGCAGCAAAACTTGACATTCCGTTTCTTACCTGTGATGCGGTAGCCGCCTACCGTGATGCGGTAGCCAGTTATTTTATTGAAGATTACCGCGCTGGTAGGACACCGAACCCAGACGTAATGTGTAACAAAGAAGTAAAGTTCGGTGTATTTTATAAATTTGCCATCGAGCAGGGAGCCGATTTTGTAGCTACTGGGCACTACGCGCAAAAGCTAATCGATACCAAAAGTGGCGAAGCTAGGCTCTTGCGCGGAATTGATACCGAAAAAGACCAAAGCTATTTTTTATGGACGCTACCGGAGCCAGATCTAAAAAATATTCTTTTTCCCGTGGGCGCTAGCCCTAAAGCCACTATCCGCAAAGAGGCGGCGGCGGCGGCGCTTCCAACCGCGATCAAAAAAGACAGCCAGGGCGTTTGTTTTTTAGGCCAGATTGATATTCCTAACTTCCTGTCTCATTATATAGAGTTGATACCAGGTAAAGTTTTGTCCAAAGACGGCAGCGTCATTGGCGAGCATCAAGGAGCCTTTGTCTATACCCTGGGGCAACGACATGGCTTTACAATTTTTCATACTACCCCCAGTAGTGCACCGGTCTACATTGTCGCTAAAAGCGTAGCCGAAAACACCATCACTGTCAGTCACCAACGTTTAGCTTCTAACGCTGGTAGTCAACTACACTTAGAAAAAGTATCTTGGCGCGGTCAGCGACCGCTTACCGGAGACACTTACAGCGCTCAGACTCGCTACCGACAAACGCCTTTTACCGTCACGATCGATAACTCCACCGACACGACGCTTTTACTGAATTTAACTAGCGACATTGAGACTCCGGCCGTCGGCCAATCCTGTGTATTATATACCGGCATGGAATGTCATGGTGGTGGTATTATTACCTAGTGTCATTTTCAGTTCTGAAAGCCGATGGAACTACTGAGTTCTTTAAAGTAGAAAAATTGCGTCGGTCCCTACGACGGTCTGGTGCCACCCCCAGTGAGGTGATTGATGTTATAAAGGCTGTTGAAGAGCGTCTGTACGATGGTATGAAAACCCAAGAGATATACCGTCTGGCTTTTGATCTCTTGCGGGAAGCAGCCGTACCGGTAGCGACGCGGTACTCACTACGACGGGCTTTATTTGGACTTGGCCCCACTGGCTTTCCGTTTGAAGTGTTTCTTGGTCGGCTGTTTGCCAAAGAAGGCTACTCGACCCGCACCGGAATTATTCTCGAAGGCCATTGCGCCCCGCACGAAATTGACATCGCCGCTTATCGCAGTGACCACAGCTTTGTCGGTGAAGCCAAATTCCATGCCCGACCAGGTATCAAGACTGACTTGCAGGTTGCTATGTATTCCTACGCTCGCTTACTTGATTTGCGTGATCGAAAAATTTGTCAGGATGATATTTGTGGGATTAACGAGTTTTGGTTAATTACCAACACTAAGTTTACCAGTACCGCAGAGCGCTACGCCAACTGCGTTGGTATCACCCTCTTAAGCTGGGATTTCCCTCATCGTGACAATCTCCATGATCGCATTCAACGAGCCGGTATTTATCCCATTACCGTTTTACAGTCACTGTCTCACAATCAAATCATGACCCTGATTGGGCGCGGTTTAATATTGTGTGAGGATATCGTGGCGTCCCCCCACCAACTCCGGTCGTTACACCTTTCACCGCGGAAATACGAAGCCGTTTTACAAGAAGCAACCACCGTTTGTCAGGGGCATAACGTAAATAGCATGCCTTAAAATAAGCTTTTACTGTTTCAATTTGAAACGAACTCTCCGTACTTTGTCAAGTACGCGAGTCTTTTAGTATCGTGATATACTTTAGGTATACCATTCAGTATTCATACACATATGTCAGAACCACAAGCTGTTAACAAAGAAGAATCACAGAAGACGGTCGTATCCTTTGTCTTTGGACTCCTTATCGGTGGACTTCTCGTCTGGGCCTTTATGGGCGGTAGTGCTGACGCTCCCAAAGAAGATAAAAAGGATGATCCAAAAGAAACTACCGCCACCAGCAGTGCGACTACTCCCAAAGTCGATACTCCGGCAGTTACTACTACCGAAGTTAAAACTATGGCGCAATTGCCAGTGGGTGACGGTAAGGTCACCGTCGCTGACAAAGAGGCGGGCCGATCAGTTGCCATTACTGAAACCACCTTCCCAATTAAAGAAGGGTGGATTGGGGTTCGGGAGTATACCGATGGACGTCTCGGATACATCAATGGCGTCATCCGGTTTAGTGATGCTGGTAAAATTGTACCAGCAAGTATTCCTTTGGTCACCGCCACGGTCGCTGGTCGCCAGTACGCCGTAGTTATGTTTACTGAAGGAGGGACTAAGGGCTTTAATGGCGCTGACGATGTCCAATTAGACACCATTTTCAGTACCTTTACCGCTGAGTAGAGCAACTATAGCATTACTTTAGGGCGGCCCGTTGACGATATCGTCACTGGGCCGTTATGCTATACTACGACTATAAAAATATGGCTGGCTACGTTAAGCGCTACAACCCAAATCGTAGTAGTGAATGGAACTATGGCGGTGCTAAATGGAAATTATCACGCTCCAAAATTGATTTCTACCTCGAGTGCCCCCGCTGCTTCTACATCGATAATAAACTTGGCACCAAGCGACCAGGCATGCCGTCTTTTAATCTTAATATTGCTGTGGATGAACTCTTCAAAAAAGAGTTTGATTCCTACCGCGCTACCGCGACATCACACCCACTGATGACGCAGTATCAGGTACCAGCCGTTCCCTTGGCCCACCCAGATTTAGATTCGTGGCGCGACCCATTTGTGGGACTGATGTACACCCATCCAAGCACCGGCCTGGTCGTCTCCGGCGGTATCGACGACCTCTGGCAACACCAGGACGGCTCTCTGATAGTCGTTGACTACAAAGCTACTTCCAAAGAGGCAAGTATTACTAGTCTCGCTGACTCCGCTTGGGAAAAACAATATGAGCGGCAAATAGGTGTCTATCAGTGGCTCTTGAACAATATGGGCTTTACTGTCAATTCTACTGGCTACTTTGTCTACGCTAACGCTCGGAAGTCCGAAGACGGCTTCCACAACCAACTAAGTTTTGAAACTACCCTCATTGCGTGTACTGGCGACACCAGCTGGATTGACCCTTTGCTCATTAAAATCAAAATCTGTCTCGACGCCGCCACTTACCCTGACAGCAGCCCCACCTGTGAATACTGCCCTTACCGCGCCGCCTGCGGTCAAAAACTGCAAGCCATCCACCAAAAAATCCCCAAACCCCAATCTTAGGGATTGGATCCCTAAGATTGGGGTAATGAATAGTTTTTTGTCTGATTTTTTATGTCTCTGTTTTCTGAAAAGGTCCACCGGATTGTCCGATTTATTCCGGCTGGTTCAGTGTTAACGTATAAAGAGGTGGCGTCTCTGACCGGGAACCACCAAGCCGCTCGGGCCGTGGCCAACCTTTTGGCCGCTAACTATGATCTGACCATACCGTGCCACCGCGTCATACGAAGTGACGGTACCCTCGGGGGCTACAATCGCGGGGGTGTGGACGCTAAACGTGCGATTTTAGCAAAAGAGGGCTATAATCAGTTATTATAGTTAATTCCTATGTATGTCAGCCTTTAATGATTCACGCCTAAAAACCCTGAAGAATGATCTTGATAATTTACTGGAAGGTCAAAGATTAATGCTCCAGGATATCACTACTTTACGAACTAGAATGGAGCGGGAGACTGAACGTATCCGTAAGCAGTACGTGGGAGATATCGAACAAATCGAAAGAAGGCGAAAATCAGCTGAGAACAGAGTGCCTGATGTTCGCCGTCAAATCGAGAATCGGGAACGTGAGATTACCCAAGAAGAAATTCTAGAGCGAAAGAAAGCGGCCTAAACTATGTACTCCTATAGTATTGAACAAGCTATTCGGGCCGCGGCCGTCTTGCATCGCGACCAAAATCGCAAAGGTTCAATGCCTTTCCCTTATATTACCCATCTGATGTCGGTAGCGTTCATGCTTCATGACTACACCGACAAAGAAGAGGTAATAGTTGCCGCTCTCCTCCACGATACCATTGAAGACACCGACTACACCCTAGATGAGCTTGAAGAGGATTTTGGCGGTACAGTACGAGAACTAGTTAATACACTGAGTGAGAAAAAGATGGCCGGCGAACGTAAGCTCAGTTGGGGCGAGCGTAAACGGAATTACGCCAAAGCTCTCAAAGCCGGACCTAAAGACGCGGTGATGATTGCCGCTGTAGACAAAGTCCACAACTTCCGCACGATTGTCGAAGATTACTACGAAGATCATACCCGCTTCCTCCAAGACTTCGGTAAAAATCTAGATGAGCGTCTCGAAGTCTACCAAATAATTGCCAATGTCATCAACAACCGCCTCGAAGGACCCTTACTGAACGAATTTAATCATGTATTTGAAAGTTACAAAGAATTTATCTATGCCATCAAAAAAGCCCAAGACAAGCAGTTTTAAATACCTCCCTAGCACCAACCTACCCAAACTTCATATTCAAGAGACCTGGGACCTGAAGTCACAGTATTATAAAAGCGACCAAGACCCTCAGATAGAAAAAGATATCGCTCTCACTGAGGCTGCCTTTCTGGCCTTCGCTAAAAAATGGCGCAAAAAAGCCTTTGCCACTAACGTAAAACAATTAGCGGAGGCCCTAAAAGAGAGCGAGCTGATGGCTGGAACAGCGACCTTTTCAAAACCACTGCGCTACTTCAGCCTCCGCACCGCTCTCAATACCGGTGACACGGTGGCAGATAAACAAATCAGCCTTATTAGTCGTCGCCTTCGTAAGGCCAGTGACGAAACGCTTTTTTTTGCGCTCAACCTTGGGAAGCTTAATAGAAAGTCGCAAGGTAAGCTCCTGAAAGAAGCAGCTTTAGCTCCTTACCGTTACTACCTTAATCGTCTATTTGCCGGCGCGGCACACCATCTGACGGAAGCGGAGGAAAAAATTATTGGGCTCAAGAGT
>Ga0163147_10008749_pt1 | contig 11152 bp, 1 predicted proteins | sample OliLakLV19MP6G1_FD_148597 | JGI IMG/M metagenome (GOLD analysis project Ga0163147, IMG submission 148597) | Freshwater microbial mat bacterial communities from Lake Vanda, McMurdo Dry Valleys, Antarctica- Oligotrophic Lake LV.19.MP6.G1 | ecosystem: Environmental > Aquatic > Freshwater > Lake >...
CTGGAGGCGCTGGCGGAGGAGATCGCCAGCGGCGAATGGGTCGATGTCCCGTACATCGGCAAGGTGCAGGTGGTGCGCGAGGAAGGCAAGGGTTACGTCACGTCCATCACGCCGACGGGCGAGCGCGTGCGTCGTCCGGTCAAGCTGCGGCTGCGGACGAAGATGCGGCTGAACGAGGCGTTCAAGCGGCGGTGTCGTGATGTGACCTGAGACCGAGGGACAAAATCTCGCACTACCGCCGCGCGGCGATGGTATGGCGCACGGGAGACCCCGCTGTCAAGCCACGGCTGCGCCTCACCGTTCCGGTGTGCTTGACAGCACCCCGCTGCGCCATCCCGCGTTGGGGAGCGGTAGCGCTCACCTGCGCTGGCAGACTCCAGCGGTGTGAGGGAGTATCCCCATGTCCACGTTCCAGATCAAGCCGTTTCCACGTGTCGCCGTGTACCCGACCAGTTGGGCGGAAGCCATGACCTTTGAGCAAATTCACAACGATCTCGCGTACTACGCCTCGAATGTACTGAAAAGCTACGGTGTTCTGCCGCACCAACTGCCGGACTGTTTGCAGAACGGTTTCATGGCGCTGTGGGAGACGTTGAGCGCTCAACGTGACTTCCTCGCTCAGAAAACCCGCCGTCAGGCGGTGTTTTTCATTCTGGCGCGGAGCAAAATCTCGACGATGCAATATCAGTCGCAAATGTACGACAGTCTCGACGCGATAGTCTCCGACGACTGGCATAACACCGTCGATGAGCAGATTGACGGGATGCAGCACCAGCGCGGTGAACGATGGGCGGGATGGGCGACCGAAATCGACATGCGTATCGACATCGAGCGCGTCATGCACAAGCTGGCGACGAAATACGCCGACTCGCTGCGCCACTTGGCAGCGCTGTATTACATCACGACGCAGGTCAGCCGCCAGGATTCGGCGAGCATTGCTGGCATGACCCCGTGGAACTGGTATCAGGGTTATGTACTACCGGTACTGGCGGACGTCCGCTACGAGTTCGCGCAGGCGTTCCTCGAAACGCACGACTACCCCGTGCCGAAGCCGATGATCGAACACCTGGACAAGAGCCGCTGCACTGGGCGGTTCATCTCGCCGTACCGCGCATGGCGTGAGCAGTACCTGGCTGGACACACAGCACCCGCCGAGGTGCTGCTCGACCAGTACCGTCACACCCCATGCCTGAGCCTGGCATTGCAGGCACAGATCGACGGCAAGGGCTACCGCATGGCAGCGGCGGACGTGGGTCACAGCGCGAACACATTCAAGAAGCACATGAAACGCGCGGCACGGCTGCTAAGCCAGGCGTATGCGGGCTGACAAGCCTGAAAGAGCAGGGCTGGAAAACGAAATTCAGTCCTGCTCTTTCTGAAATTGAAAACTCTTAACATAAAATAGTTGGAATGTGTTCTATACTTTGCCATCGTAGAACTTTTAGTATTTACAGACTTGTAAACAACTCGAACCAGTAAGCGTTCGCCATCGCGCTGCGGCTGCATGATGAGGGGAAATCGATGAAACGCTGGGTCTTCATACTCACCGGGGTTCTGTTCGCTGTGCTGGCGCTGTCAACGGCGGCTCAGGACTCGACGCCAGAGCCAGGCGAAACACCAACGCTCCCGTTCACTGAAACACCCCTTGCGACGGAAACCCCTCTCCCAAGCCCAACAGCCACATACACACCACCGCCTGCTCCAACAGAAACCGTTGAAATTACGCACACTTTTACACCTACCCCTTCTGAAACACCTTTTGTCGAACCCACACTTACTGTTTCCGAAACACCTGCCACCATCCCGACGCTAACCGCTGCGCCGACACTGCCTGTGACTTCATGGTCCGTCGTTTACAGCGATTCCTTCATGACGATCGATGAAACGATCTGGCAGTTCACCGGAGCGGGCTGGGGCTTCGAGCCGCAGAGCGACGGGGGCGGACGGCTGATCGTGTTCAACAGCACTGCGCCGGTCTTCTATAGCACCGCGCTGACCGGCGACTCCGCCATTGAAGCGCAGGTCGATGTGGCGCATGGTTCCGCCAGCCTGTTTGTGCGGCACAGCGGGGCATTCAACTATGAAGCGCGGCTGGACTCCAGCGGGATCGTCACCCTTCTGCGTGCGAGCGTTGTCCTCGCCAGCGCGCAGCTCCCGGACTTCTCGGCGGCGCTGCCGCATCGTTTGCGGCTGAACAGCCTGGGTACGCAGCTTTGGGTCGAGGTGGATGGTGTCACGCTGCTTGCCACCATCGACCCCACACCGCTCCCGCCCGGACAGGTCGGCTTCGCCGCATCCTTTCCGTCTGCTCCTGCCGACCTGACCCCGGTGCCGCCGCAGCAGATCGTCGGCTTCGACGATGTGACGATCTGGCAGCCCACCGAGGAGGTAACCCCGACCGCACAGCCCAGCCTGACCCCGACGCCTTACGAACTGGGTACGCTGCCGCCGGAGCTGACGGAGACCCCTACAGAAACACCGACTGTAGAGATACTGCCCACCGAACCGCCGACAGCCTCACCCGCTGAGGTCAGTCCGTTTGCACCCATGAGCGTGACGGTCGTCGCAGATGGCGATGTAGCAGCGCTGCGCACGACCCTCGCCGCGATCAGCATCGAGCCGTGCCCTGTCACGGAACCGCAGATCATCGATCTGGCGGCGAACGGCACTTATACTCTGGTTGATGCCTTCGACGGTGAAAATGGGCTGCCCATCATCACCTGCCCGGTGGTGATCAACGGCAATGGTGCGACCATTCAGCGCAGCGACGATGCGAACACGCCTGCCTTCCGCCTATTCGACATTGAACGCGGTGATCTGACGCTGAACGACCTGACGCTGAGGAATGGGCAGGCGTTCGACGGCGGCGGCAGCGCGGTCAGCAATTTCCTGGGCAGGCTGACGGCGCGTAACGTGACATTCCGCGACAACGTACTGGATTTCGAGTCTGGGTTTGCGATTCGCGGTGCTGCGGTTTCGGTGTTTGCCGGGACGATCGCTATCGAGGACAGCGCCTTCATCGACAATTTCAACGATGGTGTAGCAGCCTTCGATGCGGCGAATGGTGGCGCGATTGCTATCGACAGCAGTCCAGGGCCCAACGCCATCCTGCGCACCCGCTTCATCAACAATCGGGCGACGAACGCGGGTGGGGCAATCTACATCATCTTTTCCGGTGGCATCGACATTCAGGACTCGATCTTCTCGCAGAATTCGGCGGGACAGGCAGGCGGTGCGCTGTTCGGCTTCGCCACAGGCATCGGCGTGTCGAACAGCATCATCAGCGGCGGTAATGCGCCGCGTGGCAGTGCGATCTTTGCTGTGTCGGCTGTGGTGGAAAACAGCTGTGTGACGGGCAACACCGGGATTAGCATCATGCCGCTGACCCCTGACCAGGACACGATTTTCACCAACGGCACCTGGTGGGGGCAATCCGATGGACCTTCTGGCGCTGGCGACGGCAGCGGCGACAGTATCAGCCCGAATGTCAGCGTAACTTCCCCTGCGACGACGCCGCCCGCCGGATGTGATACTGTGCCTCCAGTTGTGGACGCCGACGATGACCTGCTGCGCGACAGCGACGAGCCAACGCTGTATAACACCAACCCGGCACTTCAGGACACCGACGGCGACGGGTTGATCGACGGACAGGAAGTCTATCGCGGCACCGATCCGCTGGACAGCGACAGCGACGACGATGAATTGTCGGATGGGGTCGAAGTCGCAAACGGTCTCAACCCGCTCAATCCCGACAATCCCCTGGGCGATCTCGACGGTGATGGGCTGACCAACATCGATGAAGCGATACGAGGCACGCGCTTACGCAATCCTGACAGCGACGCGGATGGTCTGACCGACGGAGCGGAAGTGAATCAGTACGGGAGCGACCCGCTTTCGACCGACACGGACGTCGATGGTCTGACCGACGGGGATGAAGTGACCGTCTACCTGACTGATCCTGTGTTGGCAGACAGCGATGGCGATGAACTGCCGGACGGCTACGAAGTCACGGTGACGGGTACAAATCCTGCTGAGGCGGATAGCGATGGCAACGGCACCAACGATGGCGGCGAAGATTTTGACGGCGACCGACTGACCAATGTGCAGGAACGGGCGCTGGAAACCGACCCGAACAATGTCGATAGCGATGGAAACAGCGTCAGCGATGGGGACGAAGACTTCGACGCCGACGGTCTGACCAACGTCGAGGAACTTCGTTTCACCGCGAATGGCACGCCGGTTTACCAGCTCCGAACCGCCGATACGGATGTGGATGGCGTGCTGGATGGCGATGAAGACCTGGACTCGGACGGACTGCCCAACCGTATCGAAGTGCGCCTGCTCAACGAAACAGGCGGGCCGCTTTACGATGTCACGCTGACCGACAGTAATGGCAACGGCGTCAGCGATGGCGATGAAGACGCAGATACGGACGGACTGACGAATGCACAGGAAGTGCGGGCAAACCAGGCTGCCGGAGCGACCATCTACAGCCTGACACTGGCTGACAGCGACGGCAACGGCATATCAGACGGCGATGAAGACGCGGACAGCGATGGACTGACCAACCGCCATGAGCTGACGCTGCTCGACACTGACCTTCTCGCCCTGTATGACTATCTGACTGCTGACAGCGATGGCGACGGCGTACTCGACGGCGGCGAGGATCCTGATGGCGATGGGCTGGTCAACAGCGGCGAATTCGCCAGCGGCGCTGACCCACTGGTGACAGATACCGACGCCGACCGCCTGCCGGACGGGTTCGAGGTCAACGCGGCGCAGACCGCTCCGACTCTTCAGGACACAGATGGCAATGGCACGAACGACGACCGCGAAGACCCGGACGGCGACGCGCTCAACAATTATCAGGAGTATCGCCTCGGCACCGACCCGCTTGTTTTCACCACGCTCGGTGCGCCCTCGCGCCTGCGCAGCGAAACCGTTGTCATGCCGCGCACGGCGACTGCGGACGGCGAAATAGTGATCAACGTCATGGTGGTCGCACGCGACTCTCAGGGGCGCTTCCTTCCCGATCGCCCGGTTACCTGGACGGTGACCAATCCGAACCTGACGCTGATCGATGGCAGCGTGACAACCGACGAAGAAGGACGAGCATCGCTTCAGGTGACCAGCGAAGTGGTGACTTCCGGCGTCGTCGAGGTCCGGGTCGCTGATGTCGTGGTCGGTCGCCCGCTGGTACAGTTCGTCGGTGGCAATATCGCGGTGAGCCGTGTCAGCAGTTCGCCGGAGTCGATCCTCCCCGGACAGGTGGCGCAGGTCATCTTCCGCGTGCGCAATGATGGCGTGCGCTTCATCGAGGGCGTCGAGGTAACTGCGACGCTGCCTTTCGACCTCGGCACAATCGAGGATATCTCGGTCAATGATGCCAGTGGTGTCGAGCTGCTCGGTCGGGGGACGAACTCGGTGCGCTGGAACATCACCCGCCTGGAAATGGAAGGTGAACGGCTCTTCACCTTTACGATTCGTGCTGCCTCGACGCTGCCGCTGAACACGGTCGTGCCGCTGACCGTGCAGACCAGCTCGATCGACGACCTCGACGCCAGCAACAACTCTGGTATCTTCAGCCCGCGCATCGCTGCCGGGTATCCTTTCCCGACGATCGATCAGCAGTCCGGCAAGCTGGCGATCACCGTCAGCGCCGTCCCGAACGATGTCGCGATCGGTCAGGCGGTCGAACTGCTGGTGACGGTGGAAAATCTCTCGAACGAGACGCTGTACAATGTGAGCGGATTTGTGCCGCTGCTCGGCGACAACTTCCCCAACATCCCCTTCACCTGGAACGACCCGACGCGCCCCGGCACGCTTGCCCCCGCTGGAAATGGCGATGCTTCGGTTGCTACCGCCCGAATCCCTTACATCCTGCCGATCGGCTTCCCGTTCGGCGCGAACCGCGTCATCGCGGTGCAGGCGGTGGACAGCGACTCGACCGATGGCAGCCTGGTCGTCGTCCGCGATACCCTGACGGATGCCGAACTGCGCGTGATCGGCCCGAACGTGCGCACCACCTTCACGGCGGATCGCACGACCGCCCGTGACGGCGATGTCGTCACCTTCACTCTGACGGTGATCAACGATGCCACCGCCACCGATAGCGCCGCCGGGCTGACGCTGACCAGCAACCTTTTCCCTGATACCCGGACGATTGACGATCTCGCGCCGGGCGCGCAGACGACCGTCACCTTCACCCGCCCGATCACCCCTGCCGACATTCCGCAGTTCACCGCCCAGTTGCGATTGACCGGGCGCGGTCTTGCCCTGCCCGACATTACCCTGTCGCACAGCCTGAGCCGGACGGTCAGCGTGCCTGCGCCGGTCGTCGTGCCAGAATCGACGACACCGATCGCCAACATCCGCGTCGGCGCGCCAGGGTCAGTCGTGATGCTGCCCGGTCGGACGACACCTCTGGCGCTCACGGTCACGAACAGCGGGAACGCTCCCGCCAATAATGTGGTGCTGCGCCTCGCCGTGCCGTTCGGCGTCGAGGTCGCCGTGCTGCCCGCGAACCGCGTCATGGAATGGGCGCTCGGCACCATTCCGGCGGGCGGCAGTGCCGGAGCGATCGCCCTCGTGCTGACGCCCGATGCGGCGCTCGCCATCGGCACCGTCCTGACGCTCGATGCCACCGTCTCGACCTCTTCCGACGAGGCGGCGACGGGCGACAACGTTAGTGCCATCGCTGCCCGGCTGGAACTGCCCGCGCCGACGCGCGTTACCCTCACCCCGCTCACCCGTACCTGGCTTGTGGCGGACGAGCGCGATCGCATCTCGGTACAGGCGGCAGTCTTCGACCAGCTCGACGCGCCGCTGCCCGGCGTCATCGCGTCGATGTCGGCGAGTGCGGCAGGGATGACCTTCACTCCATCCCAGTTGGAATTCCAGGATGGACGTGCTACGACCGAGGTGCGTGCCAGCGGCGGGCAGGGCGGGACGGTGACGCTTGCCGTTACGTTTGCCAACGGCGCAAGCGGGGTGACCACCGTCAACCGCCGCGCCAGCGCAGTCAGCATTACGCGCAGCGCCGGGACGATTGGCTTTGGCGGCAGCGACCGCTACAATCTGTTCGTCGTCAATACGGCTACGCTGCCCGACGGTACCACCGCCAGCAGCGATCTGGTCGATCTGGACATTATCAACTTACCCGCACCGCTGGAACGCGCCTGGTTCAGCTTTGCGCAACCGACATTACCACTCGGTTTCGGGGAATTCGCTGAAACCAGTTTCACCGTGTCGATCCCGGCGGCGGCGAACCTGGAAGAATGTGCCGTTCGCGAGGCGCTCGTTGGTACGCATACCTTCACTGTCATCGCCACCGGTCGGACACTGGGTCCCGTCGGGCAGGCAGAGGCGCAGCTCACCATCTCGGCGCAGGCGCAGTCGGTGACCGCCATCTATCCTACAGATGCGGCGCGGGCTGGCGGGGACACAATCCTCTTCACCTGGCGCAGCAATACCCCCGGCACCAGCACGGTCTACTACCGCCGCCAGGGAGAAAGCGCCTTCACGCCGCTGCTGCTCTCCAGCGATCCGGCGATCGACGCGCAGCTCTACCGCGCCACGCTCGACATTGCTGCCGATCCGATCGGTACCGTTTACGAATGGTATGGGGAGGTCGCCGGGCAGTGCGCCACCAGCACGATCGCGCCGCCTGATGGTCTCTACACCTTCACCCGCGTCCGCTCGACGACGTTCATAGATGCGGGCTACGACTTCACCGTCGCCGACGGCTACAACCTGTCCACCAGCGTGAGCGGGCAACCGCTTTCCATCCGCGTCCGTAACGACGATACTCAGGCGCACGCCGTGCTGCTGGATGTCGAGAATCCCTACGACGACCTGATCCTCGGCTTCACCGGGTCGGGCAGCGTCGATCAGGTGGTGATGCTGACGCCCGGACAAACCTTCAGTGCGCCGCTGCGCGTCTTCACCCAGCACACCGAGCGCGAGGTCTATGAACTGACGCTGGTGCTGGAGAACGATCAGGGCGACATCGACCGGGTGCCGCTGATCATCCGGGTGCAGCAGCCGCGCGTCGCGCTTGCCATCCAGGTGTTGTCAGTCGATCCGCGCACGCTGGTGACAACTGCCCGGCTGACCAACAACGGCGATACCCTGACCGACCTGGCGCTGGACATCGTGCAGCAGGGAACGGGCATCCCAGCGAACTTTGTCATCCAGCCGGACATCCAGCACACCTACCTGCTGGCGGGGCAAAGCCTCGAAATCGCCTTCATCCCGCTCGACCTTCAGGACGCGGCATCGCCCACGCCGGACAATGCCAGCGGCGCGCAGTTCGACCCGCTGACCGGGGCGTCGCTCGACACGCCGACCAGCCTCGCGCCTATCCCCGGACCGTATGTCGTCACCGCCAACGCGCGCAATACCACCATCGACCAAGTGCCGATGAGCGACGGGACGCTGACCAACACCTGCGGCGTGCCGAGCGATCCGGAGCGCACGGTCGCCGCGGAATGTACCACCCCGGCGGGCAGCGAGACCCGCATCGCCAACGACTGGTACTGCACCAATCGCCCGAACATCGACGTGCCGATCGCCCTGGCGCTGCCGAACGGCGGGTTGGGCGTGCCGATCACCAATGTCAGCGTCGGCGCGAACTTCAGCCCCGGTAGTGGCACGGTGTACAGCCACTCGACGACGGTCTCGCTCAACGGCTCTGTCGTCGGCAGCGCGGTTGTGCCAACACAGTCGCGCATTGACGGCGGCGTCGCGCCGCAGGCGCTAGTGCTGGGCGGCAGCACGCCGACGCAGACGCTCAACCTGCGCTCAACCCACACCAATGACGGTCACTACAGCATCGCCAGCGGCTTCACCGTGACGGTCGAGTACGACGAACACACGCGGACGGGATGCTTCACCCCGCAAGAAGTCGCCAACGCAGCGGGCGGTACGCTGACCTGCACGCCATCGTCGGTACTTGCTGTGCCGCAGCAGGCACTAGCGCTGGAACTTATACCTGCTGCCGATGAACAACTTGTGGAGATTGAAGAGGATACCTACATCGTTCCAGCGGGTCGCCAGATTACGCTGAATGCCCGCGTGTCCGCTGTGGGAACCGAGAATATCGATCAGCCTGTACTTATCGAATTGACCGTTCCGAGTGGCATTGTCCCGCGTGGGATGACCATTCAAGGTGAAGATCAGACATTACTGGATGAATTGTTCGCGCTGCTTAATCCGGTCAATCCAGACCTTGGAACACTTGGGAATGAAATTTTGAGCATCACAATCACGGGACAGCAGACAACCTTCACCTATACGCTTCAGAATGGTGTGTCGGTTGGGCAACCTTTTCTGATTACTCTGGAGGTAGTGGGAGATGAGGTAGCAATTTTTGAGGTACAGGCGAGCGTTGCGGTCAGCGAACTTACCACTCCAAACCCTTCAGAAAACACACCTGAGCCAAAAACGGCAAATATCATGTTGGATGTGCAGGTGCCTGTGCTGGAATTCCAGTTCACGCCTGCTGACGACGAAAATCTGCCGCAGGACACCAACGGCGAGTATGTCGTCCCACAGGGTCGCCAGATCACGCTCGACGCACAGATTGCGGCGGTGGGCATTCTCAACATCACCGATCCCGTGACGATAGCGCTGACCGTGCCAGAAGGCATCAGCCTGCGCGGTATGACCATCCAGAATGAAGATCAAACGTTCTTGGACGCACTTTTCGCACTGCTCAACACGGTCAATCCAGACCTCGAAGCACTGGTGAATGACATCTTGGGCATCGACATCACGAACCAGGAGACAACCTTCACTTACACGCTCGAAGGCGGCGTGACAGTCGGAGAGCCGTTTCCGATCACACTGGAGGTTGTGGGAGATGAGGTGGGAATATACGAGGTGCGCGCAAGCGCGACTACGGTGTCGACTTCTTCCGATCCTTTAGCCAACACACCTGAGCCGAAGACGGCGATCATCGAACTGGGCGTGCAAGCGCCGAATGTAGATACGTGTCCTGTCTATGCAGCTTATCAAGCAAACCAGCCTATCGATACCGAGCTGCTGAACCAAGTTTTTACTGGTACGGATTCTGCGTTGAAACACGCCTGCCTGTATATGTACCGCGATCTGATCTACTACATCCTTTATCACGAGATGAGCGCGCTGCATCTGAACCCCTACATGGCGGACGCAGATGTGTATTCCCTTGCGGCATTAGAGAGTCGAAATTACGCGCCGATTTGGGGAGACCAAGAAGCAATTGGCGAGTCGGACCTAACGCCATTCAATGAGATGCCGCGCTTTGATAGTTTCTACTATCTCTTCGCGCGCGTGACCACTAACGGCATGATTGACCGAGTCATCAGGTTGCAAACTGAGCCGTTGGTCAACTATTTTGGCTCGAATTTCAACTCGGCAATGTCATCAGGGGACTGTGCAGGTAGAACGAAAGTCGCATTGCCATCACGCGATGGCCGCGTCTTTCAGCCCGTATGTGCATTTTTACCATTCTGGGACGTGTATGCTGCATCTATCCGTGCACAAGGCAGCATCGATGGAACATGGGTCGGAGAATTTGCAACTTACGGGCTTCCTGAAGTGGATCGTGCGATCTACCATGCTGCATATAGCGTGAGTGATCCGACGGACAACGCAGATGGGGTGCGGCCGGTCAATCGCGGCTGGTTGGGGGGCGCACCCGGCTTGTCCAGCCCCTTCGTGTTCAGAACTTATCTCGACCTGATGACGACTTATACATGGGGCGTTCGTGACTATGTTGTTGACGGAAACACGCGTACTGAGGAGTACGTCGTTTCGCCAGCCCTAAGCGTAAACGGGTCAACACAGGTTGCCGCTGCCTTGGGTGAAGCATGTACCAGTGTCAATGAAAGCCTTGCGCAATCCTACATGCGCAACCTGCGTCTGATTTACAGAGACGCCACCTACCAGAGCATTCCTGCATATCCCGACGCCAGTCGCGCTTATCTCACGCGAAACGATGTCCGGTATGGCATGTCCGCGGAATACTCGCGTTCCGCGAATGCGCTTGTCGTCGAAAGCCAGTTCACACGAATCAGCGACACCCAGGTCATCCCACAGCCATTCTCTCTGGCGCTCGATAATCCCGTTGGCTCTATTGGCAGCTTGAGCTGGCAGACCTATCGCTTCA
>Ga0163147_10008755_pt1 | contig 11142 bp, 7 predicted proteins | sample OliLakLV19MP6G1_FD_148597 | JGI IMG/M metagenome (GOLD analysis project Ga0163147, IMG submission 148597) | Freshwater microbial mat bacterial communities from Lake Vanda, McMurdo Dry Valleys, Antarctica- Oligotrophic Lake LV.19.MP6.G1 | ecosystem: Environmental > Aquatic > Freshwater > Lake >...
AAATAGGATTGTGATTTTGTTGAACCATTGGTTATAACGTTCGAAGCTTTGCGAAGTGGCGGCAACTAAACGAAATAGTTTATGGTTTGTATAAATATTTATGTGTAGTAATAATTGTCATAGGTGTAATTAACCAGCCATTTTGCAAAGGTTTTGTTATAACCTGTGGTTCTGTCTGTTCACTCGATGAAAACCTTTTTATTATAACGTTTTCCTTCATTCAACAGTGTCACTAAATACATGCCTGCAGGATTATTACCCATATTAATTAATTCATTTTTGCTATGCAAAAGTTTTCTTACAACTTCTTGTCCTTTCAAATTACAAATGATTACTTCTGTATTTTTAAAAGTTTCGGTAAGGATATAAATATCCTTACCGAAACTATAAACTGTCGCATCTATCAAATTAGTTATATTATTAATTCCAACATAACTTACAGTATCACCTGCAACAATCGGGTGATCGATTGCTGTTTCATAGGCAAAATCTTTTATTATTAATACCTCCGCACTATCTAATACACTGCATCGAATCCAGCCATAATGGTAATTGCTGTCGCTGTCAATAAAGTGCACACCTAAATAGTGGTCTTCTGCACTTGGCCACCAATAACCGGCATCCTTATCGGGTACCCAACTAGTTCCATTACCTATATCAACTCTGCTAGCCATGTGTTGAACAAATCCATTTTGAAATTGCAAGTCATCCCCAATCAATACTCCTGGTAGAAGTGCATATGGCCAGTAATTCATGTACGAAAAGTAGGTGGAAAATGATATTCCCGCTACCTGATTCTCAATTTCTAGCCGGTGACAATGCAGTGCATTCAAAAAGCGAAGTTCTGTGAATCCAGAGGAAGTCCACCAAGTATATGATCCGGAAAATTTTATAAAATCAAAATCTATTGCTCCATCGCTGTTTAGATCAATATCTAATACTTCATAATTATCACTAATGATAACGTCCGTAATATCAGTATAAATCACATCTGCAATTACATCTTTTTGGATGAGTATAATACCTGCAAGTGCTGAATATTCTTTTAACGAAAATCCTTTCTTCATTTCATTTTAGTTTAATGAGTTGAGTTGTAAGATTTTGAGCATTGGGTAGTTTTGTAGTTACAATGTATAACCCTGCGGGCAAATTTGAAACATCAATCTGTTCATTGTTTTGAATCTGGTAATTTGCTGCTATTGTTCCAGAGATGTCAGTAATTCTAACCTCTATTTCGTCATCCAAAAGATTTACGCCATTTACTGAGATTATGCACGATTGGCCAGCAGGATTAGGATAAATTATTACTGCTGCATTTGGATAATAGGCTAGTCTTTCCTCCAATGGTGTATAAGAAACGTTCACCGGGCATTTAAAGTAACCATAAGAATATCCGTTCACGCTCACACAAAGTTGGCCGGGTGGTAAGTCTATGCATTCAGGTGTATTTACCATTTCGGTAATGCCACGAATTTCAAACGGATGAAAATCACCGGGGTCTCCTCCTGTTTCACAGCCATAGCAAGTGTTAATTCTTGATATTCCAGCGCTTGCAGGAGTAACTAATACATTTTTACCGGAACCTGAATAAGGATAAGCGGCATCAACCATAAATATTGTCGGATTACCCAATGTTACTTGTGTGGCGCCGGGAAAGAGGCTCATTAGCGATGCAGGGTTTACTGTAATATTTTCGGTACTTTCATCAACATTGCTATAAAATCCAATTACATATTGTTTGTCGGGTGTAATAAACATGGTTGGCGGTTGATTGATGCTTTTTTTAGCCGTTTTGAGTGTGGTGCTTTTAAGGTATTGGAGATGCTCCTTCGAGATAACGCTCAACAAATAGTAAGTCCAATAGGTGGTTCTTTTCAGATAGTATGGTTCTCCACCTGTTAAAATACTTATACTACTTAAATAATCATCATCGGCACAATCTGTTTCTACCAATAGTTTTTCCCAACCCCCTGCGCCAAGGCTGTGCAGATGCGCATAAGTGAAAAACCCGGGTCTAAAATTTGGATTGAAATTTAATTTCACGTCTTTCAAAAACCATTCCTGAAGAAGGTATCCCTGTACAAATGTGTTGTCGTAAATGCTCCAGAGGTTTTTCAATTTTAAATCTGTCAAGTCAATTTCTTCAAAACAATTTGGATTTGTATAAGTATTTTCATTATTATGATTTTTCCAATTTTTCTCTGTCTCCCACAATTCTTTTTTAGCAGCTGACATCAAATCGAAATGCAATACATCGTTCATGTGGATGTAATTTGCCACAAATCGCGTTCTTAAAAAATCATTAATATTTCCAGTTTGGGGAATTTCTGTGCCAGTGCAATAATCTAATGCGGGGTATCCCATTATTGCATCAAATGCCGTTTTTAACCTAGGGTCATATTCGTCGTCTTGCCATTTATCTGTAGCAAAATCAGAACATGTTTCAATATCGCAGTCTGGCAACCCGGAAGATGGATAGGATGTGCAGAGATAATGCAGCGGAATACCACCCCAATTATCGTTGGTTGGTGGATAGTAAGGATGTAAGATTACTGCATCAAATTTAAAAATAGTTGAGTGCGGAAATTTTATGGTATAATAATCGCCCACCGTTTCCCAGTCATCTGCAATTTTACAAGTTGGACAGGTTCCACCGCCTGCTGGAACTGTTAAACCAAAAGGATCGTCATCAGACTGTACAATTACAGGTATGCCAACTTTAGGAGCAGGAATAATATTGAGCTTCATTTCGGCAAGGTAATTATGATCTAAATAGGTTTTGTCTTCTAATTGTTCTGTGGTGTAGTCACCAACTGGGAAATCCGGATTATTGAGATCGCCATACACGTAATCATAATATTTTGCTGTCCAATCGGCATCTGCATCATTTCCATCTATGTAATTCCAATAGTCGGCAAAGGATTCAAATCCCATCATGTCTATTCCCCAGCCATAAAACACCTCATTACCCATTTCGACGCCTGTCACATTTACATTCGTAATTCCGTTGCCACCTTCTGCAATTGGTGCACCATTTCTCAAGTATTCTACTTCATCTCGACATTCAGTAGCCGACATTTTTAATATACTTAATGCTATTATTACATCAATTTTGTAATCAGGGTCAACCAAATGGCCATCGGCTGATGGTGCGCGCCAGTAATCCTCTATCATTTCAACCAAAGAAATAAACTGGTCAATATATGGACGAGTAGTATTAGGAAGTGCTTCTTGGTCAACCCATTTTTTGTAAAGACTTTCAAATTCATCACGGTATTCTTCATTCATCCAGTTTTCGCATTCATTGCAACTATATATTGGATTTGCCAGCGTTTCACCAGGTACATCTGAAGGGTCATCCATATCTGTAAAAATGGAAGCCAAAAAAACCGTTTCATCCGCTTCTATATCGTCATCAGCATCAGGGCTATCATCTGTTACATCGAAAAAACGGATAATTTCATACATGTCATAGCCATACCCTTTAATCGGGTCTTTATCGCCGTCCCAATCTTTATCGTATGGTACGGGGTGCATCCAACGAGAATCGGCTCCGCCAGGAAAACGAAGCGAAGTGGGTTTTAAATCCCGCAATGCAATCCAAGCTTGCAAGTGATTCAGATCATTTACGGAAATGTGGTCTGGTAAAAAAATACCCGGGATATGAATACCAAAAAGATTTTCATTTATGTCATAAAAATTGTCACTAAGTGTAACCTTCATGGAGTTTATTGTAAGCCCTAACAGCAATTGAATTTTTTCGTAGTTGCTGTAACCATCGCCTGATGAACCTGCGGCTACAGGAATTAATTTGTATGCAACCGTATCATCTTTGGGAATAAAATATGCAATTGTATCTGTTGCAAAATAATAAGCCACTGTGTCTACCGGTTTGGTAAAGTGAGCAGCAGTATCCGCATCGCCAATATAATACATGGAAACCGAATCGGCCTGAACAAAATATATAGTTGTATCTTCTTGTAATAGAATAATACTGTCTAGACCATCGGTATATAAAGTAGATGTATCAGACACCTCATAGATGACTGTAACATGAACGGTGTCTATTAAAGAAACGCTATCAAGTATAATCGAATCTGGGGCAAATTGACTGTTTTCATTCGCAAAATTGAACGAATAGGCAAAAATTGTTTGATTAAAAAACATCGTGCTCAATAATATCGAGACTACAAAAAGCAGAAAATGTAACCTAAAAGTAGGTGTTACTAAATTTTTCATTGGAGTAAAATTAAAGTTAAGAAATATTGTTCTATTTACATAATTACGCTAAGAGTTGGCGCTAGAGAATAAAATGCCTTCGCCTGCGTTTATTCAGTCGGTTTACAGTCCACAGAGCGTGTTTGTCGTACTTTGTAATAGGATTGTGATTTTTCTAAACCATTGGCTATAACGGTTTGAAGCTTTGCGAAGTGGCGGCAACTAAACGATATAGTTCATGGTTTGTCTAAATGTTTATGTGTAGTAATAATTGTCATAGGTGCGATTAACCAGCCATTTTGCAAAGCTTTTGTTATAGCAAGTGGTTTACAAGTCGAATACATTTTTAGGATAATCTAAATTTCTATTTTACGAATGAATTGTTTTTCTTCACTTTGTAATTTCAAAATATATATGCCGCTCATTTCTTTTTGCATTGGTATTATAACAAAATTGTCTGTTGTTTCGGTTGAAATTATTTGGCGACCGGAAATATTGTAAATAGTGATAGAAATATTTTCTCCGGTATTATTATGAATAAAAATTTCTTTGTCAAAACAATATGCAAAAGCATTTAAACTATTTATTTCATTAATTCCAATCGATGTTGTGTCTCCAATTGTATCACCTGCAGATATTCCTGTTTCGCACTTTGTTTCATAAGCATAATCATGAATAATTAATGTTTTCGCAGAGTCAATTGTTGAGCAGCGAATCCAACCGTAATGGCGACAATCCTCGTTGTCAATAAATCTAACACCTAAATATAATGAATCAACATTTGGGGCCCAATGACCAACGTCATAACCCCAAGACCATAAGGACCCATTTATATTGTAATGCCCCCCTCCCATTCTTTGATATCCCCAATATTGAAAATCGAATTCATAATTAATAAGATTTCCGTCAACAAAAGCATAAGGAAAATAACTTGCCCCCCCACCTGCTCCATGTGTTACGCTTTCCCCTGCAATTTCATTTTCAGGTGTTCCATATGGACCACACCACAAGGCATGCCTAAATTCATATTCAGTTGAAAACGTACTTGACCAGTAATAACTTAATTTCAGAAATGCAAAATCAAAATCTCCGTCATTATCCATATCAATACCTGCTGTTTCACCATCATATTGTAAATAAATATCCGGGTTAATGTCGGTATAAACCGCCTGTCCAAAAGTGTCATTATGCATAAGGAGAAATACTCCGGCAAAACCGGAGTATTTCTGTATTGTAAATTTATTCATTTTCATTAGTTTATTTTTACTAATATTTTTGTAATGGAAAATGATTTTTGGTGATTACTGATTGAAACCATGTAAACACCCGAGGGTAATTCGGAAATGTCAACATTTTCGTTTTGTGCAACTTTGTTATTAGAAATAAATTTGCCCTTTAAGTCATAGATGTTTACAATAAATTCAATTACGATTATTTCAGGTATGGTGCAGGAAAGTCTAAAAGCGGTGGATGCCGGATTGGGATAAATATTTATTTGGTCATGAGTTAAAACCACTCCTTCACGTGGTGCTGCGAAAATTGGGATGACATAGTAACCAAAAGAATTACCAAGTACCGTAACGCCAATATCACCACCTGTTAATCCGGTGATTTCAGAAATATTTGCAGTTGGCCCGGTAATATATTGTAAATCAAATGGATGCAGTTGATCAGTGTTGTTGTAACACGTATTCATATCAAATAAAAAACTCTTTCCACTGCCTGAATATGGTTTTTCAGCGTCTACATTGTAAATATCAGCAGAACCATATCCAATGATTGCAGCTTCCGGGTAAAATTCATCTAAATGACCTAATTTCACCCTGTAACTTTGAGTTTCATCTTTCATATTAGAATAGTAAATATACAATTTATTGTTCACAAGATCAATAAAAACAGTGGGCTGAATATTAGAGTTGTGCGCAAATAAAGAAAAATTGGAAGGCAAATAATCTAAATTATTTATTCTGATTTCACTAAGCAGATCGAAGGTGTGATAAATAGTTCGTTTTAACCAAAGCAATTGACCGGATGGAGGAGCATCTAATGGATCTGAGGCACCAGATGGATCTTCATGATTAAGTCGGTCAGCCTTATCTGCATGCAGCAACATAGCATAGTATGCTCCTCCACCAAAGCCGTGGAAAGTGGAATAAGTATGAAATCCCGCCCTGTAGCCAGCTGCAGAATTATGTTTAATATCTTTCAAGAACCATTCCTGAATCAGAAGGCCATGGGCAAAACTATTGCAGTAAGAAGAAAGTTTTATCTGCTCGTAGGAGTCGTCCGAATATGAATTATTTTTATCCTTTAAATTCCATTCTGTTGTCCATAATTCCTTTTTCGAAGGGCCTTCTAAATAAAATTGCAATTCAATATTCTGTTGGTCATATGATTGGGTATATCGGTTTCGAAGAAATTGCTTAAAATTTCCAAATTGATTTGAACCCAATCCTAAAATTTTTTCATAAGGATTGCGCAATCGTTCATCATAACTTCCATATTGCCATAAGCTTGTACCCGGTGGAATGGAGCAAGTAAAGTGATCACAATCAGGTGCGCCCGAATTTGGATAATAATCATCGCAAAAATTATTGATAGCAATATCGTTCCAGTTGCCGTTTGGCTCATAATAAGGGTGTAGAATCACAGCATCAAATAAATAGCGGTCTTTACCGTCAATTGTAACATAATCGCCATAATGACCAACCATCTCTTCATTCCAATTAGTTGAAAGATCACCTTCTGTGCGTAAAGCATAATAATTTGGTGCGCCACTTTTTAAATTAGCTGCCGGAATACCAACTTTACAATCAAATAAAGGATCATATTTAAAAGCGCCAATAAAGTCGTGATCGTTTTTAAAAGTTTCATTAAAAACATATTCATAGTATGGGTCTAATCAATTATCTTCATAATCTTCTGAAAAAAAGCCGTCCCCAATTTCACTTTCACCCATACCATTTATAAAATACCAATAGTCATCAAATTCATTAAATCCCATAATATCTTGTGCCCATTTCAGATTGCATTCATTGCCCATTTCCACTCCTGCAATATTAATATTTGTAACTCCATTTCCACCTTCCGGTTTCGGATCCGGATTTTTTAGATAATCAACAATTTTGCGACATTGAGAAGCAGATTCACTGATAACATTTAAATCAATAATTACGTCAATAATATAACCTTCACGGTTTTGAATATAATCCACGAGTGCAATAAATTGATCAATATATAATTGTTGCTGATCTAGAAAGGGTAAGTCGTTTTCTTGTTGAAAATAAACATTTGCCGCAGATTCTAAATTACTCTTGTAATTTATATCATCCATCCATTCGTCACAATGTTCACATTCACCATTTACATCAAGGTCATCACCATCGATATCAAGATCATTGATTATTGATTGCATATAAACAGGGTCATCTGCCTGAATATTATTTGTTAACTCATCAGGATCCAATGTTTCATTTGTAATATCATAATACCTAATAATTTCTTCGAGGTCATACCCATATCCTTTTGGAAATTTATCGTCAATTCCATCATCATCGGTATCATAAGGTAAAGCATGCATCCATCGGCTACTGGCTCCACCTGGATAGCGCAAAACGCGTGGTTTCAGATCTGCTAACCACGACCAGGCGTTATCAAAATCATCAGGCACAAAATAATTTATGTTGTCTTCGTCTTCAGGCATATGTTTAGGCAAAAACATTCCTTCAATATGCACTCCAAATAGTCCTTGCATAACGTCCTCAATATAACCTCCGGGTGTAATTGTAATATCCTTGGTAGGATCATAGGCTCGAAATTCAATTATTGTGGTATCAGAAATTGTATCTGAAGAGGCATAAACGCTGTCTTCATACAATATAAATAATGAGTCTTGGCCATCCACTAATATTTCAATTGTATCACCTAGCTGAAATTCCACTACAACTTCATTTGTGTCCTCAAAAGTTGAATCAGGATAAATAGGGTCAATTAAATCAGTCGCCAAAGTGGTTGTTATTTCGTGTCGTAAAACAAGCTGTGTATTGCTGCTCGCAAATGCTAATGCAAGCGAAATAATTAGTATTACCAAAAGGGTAGTTTTGCCGCCTATGGTTTCGTTTTTTGATGTATTTTTCATTATAATAAATTAAAGTAGTGTAAATAAAATTGTTTATTCAAAGTACTTTAACTACATCGTCGTCTGCGTTTATTTAAGCAGGCAAAAGAAATTGGCCTTGGTAGGTTTGTCGTTTTGGTATGTAGAATGTTGATGTAAACCATTTGCTTTAACGGTTCGAAGCTTTGCGAAGTGGCGGCAATTAAACGATATTGTTCTTGGTTTGTATAAATATTTATCTGAAGTAATAATTGTCATAGGTGTAATTAACCAGCCATTTTGCAAAGGTTTTGTTATAGGATGTGCTTGGATGGTTAACTAAAATCTTTATATGAAAAAGTGATTTAAAATTTTAGCCATTTAAAGGTTAAAATTCCACTAAAATGAATAAGTTATTCCAATATTCCAAGGATAAAATAACTCCCAATATTTTGGTACCAAGATAACAACATTAGGATCCTTTTCTATTTCACGAAAATATGCAATACCTGCACCACAACTTTCCTTTAGTGCTATTCTCTCAGTTATCGGAATAAGTGCACCGATACCAAGTCTTGTTTCGATTGCCACCCACGGTGGTGTTGAAAACGAGTGCTCCTCATAAATAGGTGTGCTATCAGGAAAGGGTTCGAGCGATAACCGAGCAATATTGTGCATACTAATGTAGGAAATATCGCATTGACTATAAATAAAGGGAATTATCTTTATGGAATTAAAATGCATGTATCTATTATAACCTAAGGTAAGTCCAATATGTTCAAAAAATGATTCAGCAAAGAATCTATCTTTAAAAAGGTAATATTGGTTATCAATTATTGGGTTATTATCATGGTATTTAAATCCTAAATTGATTGAATTATTTTGCACTGAATCGATAATCCGTTCATAGGCAAAAGACACGTTTTTACCTGCGTGCAAATCATTATAACTTATCGAAATTGTATTGTGAAATGGGGAAGATTGGCAAAACGTAAAAGAATGGCCTATGAAAATAAATAGAAAAATCGTTATTAATAAGCGCATAATTATTTTGAATTAAAATAAGCTGCCATTTAACAAAATGGCAGCTTATTGGATTAAAAAATCAACTATCGATTCTCCAAACTGTTATGTAACCTTTAGAGTTACTTAAAGTGTTTGTATACCAATTTGTTGTGTGAAGTCCAAAATTATAGCCGGTGTTATTTGTATTGTAATCTGCTGTGTACCACTCATTGTAGTACTTTCGTTCACCATACATATAAGTGTTAACTCCTGCATTACTAGTTAGGTAACCCAATGATTTGGCAGACTGTTCCCAATCTCTCTCGTAGTAATTAAATATACCGTTGATACCTGCTGCTGGAAAATTCCCAATTTCATTCCAATGGAGTAAATCAGCTCCAATATCATCCTTATCAACATCAACAACATGGCCAAATGCTTGATAGCATGAATAACCGTCAGATGGCCTGAGAAAAAGAGTCCCAATTGAATATTCAGAATTGCCAATATTCTCATACCGATAATTGATTTTGAATTGGTAACCATGCAATTCGCTTACAACATTAGTTTTAAAATTTTCCGAATTATTATTATCATGGCCATAAATAATATTACTGTTAAGTCTACCATCTTCAAAATCAGTCGCTAATGAAACTACCATTACAGGTATTGTAGTCGCCATAGCTTCAGCTTCACTTACAAATATTTCGCTAATTGAGCCATCAGCATTTGTAAACCATGCAATTATATTATTATTTACAGTTGGGTCTGCTTCTCCGTCGGCGTTAACTCCTGAAGAAATAATTGGCATTAAAGCCATGTCTGCCGTTTCAATATTCGGTATATGAACGGTTGCGTAATAATCTACGTCATAAACAAGACCACCTTCCAAATCGTCGAAATAGTCTGTGCCATCACCATCTGTTCTTAAACTATAATTTTTAGAAAGCTCGGCATTAACTGCTTTTTTGAAATCATAATTTGTTTCGAAAATTTGTTTGAGACTTGCAGATTTAATTTCGGAATTACGGGCACTTTCTATTAAAATGTCAGAATATTCCTTGTTTTTAACCACTTCTAATAAACTTTTTGCGAGTAAGTCTAAGGATTGGTTGATTTTTACATCCTGGTCATCATATCCAAGACTCAATAAATGATTAACATCTTGGTTGTTTGTCCGGAATGTGTTTTGTGAGAATTGAAAGTCAGTATTGCTTAATGGTGATTGAATGTCCTCCTTATTACATGAGGAAAGTAGTATCAAAGTCGTGAAAACTACTACTTGCAATTGAATCCATTTATTGGATGCTATTTTTTTCATTTTGTTAAATTTAAACGTTAAATTAATAAAAACTATTGTCAGGATACGCTCTCAAGTTTTAACACGTCAGTCTAAGAGCTGTCCATGTGAACAGGCTTTTTGGTCTGTAATGGTATGTAGTATCTCGAAAGCATATCCCATAACGTTCCGCGCACAGGCGCAGTTTGGGATTGGCGACCGGGAATCATTCAGCCGACGATAAAGATACAAACAAACGAAAATAATCATCTTTCCTGGATGCCCAAATTGTGCTTGTGCGCTGTTATGCCAAGTGCTTTTAGTCAATGATAAGGTAGGAGTCAGTTTCTTCTCCTTCGTCAATCATTTTAACTTCAATGTCGAATAGTTTGTCAACAGTAAAATTAAACTTTGTAATGTTGGTCCAACCTGATTTTATAAATTTCGTGTCTGTAACAATTATTTTGTCAGTCCGGTTTAATTTGTTGTCCTTTATAACATTAATTAATTGAACAAGGTCGTCCGATGGATTATTCTGTTTGGT
>Ga0163147_10008761_pt1 | contig 11136 bp, 9 predicted proteins | sample OliLakLV19MP6G1_FD_148597 | JGI IMG/M metagenome (GOLD analysis project Ga0163147, IMG submission 148597) | Freshwater microbial mat bacterial communities from Lake Vanda, McMurdo Dry Valleys, Antarctica- Oligotrophic Lake LV.19.MP6.G1 | ecosystem: Environmental > Aquatic > Freshwater > Lake >...
TAAAAACAAATTAAACAATTGGTTAATCGCTTCCAGCTTCGCTCTCGGCAGCAGAAAGCCTGTTGATTTATTAAAAGATTCTTACGGCCAGCAATTGCTCATCAATGAGCTTACGCGCATTAGCTATGGAATTTTCGTCTGATGGAATTGTACCGGCTTACGCCAAACAAATATGGAAGAGTATTAAGCGGAAGAGGTGCAGCCTTGAGTGGCGCTCGTTGGAATAGTGCCGGCACCGAAATGATATATACCTCCTCAAGCAGGTCATTGGCAATGGCAGAAGTTCTTGTGCATCTGACATTAGTTGATATGCCGGTCAACTTTATGATGATGACCATAACGGTGCCGGACCATTTGCGCTATTTAGAGATATTACCAAAAGAGCTTCCTGCTGGCTGGAATCAATTTCCTCTCTCAAAAACCACCCAGAAGATTGGAGATAAATTTATCAGCGGAGAAAAAAGCTGCCTGCTCAAAGTTCCTTCTGTGGTCACCAAAGGCGACTTCAATTACCTGATCAATCCTGCGCACCCGGAGTTCGCATCTATTATCATCACCGGCTATGAACCTTTTCCTTTTGATAACAGACTTTTTGAGAGTTGATGGGCGGTTGCTGAGCTGCGCCGTACTGAGCGAAGCCGAAGTATCGCACATGGAGGAGATGGGCGGGCCGAAGCATGGTAGGTTGATTGTGAAAAAATCTTCAACATCCCGGGGTTTCGGAAGCGTGATGTTTCGCAGAAACAACCGACTGAAGAACACAGGGATCGTTTATTGGCGTAGCCGAAATAAACGAGGGCAAAACAATAGCGGATGTAGGGCGTGGGCGCAATGCATGCTTTTCACCTACCGTTGAAAACGGCTTGCAAGATCTATTCCCGAAATAGCTTTTTTTGATTCGACGTACGCGAGCTTAGGTGCAACCTAAGCTCAACAGGGGGGCGGGGTAGATTGTGGAAATACCTCCAGCATCCCGGTGTTTCGGAAGCGTGATGTTTCGCAGAAACAACCGACTGAAGAACACAGGGATCGTTTATCGGCGTAGCCGAAATAAACGAGGGCAAAACATTTAGATTATGGGCTTATTAGGTTATGGGATTAAAAGATTAAGGGGTAGGTAATACAAAAGCTCAACAGTTTTATTCATTAAGCCCTGAAAGGGCGTGTTAACAGAAAAGGGATTCACCCCTTTTTATGGTTGGGGTCTTTTCGTGGTTCACCCCATTTCATGTAGATTCCCTGCCGTTAGAAACAGCTTACAAGATTCCTACCGTAGATAGCTTTTTTTGATCTTACATACGCGAGCGTAGGTACAACCTACGCTCAACGGTTTAAGATACATCCTAAGCTCATCAAATATTTATTACGCACGCAATTCAAAATCTTTGTTTAGTATTGCTCACCAAATGACAAATCACATCACCCTTTGTCCTTAACCATTACACATTTACCATTTACCATTACACATTTACCATTACACATTTACCATTACACATTTACCATTACATTGAGCGCAGCGAAAATTCTTGTCACCGGCGGATGCGGATACATCGGCAGCCACACGATCGTAGATCTGATCACCTCAGGTTATGAAGTCGTGTCGGTTGATAACGGTGTCAACTCATCTTTTGATGTGCTCGATGGCATAGAAGCTATCACAGGGAAAAGGATTATCAACATCAATGTCGATCTCAGCGAAACCGAAGAAGCACTTGAAGCCATAAAACCATATGGACCGTTTCATGGGATCATCCATTTTGCCGCACTTAAAAGCGTCGAGGAATCGGTGCATAAGCCATTGCGCTATTTTCGTAACAATATCGGAAGCACGCTCACTACGTTAGCCCTTATGGAGAACATGGATATTCCGCATCTGATTTTTTCAAGTTCATGCACGGTATATGGCACCCCTGCAAAGCTTCCGGTCACCGAGGATACACCCTTTGGCAGAGCAGAGAATCCGTATGGCGCAACAAAACAAACGGGTGAAATACTGTATGATCAGTTTTTCAAAAACAAAGCCGGTAAGTCAGGCATCTCGCTGCGCTATTTCAATCCCGCAGGCGCACACCCATCCGCCTTGATCGGAGAATCCCCTACACAAAACGCCACAAACCTGGTGCCTGTCATCACCGAAACGGCCATTGGCTTGCGCGAACAACTTACGGTGTTCGGCGATGACTATCCTAGCCGCGATGGAAGTTGTGTACGTGACTATGTGCATGTCACCGACCTTGCAAGAGCGCATACACTTGCTATCGAACATCTATTACAACATAAAAACGATAACAAATACGAAGTCTACAACCTTGGCATTGGTGAGGGCGTCACTGTGCTTGAAGCTATTTATGCTTTTCAACAAGCTACAGGTGTCAGTGTCAACTATAAAATCGGTCCTCGTCGCTCAGGTGATGTAGCTGCCATCTATGCAGACAATGCACGCATCACAGATCATCTCGGATGGAAACCCTCACAAGACATCCAGTCGATCATGCAGTCAGCATGGGCATGGGAGAAGGCACGGAGGAAATAAAGTATTTATCTATAGTTATTCAATCGGATATCCATTCAATGAAAATCTTCAATCTCCTCCTCGCCGTTATTTTCCTGCTTTTTGCAGCAGTTCAATTAAACGATAGCCCGGATGACATTATGTTCTGGGTAGTGGTCTATGCAGGTGTAGGTATTATATCCGCCTTCGCGGCCTTCAACAAATACAACATGTGGGCCATCCTGCTCGGTCTTGCTGTAGTAGTCTTCGAGATGTTCCGCAAGTTTCCAACGTTTGCAATATGGATCTCTGATGGTATGCCTAGCATCGTAGGTGAGATGCAGGCTTCCTCACCTTATGTGGAGTTAGCAAGAGAATACCTCGGCTTGTGTCTTTGCCTGGCCGTATTGATCTTCCAATATGTTCGGTTTGCAAAACTCCGCAGACAGGAAGCTCCGTTTGTGGAATAATTAACGGGAGTCGTGAGTCGTGAGTGTGAAGGCTGCTTGAACTGTGTTTCGACCTGCTCTCCGCATCCTCGTACTGCAGCTCAACAACCGCGGAGTCGAAGTATGAGTTGTGAGTGTGAAGGTTGCTTGTATTCGGCAACCGCCTCATCACTCGATGATGCGGAATACAGCATTAGCCTCATACATTCAAAAAAAATGGGAAAGCACCCATTCATACTTCTCCAGATTCCAGCGCCAGTCGGCACCATCCCACGGACCTCCAATAGAGGTGTACAAGTATGACAGGCGGACACTGAATATCATCAATGCGATGACAAGCCAAAAGAAGCCAACTCGTGATACAGCACTCCACCGCGTGGATACATGTTGGTATAATCCTGCCAGCGGAAAGGCAAGTAAAGCGTAAAACTCTACATAGCATCTGTGACCGAAAGCGCCACCAAACCACCATGCCCACCAACTGGCAAAAAGATAGGTGGCGATCGTAAACACCAGCAATACCACGGGAGCCTGAAAAGACTTTTTGACCAGGCCCAGAACAATCCCAGCCATCATTAATACGACCAAAGGTGAATACAGAAACAACCCGTTTTGGACATCAAATAGCACCGCCAGTATTTTCGGTTCATTCCAGTATTTGAAACCTTCTTCAGTATAACTATAATAGAACCAGTGACCTGTCATCTCTTTCCAATACATCAATTGCGGAAGAAAGAAAAGGAAAGCTCCGGGAAGCATCCATAAGATGGATCGCGTGTGTTGAAACAGGAATTCTATTCTCTCCTTTAATGCCTTGACCGTATAGACATCATAGAGGGGTATGAGCAACCCAACGATACTATTGGTAGGGCGAATGAGGATGATCCACCCCAGCACTGCACCAAGCAGAAAACTATTCAGCGGTCCCGGTTTTTTTAAATAGCCCGGAATCATGTAGAGCAATAAAGAAAAGAGGAAAAAATTATACACATGGGCGATGTTCATTTCCCGTGTGGCATAATAGTAGAGATTGGTGCCAAAGAAAACGGATACGATCACCCAAAAGGTGACGCCCGGTGAGACCAGTTTTAGTAATGATTTACGGAGAAAGAATAACCCCAGAAAAGCAGCAAGCAATCCGCTTAAGGCAACAATATTGCAATAGAGCGGATTAAAATAATCTGATCTGTCATAACCCAGGATGGGATTTAGATAATAAGCCACCAGGAAGAAAGGCAATTCGAAGATGGCAATGCCGCAAGTATACTTGTTGACGTACTCGCCTTTGTCGTTGTAATACGGCCATACACTACCCGGAGGAAGTTTGTGCACATCCTTGATGATAAATAGCGCGGGCAAATATTGATAGTATCCCTCTGAATCTGACCACAGATTTGATCTGGGTCCCGGGTTGATCCTTGACAACATCACGGGGATCATGACGATAAAAAGTATGAACAGGTAATACCGGCTTATTAGCTTGCCAATCCACAGGCTTGCCAGTCGACTGGCTTGCCAGTCGACTGGCTTGCCAAAGGATATAAGTAGCATGGTCAAAAAAAGTTCCGCGATGAAGCATAAATGTACAGTTTTGTTAACTCGATACAATTTTTCATCACAACTTTCATGTTCTGGCAAGTCAAGCGTTCCACAAAACAATTCAGCGTTGATGCACTTCACATACTAGACATACATCTGGTGTTTTGCTCGTTTGAAGCCATGAGGTTATGACGGGTATATTCAAATGTATTCCCCCGCATTATGAAACCAGGAGCATACCGGAGGAAGTGTCGCCGGATAGACTGCAGAAAAAGTCAAGGTGTCTGCATCACGTCTTCAGGTCAATCAAAGTGTACTCTTCCCGACAGACAGCAGCATAGGTATAGGGGTAGGGCAAGAATGCTGCTATTGCTCAATCGAATCCGTCCCCTGCAAGTCATTTATACACTTTTTATTAAATTGGTGTTTTACTGGAACCGCTTTGTACCTGTGCTATGTGCAATGAGCCCAAATCCTCAAGTGTTTAAACATGATCCGACTTGTAGGAACATCAGCCGGCCTTGGCAATAGTACCACTCAGAATAACACTTTGGTAGGATTTGAGGCAGGTGTAAATGCAACAGGACAGGCTAATACATTTATAGGGGCACTCTCTGGGGCTGCCACAACTGGTGGTGGCAATACCTTCCTTGGAGTTCAGGCTGGGCTAAACGCAACTTCTGGATCAGACAATACATTTCTGGGTCGTGGCGCGGGACGTTCGACAACTACTTCAAGCAATAACACCTTCGTCGGTAAAGATGCAGGATTGAATAATACTTCAGGAACAAAGATTGTACTTATGGGTAAAAGTGCTGGTCTGAATAGTGCCACTGCCGATGGTAATACGTTTATCGGATTTGAATCAGGTAAAGCGAATGTTACCGGAGCAAATAATACTTTTCTGGGAGAAAGTACGGGTGTCTTTTCTACGGCCAGTGATAATACATTTATAGGAAGTAATGCCGGATTGACTAATTCAACAGGAACCAGCAATACATTTATCGGTAGGTCAGCCGGTGAATCTAGTTCCGCAGCTTCGAAGAATACATTCGTCGGCCACAATGCCGGTCAGGTCAATGTCTCAGGAGAGATGAATACGTTTATAGGGATGCAGGCAGGGCGGGCAAATGATTTGGCCAACAGCAATACATTTGTAGGATTTAATGCGGGAGGCTTGAATACAAGCGGCAGTGGAAACACCTTTATCGGCGAGGGCGCTGGAGATACCAATACATCAGCCGGCTCAAACACGTTTGTAGGAAAAGATGCCGGGGGAGCAAACACGGCAGGTGCTTCCAATACTTTTTTAGGCAATGGTGCAGGGCTCGGTAATTCAACAGGCGCTTCTAATACGTTTATTGGCAAAGGAGCAGGTGTAGCAAATACAAGCGGCAACTTTAATGTGATGATTGGGACGGATGCCGGAGCTGCGAATACGACACCTCAGGGTAATATATTTATCGGGTATGAAGCGGGCAAAGCAAATTTAACTGCTGCAAGCAATACGTATGTAGGCCAGCAATCAGGAAAACTGACCACCGGTGGTTCAAATACATTTTTAGGTACGAGTACAGGATTAAATAATACAACGGGTAATCAAAATACTTTTGTTGGCGCATCAGCGGGATTATCGAATGTTGCCGGAGTGAATAATACATTCCTTGGAAACAATGCAGGAGGTAATAACACCTCTGGATCAGGGAATACCTTTCTTGGTAGTTTGACAGGCGGAGTAACTACCGGAAACAATAATACATTCGTCGGACTTCAAGCAGGAAGTGCTACTACTTCAGGAGCGGGAAATACATTTCTAGGTCAGGGTGCAGGTGTTGGAAATACATCAGCAAACGATAATACTTTTGTAGGTAAGGATGCAGGAGGTATTAACACCATTGGCGTTGGAAATACCTTTGTTGGTAAAAATGCCGGTCATAGTAATACCATAGCCATCAATAATACGTTCATCGGGATTGATGCAGGAGCCTCCAATTCTACCGGCACCTCAAACATATTTATTGGTAAAAGTGCCGGCACATCTAATATAGCAGCCAACAATAACATATTTATAGGAAATGATGCAGGATCTGCAAATACAACGGGAACGTCCAATGTATTTATGGGTCTGGGTTTAGGCAGTTTGAGCAATGCAAGTAATAATGTTTTTGTAGGTTTTTCGACAGGAACGCTCAATACCTCCGGCGCAGGCAACACATTTATTGGAGCCGGATCCGGAGATGTGAATACAATAGCCAGTAATAATACATTCATTGGAAAGGATGCCGGGGGAGCCAATGTGACAGGCACTGCGAATACATTTGTTGGATCAGGAGCAGGAGATGTCAATACAGCCAGTGATAATGTTTTTTTTGGAAGTGATGCCGGAGGGGCTAATAGTAGCGGCACCTCTAATACTTTTTTGGGTACAAGGGCTGGTGATGCAAATAGCGTTGGAGGTAAAAACACATTGATTGGAACCGATGCGGGAGGAGCATTGATAACAAATAGTGAAAACACCTTCATAGGATTTAATGCCGGGTTGACCAGTACAAGCTTTGCAAATACGTTTATTGGGTGCAGGTCAGGTGATGCGAATACAACGGGTCTGAATAATACATTCATCGGAGTTGATGCAGGAGGCGACAATACATCTACAAACGACAATACTTTTATTGGGATAAATGCAGGTATGGTCAATACCGTAGGAGCGAATACCTTTATAGGATCCAGGGCCGGCGATGTGAATACAACAGGCATTCGCAATACATTTATTGGTCCTGATGCAGAAGGCGCCAATACAATAACAAGTGATAACACGTTTATCGGCTTTCTGGCCGGCACCTTAAATACAGGTGATTTCAATACATTCCTTGGTGCCGGTGCCGGTGATGCCAATACTATTCCGGACAATAACACTTTTATAGGGCAAACGCAGGAGGAGCTAACACCACCGGTGCTCTCAACACATTTGTAGGTTCGGGAGCAGGTGATTCAAATCTTTCCTCCGAGGGAAATACGTTTGTCGGAGAAAGTGCTGGCCTGGTCAGTTCAGGGCAATCAAATACATTTATTGGCAGAGGAGCGGGTATAGCAAACTCATCCGGTAATAGTAATACTTTCCTAGGGGCCAATGCCGGTGCCGCCAATACAACTGTTTCAGGCAATACCTTTTTAGGTACAAGTGCAGGTGCCACCAATACTACAGGAACTGGAAATACTTTTGTAGGACACCTGGCTGGAAATGCCAATATTACTTCATTGGACAATACGTTTGTAGGAAGGGATGCCGGCCAACTCAGCACAGGAGGACGAAATACGTTTATAGGTAAGTCTGCAGGAGATAGCAATACATCTGCTCAGAATAATACATTTGTTGGCACTGATGCAGGGACTGCCAACTCCACAGCCAGCGGAAATACATTTGTGGGATCAAGTGCCGGTGCCGCAAATACAACGGCAATTCAAAATACATTTGTGGGATCAAGTGCCGGTGCCGTTAATACTACGGCTGCCAGTAATACATTTGTGGGTGCAAATGTCGGCCTTCTTAATTCAACAGGAAATTCAAATACATTTGTTGGCGCAGCTGCGGGTGATGCCAATACTACATCAGATGATAACACATTCATAGGCATGAGTGCCGGTGGAGCCAACTCCACAGGTGCACGAAATACATTCCTCGGTATGAATGCCGGCCTTGGAAATTTAACCGCTAACGACAATACATTTCTAGGAGCAACTGCCGGTGATGCTAACACCACGGGAATACAAAACACATTTATTGGTAGTAGCGCAGGAGGTGTAAGTACTATTTCGAGCGAGAGCACACTTGTAGGCTATCATGCCGGATTTATCACCACAGGAGCAAACAATTCCTTTTTTGGAAGTGGAGCCGGCAATAACCACACCTCGGGACATCATAATACTTTTATTGGGACAGATGCGGATGTGAATCCAGGTACACTGTCAAATGCAACGGCATTAGGTAATTTGGCCAATGTAACTGCATCCAATAAGGTACGTATAGGCAACACGTCTGTATCAGTCATTGAAGGTCAGGTCCCATTTACATTTCCATCCGATGCCCGATTCAAGTTTAATGTTCAAGATTCCAATGTGCCGGGACTTGATTTGATCAATAAACTCCGACCCGTTACGTACCAGTTCGATACCCGTAAGTTTGATCTGCATCTCATGCAAAACATGCCTGATAGTATACGGGAATACAGAATGGCAGGACAAGATTATTCAAAAAGTACAGCCACCATTCAAACGGGATTTCTCGCCCAGGAAGTAGAACAAGCGTGTAAGGACTTACAGTTTTCTTTCAGCGGTCTGCATACACCTGAAAGCGATGTCGACAATTATGGACTGGCCTATGCTTCATTTGTTCCATTATTAGTCAAAGGTATTCAGGAACAACAGGAGCAAATTGTAAACCTTCAAAATGAAAATCTTGCCCTGAAATCCCGACTGGAAGCGATCGAAAAACAAATAAATCTACTCGTTCAAATAAAGTAAAACTCATTTCTATGAAACGCATTTCATATTCTCTCGTATTCACCTTGTGTGTAACTATTTTTATTCTTTCATGTAATAAAGATGAAGACGGACCGCAAGTGATTACCGCTGCAGGTTCTGTTCAGTCTGCCATGGATGAATTCAGAAATCTCCTGGGGGCAAATAATGGAAATGCAGCCGGGTCTCAGCCAGCCGGACGACGCGAAATTAACTGGGATGGATTGCCTGACAGTGTAGCCGTACCAAATGGATACGCGGGTAATTTTTTTAATGATCCGGCCAATGGCCAGACACGGGGCATCGAATTTACAACACCCGGCACTGGACCTATTGTAAGCGCTGATCTCAACAATCCAACCAATACGCCTTCTTCATTTGGCAACATTAATCCTACTTACACTTCTATATTCCCACCCTTCAGCGGAGAAAGGATTTTCTCTCCGATGGGAAGCAATATTGCAGATATACGTTTTTATTTGCCGGGCACCAGCACGCCTGCTGTCGTTCCGGGTTTTGGTGCGGTCTATATCGATGTGGATACAGAAGACAATGACGCGTTTGAATTTTTTGATAAAAACGAAAACTCCCTGGGTACGTATTCAACGCCAGTCATGAACGAAGGGCATGTTTTCCTCGCGGTGCTTTTTGATCATCCCGTTATCCATCATATTCGCATCCGGTATGGAAATGCAGCGTTGGGCCCAAATGACGGTGGCAGCGTCGATGTATCGGTCATGGATGATTTTATATTCGGGGAGCCTCAGCCTGCAGATTAGGGAATCCTTAAGAGTTGACTACATTTTTGAGGGATTGGTCTTTATTGCGCAAATCTATTCCACCTTCGAGGATCGATTTAAGATTGGTCAGATAAAAAGTCCATCCCGTTTTGCAACCGAGATGCCAGTAATGTTTTCCTTTTTCATCAATCGGTATTTCGGACTGAACGAGATCTACTATGTTATGTCCAGATTCTTCTTTGATAGTGACTGCGCAGTTACCGGCTTGTCCAAATGAGAAACGGAAATAATCGTTGTCGTTGCAACCAAGGATTTTACCCAATTCTTCTGCTTCATCTGGCCAGCCGTGCCACCGCCAGGTGTATATGTCGCCTGGCTTTACCAATGCACTGGCCAGGCGCGTTGCTCCATCAGGTCTTCTATACTCGGCCAATCGGAGAAACCAGGATTCAATGCCCTCGCGGGTAGCCCAGGCTTTGTATAATGTTGATTTGTCAGCTCCTACGGAGATGCGGGTGGTGAATTGATTCCAGTTGTACTCTGTCATAATGGTAAGGCTTAGGGGATGATAGGCTTAGGGGATGATAGGCTTATAAGTTGATGGGTTTAAGTGTGGGCATGATCACACTAATGGCACAGAATGCAATCCAATCCGGTTACCTTCCGTGTCAATGAACACGCCCATAAAACCATAGTCTGGATTTATCTCTGTTTTGGGGACAATAATTTTTCCGCCGGCTGCTTCTACGCGATCTAGGATGATCTGCAAATCCGGATTACCATTGAGATAGATCAGTGGACCATCGGTGGCTGAAGGCTGATAAAAACCTTCCGCATAGACCACTGCCCCTCCAATGCCTGTCGAAGGATCGTCTCTTATATGCTTATAAGTTGATGTGTTGATATGTTTATAAGCCTATAAGCTTAGGTGTATGTTTATAAGCCTATAAGCCTATAAGCTTAGGTGCTTATGAGCTTATATTCTTATAGGTTGATAAGTTGATGTGTTGATACGTTTATAAGCCTATAAGCCTATAAGCTTAGGTGCTTGTGAGCTTATATGCTTATAGGTTGATAAGTTGATGTGTTGAGATGTTTATAAGCCTATAAGCCTATAAGCTTAGGTGCTTATGAGCTTATATTCTTATAGGTTGATAAGTTGATGTGTTGATATGTTTATAAGCCTATAAGCCTATAAGCTTAGGTGCTTAAGAGCTTATATTCTTATAGGTTGATAAGTTGATGTGTTGATATGTTTATAAGCCTATAAGCTTAGGTGCTTATGAGCATAGGTGCTTATGAGCTTATATGCTTATAAGTTGATGTGTTGATATGTTTATAAGCCTATAAGCTTAGGTGCTTATGAGCTTATAGGCTTATATGCTTATAAGTTGATGTG
>Ga0163147_10008764_pt1 | contig 11135 bp, 3 predicted proteins | sample OliLakLV19MP6G1_FD_148597 | JGI IMG/M metagenome (GOLD analysis project Ga0163147, IMG submission 148597) | Freshwater microbial mat bacterial communities from Lake Vanda, McMurdo Dry Valleys, Antarctica- Oligotrophic Lake LV.19.MP6.G1 | ecosystem: Environmental > Aquatic > Freshwater > Lake >...
GTTTGTTGTTGTGACATTAAATGGTGTGAGCTTGACCGTCACCGAGGGAAATGATGCTACGCTTGTCCCTCCAACCTCTACCGTAGATGATTGGGGCGCTCTACAAGGATTTATCCAACCCCTCATCGCAGATGGACAGCTTGCTTATAATCCAGTCATGCGTTTGGACAACAACGGGCGCTTAAAGGCTGTTCGCCCAAATAACCAAAATTCTGATTTGAGCGATGTACAAGCAGCGTTCCGTATCGACTTCCAATTACCTAATGAATTATCAGTAGGATGGTTGCGCTGGGATAGGACGTCTGGGGAATTTATTGTACAGACCACCAGTGGTTCACAGAATTATTCTCCCACTGATTTTATTACGAATGGCCGACTGCTATTTGAGCCGTTTGAAGCCGTTTTAAGGGTTGGCTCAGGACAAGTATTAATTGCCAATGCCGCCGGTATTTGGTCTTATCCTAATCTCGGCTTGTCTGCCAGCGATCCCGTGCAATTTGCACCTGTTGCGCTAACCACACCCAGTATCACACCTATTGGGTTTCTGGATTCTGGAAATAGTATCGAATGGAACGGCGGCACATTAATTATTAGCCCCGCCGGAACTCGTAGCTTTACGCTTGATGACGTAACCTTGAGCGAAGATATAGCGAATCGAACCGTGAGTGGGACGGTTCTCATCAACGCACAACCCCAAAATGCTTTCAGTCCCCGCGGATTCATCTGGGATGAGCGCCGTTCTGTCGCTTATAATGACCAGACTGTGCTACTACAGTCTTCGGCTGGGATTGGGTCAGCTACAAGTCTGACTGGATTTGATGCCACCCCAAATGGCGTAGCACAACAATCCGCTTGGTTACAAAATCTTGATAGGGCTATTTATCTTCAAGATGGGGCAACGTGGCTTGAGCAAAACGGCGCGACTCAATGGAACATAGTCACACCCTCACCATTGGATAATCGTCCGCTTTTAAGCCACCCCTTGAGCGACTGGCAACTGACCAACGGACAACTTCAAATCACGATCTCTGGAACGCCATACGGGTTCGGGTTAGTGCCTCGTGGTTTAGGATTCAGCAGTGACCAACTCATCGCCGCAGGGTTAGATAAATCGCAATTTGTCACCATAACCGACGCCTTTACCGAAATGCGTCGATTTACTGATACCTTCGGCGCTCATGCCAATGCGCGTAGTGCGTCATTGGATTATGACCGCATTGAACGTTACGTCGATGCTAGCGGGACATCCCAATTATACGGCTATGATAGGGTTGGCGGGGTATTTGAATGGGATGGCATAGCGTTCATCCCCTCAACCATTAATCCAGAAATCACGCGCCTGCTGGTTGATACACCGCGCTTGCGTTTCCGTCTTGATAAACGACGCTTTATCAAAGAATTTATGTTAGACCCAACCGCGCTGACCTCTGGTGGGTGGGCGCAATATAACTTAGTCGATGGGCGTTTGCCTTTCGATGTAGTCACTGGTGTGACTGCGCTTAATGGCATCTGGTATATCGGTACTGAAATGGGGTTATTCACCTATCCGGTCAACAGCGGTTTTGAGTTATCTCAAACCCAGCGCGCCTTTGATTTACGTCGCACGACCAATGATCCCATCGCCGCTGTTACGCTTTTGGGCGTCCCATTGACTGCGCCCCAAATTATCGTGGTTGAAGGGGCGACAGGGCTTTGTCTTGAAGGGACGAATAGCGGCCTTGCTGCTTGTACACTCCCCGATCCATTTGACCAATTTTTGCTATTTGAGACTCCCCTATGGCGTTGGACAGTCGATGATGGTGTATTGACCGGCCTGTATAAGGAATCCAATGGCGGGTTAATTCCAGACAGGATAACGCTACAAAATAGACAGTGGCCGCATGACAAAATTGAGGCTGCGGTCTCTTGCGAAGGGCGGATGCTCACATTATGGTCTAGTCGCTGGGTTAGCCTACATACGCGCAATACGCCAAGCATCACGGACTCTCAATCAAACACCCACTTTGATACACCACTGAGTGAACTAACCTGTCTAGCGGCAACCATTCCTTTTGTAGATACCATTGTGAATTCTGGCACGCTTATGCGAGATGCTACCAATGGCCTTTGGCGTTTGGGGAATGGTGTATGGCAAGCTGTTCAAAATGGCACGGAACGGGATCGACTTGAAGAAGTTTTAGAAAATCCGCCGACTTTGTATGGCAATCGTTTCCGTCTATCGCAGTATCCCTCACAAACTGGCGGGGCATTGTATAACAACAGTGTGCGTGGTTGGATTCCTATCGAATGGCGATTTAACGACATTACTGAAACCTACACCCTTACACACCACATCTGGACAACCCTTACGGCCTCAATAGGTGGTATATGGGTTGCTACGCCAAATGGTGTGATTGATGTGTCGCTTAATCCTGATGTAACGTTTGACCTCAACGCCTCTCGTATCATTGACCTGCCTGATTCGGACTGCATGGTGACTGATATGAATCCATCGGGTGTGTTGCGGTGCAATAATAATTCAAGCGCTGTATGGTCTGGTGATCTCACCACCGGTCAAGATACAGGGGTATTTGCTACGTCTATCTCGGCCTCGACTGACCCATTCGCATCGGCGACGCTCATTCCAGATGATGGGATGTGGTCATGGGAGATGGTTGATCGTGTGGGGGGCAGTCCCGGACGTTTAGTTGGGACGTTTAATCAAGAGCCTCTTGTGCTTTCGGTAGGTCAATTTAGCTGGGATGCCTTAACTGCGCTCGCATTTGTAGAACCCAAAGTCCTCGACCTGACCTCCTCAGCGGCTGGGTGGTATCGGGTTGCGAATGCACAAACGCGGCTAGATCAATGGGATCGTTCGCCTAATCATTCTGATGCCAGAAGTTACACTGAGGTCACAACCACATGGGATGGAACAGCGACTGCTCTATGCCTATCCGCACAAGACGAGGTGTTAATCATCAGACCGGGCGACTCTGAGACCGTCGGGAGCGCATGTAATGAGTGGTTGGGGAGCGATGATTTATGGCGATACGAGGGGACTCCTTCTGATGGGGTGATGATTCGCAATACCCGTGGGGTCGGCGGAGCAGCACTCCGAACGCTTATTAATGGCGCTTTCAATGATGACGTGATATTGGGCGTCCCATTACCCTATCCCACGTCCGATGGCATGGCCTATGCCCTCCCATCAGCGGCTGGTGTGGTGATCTTCAATGCCGGTTTTAGTCAAAAACAATTGCTCCATGTTGGTCCATTTCCGGGCATTATCGGGGAAGACCTACCACGCGCATTGATTATTCTACCCGATGGCACACCTGGTTATATTGCCAGTGATGGCGCATATACGCTTGACGAGCGCCGTCAACGCGCCCTACCCCTAGACTGGGGAACTGAATCGCTCTTAGCAGATGATGCTCAATACGATGCATTTGGTGCGTTGCGATTGCGCCTTATCGGTACAGATCAAACACAATGGGCTGCTGTCGAATCCGGGCGCGTTCTGGGTATGAATTTACTCATTGACATCAGCCAAGTCGATAAAGCTATTGAGCGTCGCAGCCAATGGGGATTGACCTCCCGCACCGCGCTTCTCACGTTAGAGCAAGAAACAGTCACACTGTCTGTGCCAGATGCTCCTAATCGGTATGTCGGACATCTGCCGGTTGGAACAAAAGTGCGTGAGATTGTACAGATGGGCGATACGGTGGTCTTAATCGGCACAACCGATATCTGGGTGATTGACCTCAACCCAGCGTTACTTGCCATTTTCTCTGAGCCGTCCGTAGTCACCGTCCCTAATACCACGCCTTTAGCGCCTACTGTGGCGCTTCTGACCCCGACTCCGCCATTCACTTCTCAACAATGTTTTGGTGGAGCCGCCGATATGCGTCTGGTCGAGGCCGCCAATATCCAGACTGAAAATGCAGAGCGCTTCGGCTATGATTTCAATACCACGCTCACACTCGTCGCTGGGGGTGAAAATGCGCTTATAAGCCTGACTGGTGAAGGTCAATATGACGGAGACTTTAATAATCTCGCGTTTGAGGTTGATGTTGATGGCGAACTGCAATTGCAGGGCCAAACCAATCGCTTCAATATGCAATTACGCTTGGTTGATAATTATGTCTACCTCCGAGTTGAAGCCCCTGAATTGGGGCAAACACTTGGATGGTATCGCATCCAGATTGAAGATGTTCTCGGCACGCTCCCATTTTTCGGGGGCTTATCAGAGGGTGAAATGCCTCCAATAGAGATCACAGATGAGCAGCGTGAAGAAATACCTTATATCTTCTCACTCTTTGATATTGATGGGTTCACCGTCTCATCACGTACCACCGATAACGTTCGAGGCGTCCATACCTATTGCTTCGACATCAAACTCTTGGAGTTTTTCGAGTCGGCTTCGTTTATTGAAGGTCTAAAGTCTTCAATTGGACTTGTCGGTGATTTGGTAGGGATTCCCGGTTTTGACCCTGCTTTCATCCAAGAAGGTATCAAACAGATTCGGGCATATATCCCGACGTTCGCTCTGGTGATTAATCAAGAGATTGATCAGTCTAGCCAATTTAATGTTGGGTATAGGATTGACCTCAGCACTGACCTCGTAGACCCTTCACTTGATGCAACGGCGACGATGAGAAGTGTCACGGTCATTCAACTGAAAAATCATGGGCAGCCCATTGTAGTGGAGTCGCCAACGACCTTCGAGGATATCGCCACTCTCGCAGAAATCATCCCATCACCATGAGGTAAATCACTGTGGCTATTGCGTTGTGCTTATGTTATGCCTCACACCCAGATGATACCGAAACCAATACTTTTCTGGCGCGGCTGCGCGAGGTCTTGATTGCAGATTACCTAGGCTTAAGGGAGATTGAATATACGATTGGTAAATCACCTAAGACCAAGATAGCAGAGTTCGGGCCGAACCATGTTATCTTCGTCATTAGCAATCGCGCTTTTGCTCATAAAGACTGTCTGATTGACCTCGAATATGCCTCGGAAGAATCTAATGGTGTGAACCTCATCCCAATCAGTTGGAAGGGGATAAGCCTAGCTGAAACCGAAGAATTTTACACACAAAGCATTTCTACGGGCTGGGAAGACTATAAGACGCGCTTGATAACCCTGCAAGAGAAAATAAGCGCACTGAATTGGGTTGGCTTTGATCAATATCTAAAGGCTGAAAAAACTGATAGTGAAGGGGTATTTGCCCGTCAATTTCGTCGCCTAACAGAAGCTATTCAAGACCAGACTTCAACTTATCATTTCATGATTTCATACAATCGAATGAATACGTCTTTTACTAAGGCCATCAAACAGGCATTAGAGTCACCTAATAACCTGAGTCAGACTCGTTATGATGTGTGGTTTGATGCTGATGATATTCGGCCTGCTGAACCATGGCTCAAGGCGATTTTTCGCGGCATTGAGGCGTCGGATACGGTGTTATTGTTTGTTAGTAATAGCTGGCTTGGTTCTTACAACTGTCATGTGGAATATGAACATGCCCTGAAAATGGGCAAATATATCATCCCCATAGAGATACAAGAGACAAACCCTGTGGATAGCAAAGCACAAACGGACTGGTATCTTCCCAACGTCGAGCAGGGGTATCGATATATGCTCACCCGAGAAGGGTGGGAAAATCAAACTGATTCTAGTAAACTCGAGTTAATCATAAAAAAATTGGCGAAATTACGGAAATTTTATGATCCTATTAAAGTTTCGCAGACATTAACAGCATCAATTTACCAATCATCTGACTCTACGTTTACAAATAATCAGCGTGAATTTGAAGACTTAATCGACAGAATACGTGACCGACATGAAAAACTCGCACATCTGACATCCAAACATACCCGGCTGTTGATTCGCGCCCAAAAACGACCCAAAGAACGCGATTTACTCACGCGCAAAGAGTTAGCATCAGTCCGACAATGGGTGCGTGAAAGCGATAAACGAAAAAATCAGCCCCCGCAAGTCGTCGATATACAACTTGATTTCATACGCCTCAGTTCAACCCAATTGTGGTGGCAAAATGCGGCTGTTACAGCGGTTGTTTCGATCATTCTACTGGTGATGTTAGGGATTTTTCTTGCCGGTCAAAGTGCGTTATCAAATCAGGCGCTAGAGGCGCAGCGTGCCATTAATCTAGAGATAGATCGGTCTCTACAAACACTGGCTCAATTAAACCGCCAAACTGAATACCCAGTGGGGCAAAAACCTGATGAGTTATTACAGGTCGGTGACAGTGTTTGGGTGACAGATGAGACCGATGGTTCTTTGAATCGATTGCCTATCAATGGTGATACACCTCCAGCAGCCCTCGAATTAAGCGGGGGGCTGAAAAATCTCCAATATTATCAGGGCTACGTGTGGGTATATGGTCAAACCGAGGCGTTGCTGTATCGTGTTGATACGATGACGAACACCGTTGAGTCGATAAAGCTACCTGCGGCCGCTCATACTATTATTGGGGCTGGGGAGAGAATTTGGGTTCTCTCGAATGTTGATCATGTCTTGTACCAGATTAACGCAACAGTCGCCCCCTTGAATATAGAACGCGAAATTCCAATTGGACAAGACGATGTGAGTTTAGTGGCTGGCGGCAGATATGTCTGGTTACATAATAAAAATCAAGGCATATTAACGCGCTTCGATGCTAATAGCGCCGAGCAACAAGTCTATAATGGGTTTTTAAACAGCACTAAATTCTTATATCAAGCTGGCGACTTATGGTTTATCCGAGACCAGTTCCTAATCCGCATTGATTTTGAAAGCGGTCAAGTCGGTGCTATCAGTGAGGTACTTGTCGCGGTAGATGTCGATATATCTGTTGACGCGGGCGATGTGTATGCAGTTAGTGCAGATAAAACAACATTGCTTCACTTTGACCGTGAAACTTTACATGTTCAGTCTCAATATCAAGTAACCAGCGAAATCAGACGCTGGTATAACACACCTGATCATCTCTGGATATTCACCGCGACGAGTGAAGCATTCATATTTGATAAGGCACAGAAAACACTGGTCACAACACAGCTCATTCAGGGCAACCAAGAGCCATCTATACCTCTCAGTGATGGGACAAACTTATGGATTACACCCAATAAACAAGGGACGAGCTATGTTTTCGATAGCACCGATGGCACACTCTATCGACAATTCCAATTGTGTTCAGAGGTTAGTACGCCGGTTTTTGACGGCGCACAAATGTGGTTTGGCTGCCCTACGCAACAGCGGGTTATCTCTTTGCCTGCTCACCTCGCCTTCTTTGGAGAGCGCACCTCGTTGGAAGATGAGAGGCAACATCAACCTATTCTCATCGACCGCTGGTTATGGATGATCCAAGAACAAACCGGACGCTTACTTATTTACGATACGGTGCAAGATCAGCTTGTGTCTGAGGTTATCTTAACTCCCGGCCTTGTCCCATTGGTAGAAGATGGGGAATATTTATGGACGGGGGTTGCATCCACGGGGCAGGTCATCCGGATTTCACCGAACGAATTTAGCCTAAATGCTCCTCAAGAGACTTATATTCAAACGGTAGATTTAGGGCGATCATTTGCCACGATAGACGTATTCGAACGTTATATCTGGCTGCGTCATAATGACCCACGTCCCGGCATTAAACTCAGCGTGATTGACCGTGATGCGGTCAGTATCACGCGCCGAGTTCAAGATAGTGAGCTAGGAATCGGAATTTGGGGCGCAATCACTTATAACAACGAGGTATGGGCGGTAGGGGCAACGGGATCCGCAGGTTTTTTGATCCGTATGACCGCCAGTGGCGAGATATTAGAAGAAATTGACATCCCAGACACCCTTTACTCTGCTTGGAACATTATCCCCATAGGCGATACGCTGTGGTTGAATGTGGTTGTTCCACGAGCCGATGAAGTCATTACCGTCCTATTTGGGCTGATGGGCGATTCTGAAGCCCTGCGAGAGATGCAAGAAGGAGGGTTATTCTCCGTTCGAGGGTATATTCCCTCCACACAAACATGGCGCTCTGAGCAGTGGCGAGTGCCAACCACGGTGTCTAATCCAATTGAAGATGATGTTTGGATATGGTTCAGCATATTAGGGACACCGCCCGCGTTCACTGACGCAGAGGTGGGGTCAGAATCTGGCGAAATAGCGCTGAATATCACGACAGGTGAAGTCGTCTCATTCATAGACCGTTGTAATCAGACTACTAATACTGGAGAGATTCGTTATGGCATGAGCAGTGCGCCGATGCGCCATGGAGATTTTATCTATGCGGGATGTTATGATGAAAGCAATGAATTTGTTGTATATGACATCAAAACAAAAATGCTTCATCGCATATATGATGATTTGGGGCGACGGCCACGCCCTAGTATCCATGCTGAGGGACAAGTTTGGGTTGTTTTTGAAGCCACCAACACACTCGCAGTATTTGATGAGGCAACCGGAGAACTCATTAGCCAACTCTCTGTTGATGAAGGGCCTAGTATTCCTCTCATACAAGACGGGTTTGCGTGGATTTATCATAGTTTATCAGACACGCTTCAGCGTATCACGATAGTTTCGCGTTAAATTTCAACATGATAAATCAAAATATTTGGTAACTACTCAGTAGTGCAAATGTAGCATAAACAAGAAGACTCTGGATAGAATATAGGCATGAATGAAAAACGAGACACCTCACCCTTAGAAGAGTTGGACAGAGCGGGCTTGATTGATCTGATTATTGAGCTGCGAGAATTGGTCGAAAAACTGCGTGAAGAAATTCAATCGTTGAGAGATCAGCTCAACAAAAACAGCCGTAATAGCAGCAAGCCGCCCAGCAGTGATGGGTTCAAAAAGCCCAAAAGTTTACGCGAAAAAGGTAAGCGAGCCAACGGCGGACAACTCGGCCATGCGGGCAAAACCTTGTACAAGGTGGAAAATCCTGATGTCATTTTGCCGCATCTGCCGCAAGCGTGTGGTTATTGTCAGGCTGATTTAAGCGGGGTGGGGATTGAGGAGGTCGAAAAACGTCAGGTGTTTGATATTGCGCCTGCCCAGATCGTGGTCAGCGAACACCATGGCATGAGCAAAATTTGCCCGTGCTGCGGCAAGCGAACCCGAGCTGTTTTTCCAACCGGGGTCAATCATGGCGTGCAATATGGCCCGCACCTGCGAGCGCAAATCGCCTATTTGAGCAGTTATCAATTGATCCCGACAGCGCGTTTGTCAGAATTATTAAACGATTTTTACGGTCAAACCGTCAGCGAAGCGACCATTTTAGACGTCATAGCCGATTTATCACAAGCGGTTGAGCCAAGTTTGGAAGCAATTAAAATGGGTCTGCTGGAGGCAGCGGTTCTGCACTCGGATGAGACCAGCGTGTGGGTAGATGGCAAAACCGAGTGGCTGCATGTGCTGTCAAATCAGGCGTTGACCTACTACCATATTCATGAAAAACGCGGTCAGAAAGCTACCAACAGCATCGGTTTAATCCCTGAATTTACGGGGTATTTATTGCACGACGCTTTCGCCTCGTATTTTGTCTTTGAAAAATGCCAGCATGTGCTTTGCAACGCCCATATTTTGCGCGAATTAACCTTTTTATTCGAAGAACAAGCGCAAGCGTGGGCGGGGGATTTAAAGGAGTTGCTACTGGAGATTAAGCGGACGGTTGAGCAATCTCACGCGCAAGGGCAATTGACATCTGACCAATTAGAGGCGTTTGGTCAACGCTACGCAGCGATAGTAGGCGCAGGGCAACACTTCAATCCACCCCCTATTAAACCTAAAATTCCCCAACGCGGACGACAAAAACAATCTCCCGCCCGAAATTTACTCCAACGGCTTGAGAAATATCAGGCGGCTATTTTGATGTTTATGCACGATTTCCGTGTCCCGTTCGACAATAATTTAGCCGAGCGCGACTTAAGGATGATGAAACTCAGGCAAAAAATATCGGGCGGCTTTCGAACAAAACGTGGCGCTCATCTGTTTGCGCGCGTGCGATCTTACATCTCCACGGTTCGCAAACACGGCAACAATGTCCTCGAGACCATCTCCTCCGCCTTGAGTGGCGATCCTTTCATTCCTCACCATCGATCTATGGCTGAGTAGTTACCATTGGAATGCCTATTCCCGTTGGCCTAACGGTGAAATCACCACTATATTGTCCAAAGAAGGCTCCTCCTTCAAACTTACTTGGAAATTCTTCAACAAAGCCTTCAACTCCACCAAAATATGCATTGACTCCACCTGCTGGCACTCCTCCCCCCGACCCGTTATAGGAGAAGGTTGAGCGTTGGAAGGTTGAGAAATTGTAGACAATTTCACGACCAGTCTGGCCACCAATGCCGATGGGTCCTATTATAGAAATAATACCACCAACGCTGATACCTTCTAGATAGCCGGTATCTCCATAGAAAATATTCTCTGGAATTGTTGGCGTTACATAACCATTGAACGAATTGATTGCTCGCTCAATTGCTTGGCGGGTAGCATATTCATCAATTAAAGCTTGTTCAAGGGCTTCTGAATATGCTTGGATAGTTGGATATAAAGACATATCAAGCACACAAGGATAGCAGGAATATACTTGTGTCCAAGTAGGCGTTCCCCCACTCTTAAGTATATCAAATAGAATTTCGCATTGTCCCCATCTTCCTGCATCAAAGTTACCCGAACCCGGTTCAATGCCTCGAGCTGGGCAGGGTACTTGACGTCCAGTCGGGTCTGTATTCATAACGGTATTCCCTTCAACCCATGAATACCCATTCAGACTCATAGGCCGACCCGCCAAGCCTTCCCACGGATCCAGACTTGCCCACTGAGCCGCCCCCGCATCATAATACCGCGCACGGTGATATTGCAGCGCGTTGCTATCCAACATCTCACCTGTGAAACGAAAAGGTTGCGAGTAAATGCCTTCGACATTCATCGGCACGCCATAAGGTTCGTATGCACCCATCGCGGTGATATCTGTATTGGCTGCGATTTCTGCCCGCACTGAACCGAGGCCATCTTGTACAGTATACACCCAATTATTCGCGGCGTTTTGTGTCGCGTGGATTCCGCGTGGTATATGGATACCAAGTCACGTTGTAAAGTCTCACTAGCAAATTGATCTATACTGATCGAAATTACAAGCGATTCTAGAC
>Ga0163147_10008773_pt1 | contig 11126 bp, 7 predicted proteins | sample OliLakLV19MP6G1_FD_148597 | JGI IMG/M metagenome (GOLD analysis project Ga0163147, IMG submission 148597) | Freshwater microbial mat bacterial communities from Lake Vanda, McMurdo Dry Valleys, Antarctica- Oligotrophic Lake LV.19.MP6.G1 | ecosystem: Environmental > Aquatic > Freshwater > Lake >...
GATCAATCCTGCCGTCCGCAACATCTTCGATTTCAAGTACGAAGATTTTGAATTGCTGCACTATGATCCGTACCCGGGCATCAAGGCGCCGGTGGCGGTGTGAGGGGGGAGATTAGGGTTACCCTAATTCCTCATTCCACCCGATACACCTTCACCTCAAACCTTCCCTCTTCGATCGGCGTCATCGTTTCGCCGCCGCTCAGCAGCAGGCCGCTGAACCGGCCGTAGAAGGTGTTGTTGCGGAAACTATCGATCTCGATATTCAGGTCGTTGCTCACGTCGTTGGATACACCAGTATAATTAAAGGTGTCGCGGGCGCTGAATTCGGGGCCGCCCCAGCGAAAATCCTTGATTTGCAGCACGGCGCGGGCGGGTGTGTAGGGATATTCACCATTGGCTTCATCGAACTCGAAACCGAGCGCCATACCGAGGGTGGGGTGTACCGGGTCGTCTTGCCGGATGACTTCCACGTATTTCCGCGACGGACTGAAATAGTTGCTCAGGGTGTCGAGTTGCGCTTTACTGCGATTGCCCCGGGGCAGGAAGTTGGAGGCTCCTGCTTTCATGGGATGCGTGAGCACGATTTCCTTGCCTTTGAAGCGGAACCGGAGGCCACTTTCGGGTGGGGGCGGCAAAAAAACGAATGGAATAAAGATTGTACTCAGGAGGAGCCGGAAGATCATGACGACCGCTTGGTGAGCATTTCCCAAAGGTCTTCGTAAGGGATGATCTCGATGGCGAAGGTTTGGCGGGCCAGTTCTGGCGGCAGGGTTTTTAATTCCTCCAGTTCCCGCTGGATTTTTCGGTCGGCGCTGGCTTGTTCAAATTCCCGTTTGGCGAGCGCCATGAGCATTTTTACAAAAATCGCGCTCCGACGATTCAGGTCGTTTTCCAGGTAACGCTGGCGGTATTTGTCCAAACCCTCCTCGGAGAAGTCCGATTCTTTTTTGGCACCAGGCGTGAGGCTGTACAGCACAGGCAGTAGCACCAGGGGGATGTTCATGCCTTCCTTGTCTTTGTTGAGGATGGAAAAGTCGTTGCTGAATTTGGCAAAGCGGAATGTGCCGTCTACTTGGATCACTTTTTGAGCATCCAACTTTTTGAGTTGCGCCAGCAGGTGCAGGTAGCCGCCGTAAAGGTGCCAGTCGTCGCGGGCATTTCCACCCAGCAGTTCGTAACGCGCTTGCTGTATGGCCTTGGCATAAATGGCAAGTGCTTCCTCATAGCGGCGGGCGTAGAGGCAATAGTGAAAGTGCGCCTCCATGAGTTTGAACCAGTTGTAGTCGCCTTCGGTCACATGGTTCATGCAGAACGCTATGGTTTCTTCACATTGCCCGTCGAAGATGCGGAGTTGGGTCAGGCAGAGGATTTTTTGGAGTGCTATGGAAAAAAGTGCGCCTTTGTTGGTATTTTTTCGAGACTCCAAAATATCTAGAGCCTTGTTACAAATAGACAATGCTTCATTGCAATCGTTTATCGAGAAACATTTGATGACCCCGATCTGGAAGGTATAGTAATAAAAAGCAGAGGTGTCTGTTTTTTCTGCAAGCGGCAATAATTCCTCGTAGTATTGAGTAGCAATTTGATGGACGTCCTGATTAGGAGAGCGTTTGACTACATAATAGTTGACAAGATTTTCATGGTAATCGAATGCCAGCATTTCTAAACGGCGAATTTCTTCGTATTTTCGATGGAGACTGGTATATTGTTCGTGTAATGCCGAGTCTCCAAGTGCACGTGCGTAGTACATCCGAATGACACGTACTATATCTGCCGCCAGTTCTACGAACTCATATTTAATAGCCTGTTCTAAAGTTTGTTCCAACAGGTAGATGCCTGCTTTCTTAGCATCATTTCGGGTCAAAAGGAGATAAGCAGCGGCAAAGTCCTTGTAACAACTGGAAACGGCTCGTGCTCTGTCAGTATACAAGGGTTGGTTCGTATCAATAAAAAATGACGTGTTTACCAACTGCCGCACCAACCTTATCTTCAACTTGCGGTAATTGGCATCCTTAGGATTATTGATACCATAAAAGTGCTTAGCCGCCTGCGCATCGTCCTTAAATTTCCCCTTGACAATGCCATCATACAGTTCATCTACCAAGTTGGAGGGTTTCCCAGAGCCTCCCAGCATCTCAATATTTTTGGCTTTGTGCCGGGTAATCAAACCTACCAAATCTTTTAAGGCATCAAACTCCATGTTTTAGGCTGTTTTTCGATGAAAAAAATTTCATTTAGAAGATCTTTGACGAGTTAGCCGCGTAAATGTATGGATCAAAATCGTGTAAACTGTCCTGTTTTTTCCAGGTGCGTCACGCCCATCTTTGTGTCTAGAAATGAGGATGATTTGCCGCGCACCCTTTCCAATCAGCATCTTTTGATTTACCTAGGGTTATTGTGTAAGGGTAAACCCCGAGTTTTTTTAAGGTGCATCAAAGTTGAGTAGAAACACTGATCAAATCCACCTAAAAGACCCAAAAATATTCCTAATCATAACCGCTATCGCTTCGATTTAAATTTTGAAATAAAAGCAAAAATAACTCATTTTCTTTTTTGAAAAAGAGTTATTACGGAATTAAAAGTAGTAATTCGTGTCGTTTGACATAGGATGTAAATTCTATTGCCCAACATCTATGGATCAAAACCGTGCAAACTGTCCTGTGGCAGTCTTGGAGGGCGATTGACCTTTGTAGCAGATTCAACATCAAAACAAATCTCGCTATGAACGTTTCTTTGGTAAACCGCTCCCTCTCCCTTTTCGCAGTTATCGCACTGGCCCTCACTACTATGTCGTTCCGGGCGCCTGAAAGCCCAATGACTGGACCAACCTCTGTTGTGGTAACATCTTCCGCAATTTTGGTGAATCCTAACCTAGTGCCTGCTGCGGATCATGTGATCGTAACTCTGCAAAATGCAACGGGAGCAGTAGTAGGTACTCGATACACTACACCTGGTCAGGTGGTCAGTTTTACCAAGCCTTCAGATAGTACCTCAGGATATGTAATTCGGACTGACTATTTTGGTACTTCAAATGAATATATGATTGGAGATGAATTGCAGATGTAAACAATAAATTGCCTTCATATTTAATCCTTTTTGTCCCAGCGCCATCGTCGTGCAGGAGGGCTCCCGTCAAAAATATATTGGAACCGCAAGGGCCAGTAAAAACAATCCTTTTTGTTAGCAAGTAATATTTGGTTCTTCCCTCAGAACCTCATTAAAAACCAAAAGCCGTTGCCCGCGCTCTATTTAAAATAGAGGGCGGGTCGGCAATACCGCTGCTCCTCAGGAGCGGCCAACAGTTTGTAGTGTTTGTTTTTTGTTAAATACAGAGATCGCGTCGTACAGATGCGCTCTCACCCAAACATCATGCGCATTGCCTGTCCGGCAGTGTGAAGATGATTTTCTTCTTTGCTGCTGTACTTAAGAACTACAAAAGCAATCTTTCTTAGCCGTGATGCCTCCAGGTGTCACGGTTTTTTTCTTTTTGGCTGGCTGGTTATTACCTTTGCGATCCCCCGCGTCAAAATTTTTAGTAGGAACCGACGGGCTGTTGTGCTCGTTTTCAGAATAAAAGATGGGTGCTTTGTAAGATGAGATTCATTGGTAGCAAAACAACTGATTATAAACGCAATGGGTTACACAGCCGCAGAGCGGCGAAAGATTGGTAGGTTGTCGTCAGAATATATATTTTGAAGGTGCAGCGCACCGGAATACAAGGCCGGTGCGCTGCACCTCCTGAATATTATTTGCCTAAAATACTACAAATCTTTCGCCGCTCTGCGGCTGTGCTAAACACGAAATACGAATCACGCCCTCAGTACATTCTACATTACATGGAACTTTCCACCCGCTACAACCCCTCCGAGACCGAACAACGCTGGTATGCCCATTGGGAAAACCGCGGTTATTTCCGCTCCACGCCCGACGATCGCGAGCCATTCACCATCGTCATCCCACCCCCCAACGTGACGGGTGTGCTGCACATGGGGCACATGCTCAACAATACCATTCAGGATATTCTGATCCGCAAAGCCCGGCTCGACGGCAAAAACGCCTGCTGGGTGCCTGGTACCGACCACGCGAGCATTGCGACCGAGGCCAAAGTGGTGCACTGGCTGCGGGAAGAGAAAAAACTGCGCAAAGCCGACCTCACCCGGGAGCAGTTCATGGAATACGCCTACCAGTGGAAAGAAAAATACGGCGGCATCATCCTCAATCAGTTGCGTACACTCGGTGCCAGTTGCGACTGGGACCGCACGGCTTTTACGATGGATAAGGGCTACTATGCCGACTGCATTCGCGTATTTGTAGACTTGTACAGCAAAGACAAATTGTACCGGGGATTGCGGATGGTCAACTGGGATCCGGCGGCAAAAACGGTGCTTTCCAACGAGGAAGTGATCCACGGCGAAGAAAATGCCCAACTTTTTTACATTCGCTATGCACTCGAAGGCGCCGTTCCCGCTCCGGATGGCGAAGTGGAGGGAATCACGATTGCGACCCAGCGTCCGGAGACTATCTTTGCCGACGTTGCGGTGGCAGTCAATCCCAAAGACCCGCGCTATACGCATTTGGTGGGTAAAAAGGTATTGATCCCGTTGATTGACCGGGCTATTCCCATCATCGCCGACGATTATGTAGACATCGAATTCGGTACCGGCGCCTTGAAAATCACGCCTGCACACGATCCCAATGACTATGAAGTGGGTCAACGCCACCACCTGGAAGTGATTGATACCATCAGCGATGATGGCAAAATCAACGACGCCTGCACCTATGCACCCATCGTTGGAATGGACCGTTTTGAAGCGCGGAAAGCCATGAAACCTGCCCTAGAGGCGAGTGGTCATCTGGTGAAAATCCAGGATTATATGACCAATATCGGCCGTTCGGAGCGCACAGGCGCAGTCGTGGAGCCAAAACTTTCGCTTCAATGGTTCGTAAAAATGGCTGCGCTCGGCGAACCTGCGCTCAAGGCCGTGCTGGACGAAGAGGTGAAATTTTACCCGCCCAATTTCCAGAACCTTTACCGCAACTGGATGGAGAACCTGCGCGACTGGTGCATCTCCCGCCAACTCTGGTGGGGACAGCAGATACCGGCCTGGTACCTGAAATCGGAAGGGCTGAGCAGGGAAACCCACGTTTTTGTCGCGGCTACCGCGGACGAGGCCCTCGCCCAAGCACAAGCCGCAACCGGCAATCCACAATTGACAATCAACGACTTGCGTCAGGATGAAGACGTGCTCGATACCTGGGCGTCGTCGTGGATCTGGCCCATCTCCGTATTCAACGGCTTCCAGGACCCGAAAGGCGAGGTGAACTACTATTACCCGACCAATGTATTGGTGACGGGCTGGGACATTATCTTTTTCTGGGTGGCGCGGATGATCATGGCGGGTTACGAGTACCGGGGTGAGAAGCCGTTTCAAGCCGTGTATTTCACCGGTATGGTGCGCGACAAGCAGCGTCGTAAAATGTCCAAGTCGCTGGGCAACTCGCCCGACGCACTGAAGCTGATCGCTGACTTTGGTGCCGACGGCGTACGTTACGGCCTGATGTCGAGCGCAGCGGCAGGCGGCGATATTTTGTTCGATGAAAAACTATGCGAGAACGGGCGCAACTTCTGCAACAAACTCTGGAACGCGCTGCGCCTGGTAAAAGGCTGGCAGATTACAGAAACGGCTGAAAATGAAGAGGTGACGCGCAAAAATGCGCTCGCCGTGCGCTGGCTCCGGGAAAAATTTCAGCAAGTGCTGGCGGAAGTAGAGCGTGATTTCGAACAATTCCGGCTGAGCGAAGCGTTGCTTTCGCTCTACGGGTTTGTATGGGACGACTTTTGTTCCTGGTACCTCGAAATGATCAAACCGGGTTACGAGCAGCCGATTGACCGGGCGACGTACGAAGCCACGATCCAGATGTACGCCCATCTGATGGTGGCGATGCATCCGTTCATGCCTTTTATTACCGAAGAAATCTGGCACCAATTGGCCGAGCGTGCGGACGGCGACGATTGTTGCCGCCAGTCTTATCTGAAATCGGAAACCGCTGATGCTGCCTTGATCCAGAAAGTGGAATCGGCCAAAGGCATCATCACCAATATCCGCGATGTGCGCAATCAGAACCAGGTAAAACCCCGCGATCCGCTGACCGTGCGGGTGCAGTCCAGTGACTCGGCGCGGGCCTTGTTCGAGCAGGAGGGCTTGAAGGAGATGGTGATGAAAATGGCCGTACTGGAGTCGTTTGATCTGTCGGATATAGAACCGGAAAATGCTAAATCATTTATTTCCGGTACGGAAAAGTACTACGTCGTGCTCAATCAAGTGATTGATATTGAAGGAGAACGCAAAAAAATCACGACCGAACTGGAATATCAGCGCGGCTTTGTGAAGTCCATCGAAGGAAAACTCAGCAACGAGCGCTTCGTGAGCAGCGCACCTGCTGCCGTGGTAGAAGCAGAGCGCAAAAAACTGGCTGACGGTTTGTCGAGGATTGCGATGCTGGAAGAGTCGCTAGGGAAACTGGGATGAGTATTAAGGTCGCCCGGGTAGAACTTTTTTTTGACAGGATGGACAGGATTTACAGGATTAATAAATTTTAAAACCCAATCTTGTTTATCCTGTAAATCCTGTAAATCCTGTCAAAAAAAACCTTATCAGGTATCACAATCAGTTTCAGGCGACCATTTCCGGAACAATCACTTCTAACGCATCGGGTATAATCACCGCTTTTACCTCCTTTACCTTGCCAAGATACTCGCCATCTACCTGAAAATGTATTCTTTTGGCCGACTTCATCATCAATGCGTTGGTTTGAAACAGTGCTGTCTTTTCCGGATTAAAGGCGGTGTGCAGAAAGATCATTTTGAATATTTCAATAAAGGAGACTTGTTTGATGGCGATGACCTCAAACAAGTCGTCGTCCAGTTGGCCGATCGGATTGATGACCGCGCCGCTGCCGTATTTGGTGGCATTTGCGATCACAATCATTTCGGCTTTGATATGAGTGACTTTTTTATCCACCCGCATTTCAATTTCCATTCGGGGATTTTGCCAAAGCACTTTTAAAGAAGCGATGACGTATCCCCACATGCCCCGAATGCGCTGACTTTCAAATCGTTTGATCGCGTATGCATTCAGGCCAATATCACTCAGATGAATGCAGAGATGGCTGTTGATTTTTGTGGCATGTATTTTTTTGGAATGACCTTGTACCAGCGTATCCAGTGCTTTCACAGGGTCGTTGCTGATGCCCAGTTCTTTGGCGAGCCCGTTGGCAGACCCGGCGGGCAAGATACCCAAAGCGATATTTTGCTGAAGTAAACATTCGGCCACCAGTTTGACAGTGCCATCTCCCCCCACAGCCACCACTTGATGGGGAGAGAACGATTTTATTTTATCCAGTATGGTTTGTAAAGAACAGCCTTTTGTCAGGTGATGTAATTCAATCGTATGACTGGAAGTTGTGAAATAATCTATGATCGCCTGGGGCCAGTCAATTGTATTGTGTCCTGAATTAGGATTAATAATAAAAAGTAACTTTAAAGCGCCTTTTTGTATCATGATGGTATAATAATGACCAAGAATGATCTATATTTAAAACGGTATGATAAAAAAATCAAAGTACGGTACTATAACAGTAAAGGTATATCATGGTTACGGTCATCAACATAATCTTACGGTGTATGGTCACGTATTGGCTGGCAAACGCGCGGGTAGAAGCAGGTTTAGCAACAATGTCCTCACCAACGCCCTTCATTTGCTTAAATTGTTTATAGTCAGGCCAATCCCCAGAGCACGCATCCGGTTGCAATGGGGAGAGCAGCAATTTTACGGAACTACAGAACCAGACGGATTTTTCAAGTTTGAATGGGAGTCCTCTGCCACGGTGCCGGCAGGATGGCATCCGGTGAATGTGCAATTATTAGGTGTTAATAATCAGGCAGTTGCAACAGGTGAAGGTAAAATTTTCGTGCCACATTCGACGCAATATGGTTTTATCTCTGATATTGATGATACGGTACTGGTATCCCACTCTTCCACAACCGGCAAGCGGCTCAGAGTCATGTTTACAAAAAATCCGCGAAGTCGGAAAACCTTCGCGGATGTAGTGAAATTCTATCATTTACTTGCCCTCGCCCATACAGAACCGGACTTGCTTAATCCATTTTTTTATGTCTCCAGCAGTGAGTGGAATTTATATGATGACCTCAACGAATTTTTCAAACACAACGAACTCCCCAAAGGCGCATTCCTTTTAAGCCAGATAAAAAAATGGCATCAGTTACTCAAAACGGGCAAGACCAAACATCAGGGTAAATTAATCAGAATTACCAGAATACTCCATGCATTTCCAAAGCAACGATTTGTTTTGTTGGGCGATAACTCACAAAGCGATCCCGAAATTTATGCGGCTTTAGCGAATAAATTTCCGGATAATATCGTGGCAATCTACCTGAGAAATATCCGGGCAAATAAAGAAATGCCGACCCGACTGTTATTGGACTCTATTCAAAAAAAGGAAATCCATACCTGTCTGTTCAAACATACAGATGAAGCCATTTTGCATTCTCGATCCATTGGATTGATTGATTAATTTCACACGACGACCCGGCGGCACAACGAATTGATAAAATGTCGTCGTTGTGTCGTTGTGTCGTCGTGTGAAACCCAATGTCGTTACTTCACCTCCAACTCAAACACTACGCGCCTGTTCTGTTCTCGACCGGCAGCATACATATTAGTCGCGATCGGCTTGCTTTCTCCATAACCTATACTGGAGACCCGGTTGGTGTCGACACCTTTTTTCACGAGATATTCGTAGCAGGCTTTGGCGCGGCGCTCGGAGAGGGCCTGGTTCATTTTGTCATCGCCCTGGCTGTCCGTGTGGCCGCTGATATTGAGGCTATATTCTGGGTATGTATTCATCACGGACATGACTTCATCAAGCACAGCGTACGATTTTTGCAGCAGCACGGCTTTGCCCGATTCGAATTGTACCAGTTTGATAGCGCGTTCGAGTTTGGCCTTGTCTTCTTTTTTGATTTCAGGACAGCCCCTCAGCGCCAATGTACCCGGCCGATCTGGACAACGGTCATCATTGTCGTAAATGCCGTCGCCATCGGTATCCGGGCAGCCTTTGTGTGCGGAATCACCTTTTTTATCCGGGCAAGCGTCGTCTTTGTCCGCTACACCATCGCTGTCGCGGTCCGGGCAGCCCCTGGTAGAGGCTGGTCCTTTGGCATCCGGGCAGGCATCGTCTGCATCGTTGGTGCCGTCGTTGTCGCGGTCGAGAATGGGGCAGCCGTTGTTGGAAGCCGGCCCTTTTTCACGCGGGCATTTATCTTTATTGTCTGCCAGTCCGTCGTCATCGCTGTCCGGGCAACCTGCCATCGCAAGTGTTCCTTTTTCATCCGGACATGCGTCGTCGCCATCAGCGATGCCGTCGCCGTCTTTATCGGGGCAACCCATCATGGCGACCAAACCTGCCATATCGGGGCATTTATCGTCTATATCCACTACCGTGTCGCCGTCGCGGTCGGGGCAGCCACGCATAGGCATCGGTCCCGCGACATCCGGGCAGCGGTCGTCCAGATCCGTGATGCCATCGCCGTCGCGGTCGGGGCAGCCCATCAGCGCAGCAATGCCCGGCACATCGGGACATTTATCTTCTTCATCGGACACACCGTCTTTGTCGCGGTCATCTATGCCAAAATAAACAGTAACCCCTACGCCATGGTGCCAGCCTGGACGATTTTCAATTGAAAAGCGATATTGGGTAATCGCGTTGATATATACGTTTGGAACGACCCGTATGTTAAAGCCCAGACCCGCAGGAATATTGAAATCAAATGCTTCCGAATCGAAGTTGTACGTAGAACCTACACCCAGTTGTACAAACGGATTGATGAAATTTCCATGCTTGAACAAGTTGTTCTGTAGCAGCACGTCCAGATTGCCCAGCAAATCACTGCGGCCTAAGGCATTGCCATCTGTTTTAGCGGTACCCATTTTGAGCGGCACCACCAAAAAAGAATTTTTGGAAATTTTGCAGTTGTAAGCGATTTCCACGCCGCGGCCTTTGGCATCTGAATAAATGTCTTGCCAGTCCTGCCACGCAGGTTCGGGATTTTGATAATTGTACCAGAGGTAGCGGAAAGTAACCCCGTGGTTGGGCTGGGCAGCCGCGTCGTATTGAGTGAGCAACAAGATGATCGCAATGCAAAAAGTAGTAATGATTTTTTTCATAATAAAGGAAAGATTTGAGTGGTTAGGAACGCGGCACCAATAACTTAGTCATTTTAGGTCAACCATTTTTTCATCAGACAACACTATTTTTCTGCGAATAGTGGGGCTATTTAAAGAAAAATAGCGGCCGTATGATGGAACAAAGGGTGGCATCAAATGACTAAGTTATTGGTGCCGCGTTCCTTAGGTGAATTGTTTTGATTCAACGGAGCAACTTTAACAAATTTCCGAAAATCTTCATGCCAAACATTTATTGGGGAAATGACCTGCCGTTTTATTTGAAGCCGACCGTTTTTGAAAGCCGCGAATTCGGGTGCGGAAGATGTTTGCAAAACTTTAACGACAATATACCTCCTTGTCTTAACGTTTTTTTAACTACAAATGTTAATTTTGCACCGGCTTTTTGATGCACGATCGCTCAACACAACGTCCGGGCGATTTGTAGCATCAAAAAGTAGCAAATTCATGATTGACGTGTTGATCCCGGCCTGGAATGAGGAAGATGCGCTTCCCTTGGTGCTAGCCGGATTGCCAAAAAACTGGGTGCGAAATGTTATCGTGTGCGATAATGGCTCTACGGATCGTACGGCTGCCGTCGCTCGGGCGAATGGAGGGATAGTTATTAGCCAGCCTCTACGTGGTTACGGAAATGCCTGTCTGGCCGGAATGCGTTACCTGAAAACCCTGCCTCCGTCTGAACAGCCTCAAATTGTAGTCTTCCTGGACGGTGATTATTCAGACTATCCGGACGAGCTGCCAAACGTGGTGGCTCCGATTTTGAATGAAGGGAAAGATATGGTCATTGGCTCGCGGCGATTGGGCGGTATGGAACCCGGCGCGATGACTTTCCCGCAGCGGTTCGGCAATTGGCTGGCCCCG
>Ga0163147_10008778_pt1 | contig 11121 bp, 13 predicted proteins | sample OliLakLV19MP6G1_FD_148597 | JGI IMG/M metagenome (GOLD analysis project Ga0163147, IMG submission 148597) | Freshwater microbial mat bacterial communities from Lake Vanda, McMurdo Dry Valleys, Antarctica- Oligotrophic Lake LV.19.MP6.G1 | ecosystem: Environmental > Aquatic > Freshwater > Lake >...
GCGTAGCACCCGGTCGTACATCACCACAAAACCCTTTGTTCCTTTCAAAATGTTGAATTGGCGCATAGATACAAGACTAAATTACAGTCTCATATGTTTCTGAACTTATGCAACAGTGTCTCGACATGGTTGCTCTGGTGGGAACCTTTTGGAAGTTGGATCCGCTCGCCGCATACCTGCCGAATTTGAAGGATGGATTGTATCCGGTGATGAGGCCGACGAGGGAGGAGTTGATGAAATACGGGTCTATTCTAAGTCGAATTTAACGATACATTTCTCGGCGCGAACTCTGGGTAGGTTTAGTCTGCTCCACTGCGCATCGCCACCCTTGAGACTTATAGACTTGATGCCGATCTGTTCTGCCTTGAAAGCAGCAAGTCGGCTGGTGTTACCATGTCTGCACACAAACACGACGGATTGATATTTTTTGAGCATATTCTTTTGTTTCTTTAAGAATTGATCAAGGTTGTGAAAAGGGACATGCACTGATTCGGGAATATGGTGATCCGCATATTCACCCTCATTACGGACATCAATAATAAACGAGTCATTACTTAAATTTATTTTTTCTTTGTTCTTTATCTTCTCCCAAACCTTGTCAGGAGTTTCGTTGAATAGTAACGGGAACACTTCCTCTGATGTAAGTTCCTTGATGATGGGAGCTTTTGTAACAGGAACAATCCCACTCTCTCCCTTGAGAAGATGCTCATTTTCTATCGTAGGGAAACTTGTTGGATCTAAGTATTGAAAATATTCATCAATGTATGGGAATGGGCTGTCAGGGCAAATAAACACTGCAATCTTTTCTTCACCAGATAATTTCTGTTTAGAAAGATGATTGAGAAGTCCAACGAGCGCAAAGCCTGAACTTGGTCCTACAAAAAGGCCAGCACGACAGAGGTCCATAGATAGTTTGAATGACTCGGTTGTCCCGACTTCTTCCTGATGATCGAGAACTGATTTCCAATCAAAAGCGATTTCTCTCAAGAGATTACTCGTTCGTACACCTGGTATTGGATTGTTTGCAATTCGAGATACCCCGATGATTTCAATGTCAGGGTTTTGTTTTTTGAGATATGAGCCATTGCCAACGATTGATCCGGTTGTTCCAAGACCAACTGAGAGCAAAGATATCTTTCCCTTGGTCTGCTCCCATATCTGCGGACCGGTCCATTTGTAATGGGCCTGTGGATTTGCCTCGTTATCATACTGACCAGGGTTAAACCAATTATTCTCTTTGGCCCAGACTTTGGCTTTATAAATACCGCTTGTCTGGTCGCTTGGATCGGGACAGATCGGTTCTTCATTGACGATTATTTCGGTGCCAAGGAATCTCAATATATTCAATTTACCCCGACTTACTTCGTGCGATACGACTGCTTTTGTGTGAGGAATACCCATGAGTCGAGCAATTACCGCAAGAGAGAAGACTGTGTTGCCGGACGAGTTCTCGATAACAGTATCTATATTTGAGAGCAGTCCTTTTTCCTTCTGGTCCAAAAGCATGTTGTATGCAGGAAGCGATTTCACATTTGCGAGTGGTAGAGCATTCATAAGTTTTGCAAAAATTCTCACCCCATTCTTTCGATACGGATTGAGATGATCAGGAATTTCCACAAGCGGAGTATACGGAGCATTGTCTGGATTGAGAAAATCAAGAATAGCATTATTGCCCTCGAAGGTATTCAATATTTTTTGTTCGTTAGTTTTTATCTCCATAGTCAAAAGTAAATTCAGTATCTATCTGTTCCGTAAGGTCACCGAAACGCTCTTTGATAAAAGCTTGAGAAACATATTTTGTATGAAGTTCCCAGATTTTCTTGAGTCGTGCGTTGCGATTGTCGGGCAATGAATCGACAAGCTCAAGGATAGTTTTCAAAAGATTTTGGTTGTCGGGATTAAGTTTCTCTACAGAGAGCCGTGCACCATTTTGATCAATATCTCTTATGTGTTCGTCGTCAGTAAAAAAACCGATTATCTTCGCAGATGGAATATGACTCTTTATAAAATCAATATCTTTCTGATTGCGTATTTTATTGCCAATCACTCGCACACTTTCAGCAACACCCGCTTCGTCGGCAAGGTCAATGTATTTGATATACACCTCAATGCTTCGCATGGTTGGTTCGACTATAAGGCAAGTCAGATCAAACTGAGCATGAAGTGTGCCCGCAAAAGAATCGACTCCGGCAACCATGTCTGTCACTACGTATCCATGTGCATCGTCGGTATGACTCAAAATACTTTCAAGAATAGCAAGGTTGTTATGGTAACAACTCGCACCGATATCTTCTTCTTGGTACGTACCAACCGCAAACACAGAAAGGTTACCCTTACGGAGTCCGTATTTTCCAAGAGGGGTACTTTGAATTGATGCGAGTCTTACGATATTTGATTTTCGTGTCGGTGGTGTTGATTTACGAAAGGCACCGAGATTTTCGATATCATTATTACCGACGAGCCATTTCTTTATTTCGTCAGTTGGTCCTGGAGCAGATATGTGTTTGTCAAAGGGAATAGCAATAAAGCCAAGTAATTCCGGAGCATGGATATTGAGGTCAGCATCAAAGACAACGACTGGCTTAGTTGTTTGACTTGATACATATAAAGCGAATGAGGCGCACAATGTGCTTTTGCCCGATCCGCCTTTCCCAACAAAGGCTATTCTCATAACTTATTTTTTACAGTTTTTACACGTACCACGAACCATAATATCCGATATGAAGGCATCACGAGGTAGACTTTCTCTGCTTATATGAACCTCCTTAATCTTCCCGCAATCATTGCAAACGAAATGATCGTGGCTCTCTTTAGATGATTCATAGGCAACCGATTTGCTATCGACAAGTACTCGTTTGATGGTGCTGTCCTTAAGTAGTTGTTCGACATTACGAAAGACTGTCGAATAGTCAGCATTCGGAATAGCTTTGTGAATCTCGGCGATGGTTAGTAGATGCTTCTTTTTAAGCAGTTTTACTATTTGGTCTTTGTATATATTAGTTCTCATTATGCAAGTGGTTTGCATAATAAACTAAACTGGTGAGGAAGTAAATAACTGAGGTGATCTGGAAAGACCGTCCCACTGGCAAAGTCGTTCTTTTCAATGACCAGAACCAAATTGCCCTTATAGGCAACAAGGTTAACAACTTCTTGTTATTGCCAGGTGGAGGGATAGAAGGTGACGAAAGTATTCTCGACGGTGTAAAGCGTGAATGCCAAGAAGAGACTGGTTGTGAAATAGAGATCATCAAAGAGCTTGGGGTCACTGAAGATTTTCGTTCAAGAGACAGCAAACACTGCATAAGCTTCGGCTATGCAGCAAAAGTCATTTCTTATGGCACGCCAGCTCTCACGGAAAGTGAGATAGACATCGGCGCCTATGTGAAGTGGCTCTCAATCTCCGAAGCGTACGAACTATTTGCAATCCAAGAAGAAAAAGTAAAAAAAGGTGAAGTAAAGTTTTACAACACCTGTTTCAACATTTTCCGTGACTCACTCTTCATTCGTCTCGCTCAAGAGCTGATTAAAAAATAATCTTACGTACCTCTAATCTTGTTGGTAATGCTGCTCGTTGAGACTTCTTCTTCAATGTAACGAGGTAGAAATCGAACTTTGGTGTCGGGTGAGGCGACTGCGACATTCGCAATTCTTTGTTGGACTTTTGCTGTATTGACTGGATCTTTTCCAAAGACAACACTAGCAGGTTTGAGCAATTGCAACGTTTCAATGCTGCTCGGACTTACATCTGAGATGTACACAAAGTCCACAAACTTAATGCCTGCAACCATCATCACCCTCTGCTTTTTAATGATGACAGGCCTCTGTATGTCTTTATAACTACGTGCGTATGCGTCTGAGAGTACCTTAATCGAGTAGATTGTATTTATATTGATCCGCCATATAACACTGACAATGAACAATGGGTTTATATCGATAAAGTTAATTCTCCTAAGATTAAGAAGTGGTTAGGTAAAGTTGTTGGGAAAGAAGCTGAGGATCTTACTCGACATGACAAATGGCTCTGCATGATGTATCCGAGATTAAAACTTCTTAAAGATCTACTTTCTGATAAGGGGTCAATCTTTATTTCTATTGACGATGACGAGAGTCATTATTTGAAAACAATAATGGATGAGATTTTTGGTAGAGATAATTTGTTGCAAATATCATCTGGGAGAAAAAGATGAAAATCTGTAACGACTACTACAACAATCTCGAGCACTGCGGACTTGATGGAAAGACTCCGAATGAAATGGTACAGTCAAAGAAAGGGACAGATGTCCGTGCTTAAAACATTGGCTCCGCATCTGGGACAACGTTCGAAAAGCTATTATTGAGGAAAGTTCTATTGGGAAAATCTTGAAAGCTTAAATTTACTTATATCTATATCAGTTTTTCCATCTATAGCTAATTGTGCCAGTACTTCTCCAACCGCGGCAGAGTGTTTAAAACCATGTCCGGAACATGGAGATGCAAGAATAATTCGATTATTTTTAGGATGGGTATCTATAATAAAGTCTGAATCAGGTGTAACTGTATATAAACATGAAATGGCTTTGATACATTTATCATTCATGCCATTCATGTAATCTTTAATGTATTTAGAATACATCCTATCGATTTCATCTGTGCTTATATTACGATCTACACCTTCTGGATCCGTAGTAATTGAATAATCTTCGGAAGCAATCTTTATACCACCATTTACCCCATCTATTGCAGGGAATCCATATATATCTACTCCATTGCCAAAATCCCAAATAAAGATCGGGAAATTTTCTGGCTTATAATTCTCATAGTTCTCTTTAATATCAAACCAATAAAGTACTTGTCTATAGATAGTAAAAAGATTTTTATACTCAGGGAAGAATTTAGATACCCATGCACCGGCAGAAACAATTAGCTTATCTGTAATATATTCACCTTTATCAGTGATCACTTTAACAGTATCACCATCTTGGCTGAAACTCACCACTTTTTCATTTATATTTATTTGTGCGCCATTTTTATTAGCTAACTCTAATTGAGTTTTTATGCAGAGTTCAGGTTTTAAAAAGCCGGCATTCTTTTCGTAATATCCTACTTCAAGACCTTTAATTTTAAATTGTGGAAATCGGTTTTTTATTTCTCCTGCTGTTAAAACCTCATGTTCAATATGATACTTTTCAGCAGTTGCAATTGTTTGCTGTATAAAATTTTTCTTTCCATGTATTGCATTACTTTCTGCATTACCAAGAATTAATCCTCCATTTTTATAAAGGAGTTTCTTTCCCGAAGCTTTCTCTAGTTCATCCCAAATCTCATAGGAGCGTAATGCAAGAGGAACATATTCATCTCCTTCGCCAATAGCTTGTCGAGTAATGCGTGTATCACCATGAGCAGATCCTAATTTATGGGGAGGAACATACTGATCAATACCTAATACATTTTTACCCTTCTTTGAAAGTTGATAGAGTGCAGCACTCCCCATTGCACCAAGACCGAGGACTATCGTGTCGTATCTTTCATTCATTTATTTCTTTATGATTTTGTTGATATCTATTTGAGCAAGATTCCCACATCCCGCTGTACGCATTGATTCCTTGAGTTCTGTAGTAAAGATGCTCAAGACATCAATAAGGCCGTCTTTACCATTCATAGCAAGTCCATAAAGAGCAGGACGACCAATAAATACAGCTTTTGCACCAAGTGCTATGGCTTTAAATATGTCTGATCCACTGCGTACCCCTCCATCAAGATAAACATCAATCTTTTCTCTTATATCAGGTGTAAGTGTTGTAAGACCATCAAGAGTTGCTACAGCTTCATCATTTTGTCTTCCTCCATGATTTGAAATAACAATTCCTTTGGCACCAACTTCAATAGCTTTTTTGGCATCATCATTATTTAGTATTCCTTTAAGAACAATAGGGAGCTTTGAGTAGGAAACAATTTCTTTTATTACATTCCAATCAAGAACCATTGGCATGTATTTTTCATAATAATCATCGAGGGTTGTATAGGGTAATTCTGGATTTTCCGGAAATACTGGGAGTTTATGAACTGGAAATTCTACAGGTTCCACATTTGGATCACTTTTGCACATTGAACAGCCGGTAACAGCGTCAATGGTAAGAACAATCGCTGAACATCCTGATTGCTCTGCTTTATCAATATATTTCTTCATCAGATTAACATCTTTATACATTAGAAGCTGATACCAGGTATGTGATAGATCTGAATCTATCTCATTAAAATCAAGAGTGGAGAAAGAAGAAATAACATAGTCAGTACCAAAAGACTTTGCAGCTGCGGAGGTATCCGCTTCTCCCTTTAGAGTAAACATTTTATGCCAAGCAGTTGGAGCTATCATGACTGGAGCAGATATAGTTTTCCCTAATACCTTTATTGTTGTATCTAAATCACTGGTGGTTACTTCACTTGGTACGATCTCATAATTAGAATAAACATCCAGATTAGCCTTAAATGCTTTACCCGTTCCTGCTGTTTTTTGAATGTAATCAGTAAGACTAGCTCCAAGCTTATTGATTGCTGCATCCTTATAATCAGATACTGACTTTATGCCCTGAGTATTCATAGAAAAACATTATACCACAAATAAATAATTATTTACTATTTCTGCCGGGTACATTCAACAAGCAAGTGCAACACTTTACTTTGCCTTACAAATGCTCGACATGGTGGCCGAGATAGGAACCTTTTGGAAGCTGGATCCACTCGCCGCATACCTGCCGAATTTGAAGGATGGATTGTATCCGGTGATGAGGCCGACGAGGGAGGAGTTGGCGAATTATAGATTGGGATTTAAGGTTTAGATCCTAAAATGCTAAAATGGCCCCATGAAGCTTTCTTTAGATTTAGAATTAGCAAAAACATATACAAGTACTAGTCAGAAGGCTCGAGTCTTAACAGAAGGCTGGGTCCTAGGCGAAGTCTATTGTCCTAGTTGTGGTGGTCCTGTAGATAATTATAACAACAATAAACCTGTTGCTGATTTCTATTGTAAAAAATGTATCGAGGATTTTGAATTAAAATCAAAGAATGGAAAGATCGGAAAGAAGGTATCTGCTGGCGCATACAATCAAATGATTAAGCGTATCAGCTCCCCTACGAAACCAAACTTTTTCTTTATGGGTTATCTCGACACCATGAATGTAAATGATTTCTTCGTGGTCCCTAAACACTTCTTTGTTTCTGAGATAATTGAGGAAAGAAAACCTCTAGCCGATACAGCACGACGTGCTGGTTGGATTGGGTCCAATATCTTATTTTCAAAGATACCTAAGGCGGGACAGATATTTTATGTCGAAGATGGTAAAGAGATACCAAAAGTGGATGTTCTTGAAAAATGGCAAAAGACTGTCTTCTTGAAAAAGATAAAGAAAGCTGATGCGAAAGGCTGGATTTTAGATATCATGAATTGTATCGACGCTTTGAATAAGCAGGAATTTACCCTTGCAGATGTATACTCTTTTGAGAGTGATTTGAAAGTAATCCATCCTGAAAATAAGAATATTAAGCCGAAGATAAGACAGCAATTACAATTCTTGCGAGATAAGGGGTACATCGAGTTTATTGGTGATGGTATCTACAAATTGAAGTAATTGACTTTTGTTCTGATTCGATCAACGATCAGAACATGAGCGAAGAAATAAAAACATTTCCAAAGCATGCATGCCAGTTTTGTGGCTGTGAGCGTAAGTTGGTTGAAACGCTTATTGACGATGAGTTTATTTGGAATGAAGTCGACCAGATGTACCAACCGAATAAGTTCACCGATATGTTTGAACATACAGGCAAACAGCGTTGTTCACAGTGTAAGGAAGACTGGACCGGATTATAGAAGTCCCAAGCAACTAGGTATTAACAACTTTTAATTTAAGACTGCTGTATTAAAAGTTCAGGGCTTAAATTTTAATTTGCGTTTCTAACTTCTTGCTTAAACTCATCTAACTTTTCCTGGGTTATCCACAGTCGTTTAGAGAATAGATCAATATGAGCCTATATTTAAGGGTTTTACAGCATTTGACTTTACTATGCTAATATACTAGTATAGTAGAAGGTCTTACTATATTACCCTAAAAATATAGAAAAACATATGGAAGAAATACTAAAATACGTTCAAAACCAACTTGTCCAGGCTCCTTTCCGCCTAAAGTCATATACGGAGAACGAGCAAGGCAAGAAATATCCTCAAAGAAATATCTACGTGAAAGTAGACAAGTATCTGAGGGATTTTCTACATGCACCAAATGCCCAAGATCGCTGGATCATTATCCCCGGTCTCCGAGGTGTTGGAAAAACGACAATACTAGCTCAGCTTTATTTAAATTACTATCAAGAGATCGGTGATCGAAGAATGCTCTACATTTCTCTCGATGAGGTGGTGAATGTTCTCGGTTCATCCCTAAAGGATGTTTTGATCGCTTACGAAAGAATCATTGGTGAGAGTTTTGAAAAGCTCACCAAGCCAGTTTTTATATTTATCGATGAGGCACAATATGATCCTAAATGGGCTTCTGTATTAAAAACCGTTTATGATAGGTCCAACAAGGTTTTTGTTGCTTGTAGCGGATCATCTGCTGTTTCTCTGCAGACTAACCCAGACGTTATCCGTCGATCGATCTTCCAGAAACTGTTCCCAACAAGTTTTACAGAATTTCTAATGATTCGGGATGGTAAATTACCCATCAAAGGTCTTAAGCAAAATATTAAAGATGCATTGTTTAATGCGGAGTCAGCTAAAGAGGTATACAGCAAATTAAAAGCCCTTGAACAAAACGTAACAAACGCATGGTCATCCATCGATCGACATTACGTAGATGAATATTTGAAAATTGGTACGCTTCCTTTTGCAATCCAAATGAAGGATGAGGTTCGTGTGTACCAGACTATTACACTCTTGCTCGACAAGGTCATTAATCAGGACGTACAGAGCCTTGGTAGGTTTGATCCCAAAACTCTCAGTCATATTAAACGTGTACTCTTTCTAATGGCAGAGTCAGATGTGGTCAGTGTTCAGAATCTCTCGAAAATGCTTGGGACAAGCGTAAGTACCATCACAAATATTCTTGAGGTTCTCGAACACGCCGAGCTATTGATACGCGTTATGCCTTATGGTTCAAACTCAAAGAAAGTTAGAAAACCTTCACGCTATCAATTTATGTCTTCGGCAATGAGGTCGGCATTCCTTTCTGTCGCTGGTAATGAGCAGATATTTGCAAGTCAAAAAGGCCGTCTCATGGAAGATATTGTTGCAATGACGCTTTACCGAGAATTTGTAGCAAACAGTCGAGGAGCTCTCAATTATGATAGTTCTAAAGCCGGTGCTGATTTTATACTCACGATAGCTGAGAAGAATATTGTTCCGATAGAGGTTGGTATTGGAGATAAAGCGGGCACACAGGTAAAAAATACTATGAAGAAGGTTGGCTCCGCAAAGTACGGAATTGTTATCTGTAAAAATGCGCTAACTCTAGTTGAACAGGATAATATTGTTAAGGTTCCGCTAGATTACTTCCTTCTTATATAAATCTATGAACCCCGTTGCAACAAACACAACCGAAAAAGAAACATACATCAAGTGCAAGAAATGTAGCACTGAGGTTTCTGTTATTACAAAAGGTAATCTAACTCCATGCAAGTGTGAAGCTATTTCCGTTGATGGGTCAAAGGATCTTGTAAGGGTCATTGGTAATCCAGAAGACTACGAGGAAATACAAAAATAATTATATGAAAAGTATTACAGATTTAACAAAAAGAATAATTGCTTTCCGTGATGCGAGAGATTGGAAACAATTCCATAATCCAAAGGATGTCGCACTCTCTCTTGTTTTGGAAGCTGGTGAGGTTATGGAACATTTCCAATGGAAGAATAAAGAAGAGGTGGAAAAGTATGTGAAAGAAAATAAGGAAGCCATTGGTGAAGAGTTGGCTGATGTTCTGTACTGGGTACTACTTATGAGTCACGATTTAAATATTGATGTGCTTGATGCTTTAGAAAAGAAAATCAGAAAAAATGAGGAGAAGTATCCGGTCGAAAAAGCAAAAGGAAAACATACTAAGTACAACAAGTTATGATTGTCTACCAATCTACAAAGCTTGGATTTTTAAATGATGCTTCAAATGGAATTGAGGACGTTGTAAGAGCTCGAGTTAAAGAGAAACTTAATATTGATATTCAAGTTGGAAGCAGTGAGTATAACTCTTGGAAGAATTCTCTAGGAGACGCGATGTATAAAGTAATGCAGACAGATAAAATTCCTGATGATTCTGGAGTCGCTATCGAATATTCAATACCTAGAACAAAAAATAGAATTGATTTTATTATCACCGGCGAAGATGAATATGGTAAAGAAAAAGTGGTTATCATTGAACTTAAGCAGTGGACCGATATACAGAAAACAGATAAAGACGCTGTCGTAGTAACTCGTTTTAAAAGTGGTCCAAGCGAAGAGTTGCACCCTTCATATCAAGCATGGTCATACTCAACACTGCTCTACGGTTTTAATGCAACTGTATACGAAGAAAAAATCGGTCTTGAGCCTTGTGCTTATCTACATAATCATATCGATAAAGATGTCGTCCTAAGCCCATTTTATTCTGATTATTTAAGTAAGGCACCAGCCTTTTGCAAAGGCGACAAAGAAAAGCTTCAAGATTTTATAGCTAAATTTGTTAAGTATGGCGAGAAGAAAAACACACTCTATAGAATTGATCATGGTGAAATTCGTCCGTCAAAGAACTTAGCCGACAGTCTCGCCTCAATGCTTAAGGGAAATGAAGAATTCATCATGATTGATGAGCAAAAAATTGTATATGAGACCGCACTATCTCTTACTAAGAAATCCTCAAAAACAAACAAAAATATATTGATAGTTGAAGGTGGTCCTGGCACAGGTAAGTCAGTCGTTGACCCTCCCCCCAAATTTAGTACACTATCCTTGTATAATTACTAGATAATTAATACAAGCACATGAAAAAAAGAATCGCTCCAGACATCAAGGATCAAATCATTAACCGCATTAAGAATGACGGTATTACCGTCCTGCAAGCAGCAACAGACCACGGTGTGTCAGAGAACACCATCTACGGCTGGATTGCCAAGAAAACAGAAGGACA
>Ga0163147_10008779_pt1 | contig 11121 bp, 10 predicted proteins | sample OliLakLV19MP6G1_FD_148597 | JGI IMG/M metagenome (GOLD analysis project Ga0163147, IMG submission 148597) | Freshwater microbial mat bacterial communities from Lake Vanda, McMurdo Dry Valleys, Antarctica- Oligotrophic Lake LV.19.MP6.G1 | ecosystem: Environmental > Aquatic > Freshwater > Lake >...
ATATAAAAAAACGCATTGTTGTCCGATAAAAGTACAAAATATTGTTGACACAAACGTAATTGCCTGATTATTAGGCGATATTATTTGTATTTGTTTTGTTTTTGAAAAGTAAGCCACTCTAAAAGAGCGAAAATTGCTCTTGATTATGAAAGATTTTTGGCCAGTCTTTGTCAGGGTTCTCTAAAAATCTAATTAAATTGATGTAATTGAACAAATGGATTTTGCAAAAACTTACAAGATTTGAAAACGCCCAACTTCTCTTGAGTTGTTTTTGTATGACTGTCATAAGCAAATTGGCTATTAAAGCACAATAGATTTGAATTTTTATTGCATTTTCATTGTCTCCCAAAAAGTATCGTAATGGAAAATTCTGTTTGAGTTGTTTAAACAATAATTCTATTTGCCAACGAAGTTTATATATGGCCGCAATTAAATCTGCCCTCATTTCAAATAGATTCGTTAAAAACTCAAACTCCCTTTTAAGTACCCTATCGTAGAAACGAACTTTCCGAAGTTTTAACTTACTCATCTCTTGACCATCTTTTACAGTAAGCTCGATGATTTGGTCTTCAAGCACACCGGAATGAATATGTTCTTTTATTTCATTCTGCATTAACGATTCATAAACGGCATTATCCTTTATTCTGGTAACAAATCCGGTGTTGTTGTTGCTGAATTTTTGAAATGCTTTATAGTCGTTGTAACCCTTATCAAACACATAAATTGTATTGGAATCCATTTTTAGTTTACTGAGTAAAACGTGGTCGTTGGTGGCTGCGTGTGTAAACCAAACTAATTTTGGAATAGTTTCATCAACATTTATTACTGTATGTACTTTGATGCCTCCTTTGCGTTTGCCGCTTGTTGGTTTTCGTCCAACACATTTCATAATGTCCTTAAACAGGCTGATAGTGGTGCTGTCAAAGATTTCAATATTCTTATGTATGACATCTTTAATTCGGCTGTCCGAGAAAATATGTCCATATTTTTTGAAGAGTTCATTGTAGATGATACCAAAAACATCAGCACATCTTCGTTGATTGGCATCGCCTAAAGTACTTCTCTTTGGAATATGCTCTAACTGAAAATGTTTTGTTTTACCTGATAGTCCAAGCATTGCACCCGATACTTCCCGTAATGATGTACATTTTGCAAAGGCACAAAACAACATACTTATTAGGTGGTCTTTGGTCTTAAACTTCTTGATATATCGGTCTGACTGGCACTTATTCCTTGCCTTTTGAAGAATAGTGGGCTCAATTAAAGAAATCAGCTGTCCGAAAACGGAGTGTCCAAAAAAATAATTACTTTTATTCATTGTAGGTTAGTTTTAGCGAACCAAAACTACAAAACAAAAGAAGCCTAAGCACTATGCTTGGCTTCTTTTAAAATCTTTTATCGGACAACAGTGTTTCGATACCATAAGTCCGACTAAATATAAGGTTTTTTTCTAAAGGAGCTAATATTAGATATTTAAATTCTAAAACACTAAATGTTTAATAATGGCAAGAAACCGTCTTGTAAATATTTCTCTATAGTTGGTCTTAAGTGACAATCTCAAATATTTAAAAGATATCCTTTTATGGTTACTTAAAACTGCGTGTAGAGCTATATACGATAGCATGTGGGCCTTGATCTCATTTACTGCTGTAGGATAAATTTTAATAAAAACCTCATCCCTACCAACACTTGCAACCAATTCTTGCATACGACTAAGAAGTTTCCCCTCGTTGAATATCATTACACTTCTTTCTTCATGGTTAACTATATAACTTGTTATTGTCGGAACCATATATATCTTGTAACGAGCAGATAATCTCAACCAAAGGTCCCAATCCTCTGAAACAGATAATTTACGCGATTCATTGAACGGAAATTTTAGCGCGATTTCTTTTTTCAGAAAAACGCCATTGCAACTTAATATATTTCCACCCACCAAAATTTCATTCGCTAAGGCAGCGTCGCCAACATTACTTTTTACAAGTTCCGTATTGCTATTCTTTACCATATAGTTCAAGTGAAACAGTTCGGGAAAGTTCTTATCTAAAATAGTTTTGTGCGCCGTTAAAAGATGATTGGGTTTAGCAAGGTCATCTGAATCAAAAAAGTTGATATAATCACCTTTGGCTTGCTTTGCTCCAAAATTACGCGCAAAACCTCTTTCGCTATTCGGGATCTTATAATAGGCGACTTTTGATGTAACGATGTTCCTAACAATTTCTTCTGTATCATCAGTGCTCCCATCATCAACAATTATCACTTCAAAATTCTGGTATTCTTGCTCGAGTAGCGATATCACAGTTTTTGTAATAAGGCCAGCTCTATTATACGTTGGTATAACAATAGAGAAAAGGATCTTATCTTTTATATTTTCTTTGTGGGTCACAATTAAACGATCTTACAATAAATATCCGACCCTTTGAAATTATTTTCCCAGCCTAAATTCAATTCCATATTGTTCTCTGCATTAAATATAGTATAACCATTTCTCTTTAGGAAATCGCTCATAGCTTTTAAACTCGCTCCTTGGGCTTCTAAATTTGCATCATTTGCCTCAATAAATAGTGCGGGTTTGAATTCTCTAATGGTCGTTTGAGAACCTTCCAGAACTTTCATTTCAAATCCCTCTACATCTATTTTTATAAGGTTTATTTTGCTAATCGCATTAGTCTTTGAATACTCATCAAGCGTTGTCACAACTACTTCCTCAATTTGGGTACTCACTTTTTTACCGGCAGGCTTGATCCTGTTACCGCCTGAATTTTTTGCATTCTCAACATACATCGTTAATTTTTCGGCTTTCTCTCCAAGAGCCAAATGCTCTAGAGTTATGTTATATATGCTTGGGTTTAAAGATAAATTCTCCTTAAAGCGTTTGTATGTCTTCGTAAAAGGTTCAAAACTATAAACCTTACCACTGCCTCCAATTCTTTCAGCCATCATTAAAGCAGTTTGCCCAATATTTCCGCCAACGTCGATCACAACATCACCTTCTTTTAAATATTTCAAAGAGCCAAATGAAGAATCATTCTCGGAAAAAAAATAAAGCACCCATGATTGGTAATCATTTAAATTCAATTTGAATTCTATTCCAAAACGCTTACAATAACGTACATCTCGTTCTGTATAAAACGTATTTGGTGGGGCTAACTTTATGATCACATTTCTTTTCTTAGTTCGTTGTATCCACCATATTAAAAAAGATTCCATTGGCCGGATCTTAAAAGCTGTATGTACTATCCTCAATAGAAGTGATTTCATGATCTATACGGCTAACTCTAGATACTGATCGCAAACAGGGTCAATAGAAAATCTTGTTATAACAGTATCGTGAATATTCGATCCCAACTTTTTAAGGTCGTCAATTCTGGTATAATACTTTTCTATCATTTCTGTCATTTCGTTAACCAAATTATTTGGATCCACCAGAAATCCATTTTGCTCGTTAACAATGTACTCTTCAAAATCACCAACCCTTTTACAAACAATTGATGGCTTATTCAACAATGCTGCTTCTTTAACTACTTGGTTGCTCGCTTCGGTAAAAGAAGGGTGAACTAACAGATCTGCTGCATTTAAATAGTTCATTGTATTGTTTACAAAACCAGTAAACAAAACCTTATCTTCTATTCCCTTGGTTCGTAAAAATTCTACAATTCTTTCTTTCTCCTTCCCCTGGTCCATCATGATCATCTTCACATCCAATTTCTTCTTTAATAAGTTGTCTAAAACCTGAGCTGCCAATACATGTTGCTTGGACCTTGTCATACGGCTAATTATGATCAACAACATCTTACAGTTCATTGTATTTCTGATCTCGCTTGCAATTGCAGGATCAGGTTTATGGTAGAGGTTAAAATTGTAACCTAAATGAATAACTTGGATCTTTTGCGGAGAAACGCCTTCATGCTTGATCATCTGCTCTTTTACTGCGCTAGAAACAACAATAATTCGTTTAGCGAACCTGCTCACCAATTTATCTATACGAAGTGCATTTTTGTTTCCTAAAATCATCACTTCATTTGAATGATGCCTGCAAGGAAAAACCTTTGCTGATATAAAATATTGCGAAAGCAGAGCGATAAGATTAGAAAATTGTAAATGCGAATACACTACATCGATGTTGTGCGCTTTACAAAATCGAATGAGGTAAGTAAAATGTTTTATATAGTGTAATACATTTATTGATCCGGGCGTATATGAATAGGTTCTCACTCCCAATTTTTCCATTTCTTTATGCAATTGCCCGGCTGAACAGGTAGTGAGCAATTGAACACTATGTCCTCTTTTAATAAAGCCTTCGCACAAGGATTCAAGGAATACTGTATGATAATGGTTTTGGTAGTACACTAAAATGTTCATTTTGTACTTTTAAATTCAACATCAAACAATAACTCCTTAGAGCAAAACTCATCCTTTAAAATTGACTTTCCTTGATGTTGGATATGACATTTATACTTTTCCAAAAGATCCCAAATCTGTTCAAGTGATTGCCCGAGTTTTTTTATGCTTTTGGGATGCAAAGCCAAGATTCCTGAAGGTTTATCATGGATAAATGTTTCCTCTGCGCCCCTTAGAGCGTTTAATTCGTAACCTTCTACATCGATCTTTAAAATATTGATCTTTAACTTTTCAGCTCGTCGATAATCGTCAATACTAAACACTTTAACTTCGGTAACATTAACGGTTCTTTCGATTTGCACTAAACTATTAGCGTTTGATCCTTCACCATTTTTAGAAGTTAAATTAAAATTCAACATGCCGCTTTTATCTGCAATAGCGGCATTTACCAATGTGCAATTTGGTAGGTTATTTAGCTCTACAGTTTTTTCAAGGATCTGAAATGTTCCCGGTGTAGGTTCAAAACAAATAACTCTTCCTTTTTTGCTTAACTTTTTTGAAAAGTACACCGAGAACAATCCTATATGAGCGCCTATATCTAAAACCGTATCATTTGGATTTATGATCTTTTCAAAATAATTGAACGTGTCCTTCTCATAACCATTGTTATAGTATCTATAATATCGTATTGGTAAACGAATACTAAATCCATTAATTAGCCGAGAGCGTCCTTTTTTTAACGTTATCAAATCAAGAAGTTTATATATACTTTCTTTTATAAACGACATTTATTAGTAAATATTTTTAGTGTTCATTTTCAAAAAACTTCTTTTCAACCTTCTTTTTAAACCAATAAGGTAAGTTATTATTAAACCGATCGGAGTCTCAAAATTCCTTTCCAAAAGTAAAAGTATATTACTATTGATATGTTTTTTATACATCTGTATTTGATCTTTAGCTTCTTGAAGCTGTATGTCTTTTGCCCTATATGATCGCAAAAGTATAACAACATTCATAATTATAGCATCCACAAAATACTTCGTAAGATCTTGCTTTGTTAAACTAATCGCCTTCATAAGTTCGTTGTCGCTGATGAGTACATTATACTTACTCACCACCTGCTTAAAATGTTCCTTTTTTAACGCATTATAATCTGTTTGTTTATTTCCTTCTCGTTCATGAAAACGTATCGCTGCCAATTGCTCGTTCACGTACGCAACATCTCCGTACTTTAATAACTTAAAACCCAAAACCCAATCGCAAGCAATGATGTCGCTTAAAAATTTTTCCTTTAAAAAGGCCTCACGTTTTATAATGCTTCCTATGATCCAATACTCCGTATTATTGAACATACGTAGGGCGGCATGGTGTTTACTGTATATTCCGGTTGGTAATTTCAACTTCCTTATAATATCTTGTACACTTCCGCCAGCATTAATGATTGCATTTTCATTATAGGCCAATACAAGTTCCTTATGAGAGATCAAAGGCTCCATAGTTTTTTCTATACATCCCTTGAAAAGAAGATCATCTGAGCTTAAAAAACATATGTATTCGCCATTTGCTTTTGAAGCCGCAAAATTAAAATGGTCGTTTAACATTAAATGCGATTCGGGTTTAATGTAAACTATTCTTTCATCATTAAACTCTTTGAATACTTTTTCTGCGCCGTTTGTTGAATGATTATTAGAGATGACGATCTCAATATTTTCATACGTTTGATCAATGGCACTTTGAATACTAGCTCTTAAATACTCATGTTTTTGATCGAACATAGGGATCAAAATGCTCACTAAAGGTATGTTGCCACTTTTCACGAACGAATTATTTTATTTAAAGCAGTCCTTAGTTCAGGTATAATTAAAGTATATATCACAGTAATGCCTAGCAGTACCGATGTCAAACTCAATAAGCTAAATTTTAGATCGAACTGGATCTGAAAAAATTTGATTCCTAAAACTAATCCTATAGAAGCGATCAATGGCAAAGCAACATCGTTTTTATACCAGGTCATTAACTCGCCTTTCAAAAAAAAGTGATGAAAGACGGGAATGCTTACGAGTACATAAGCCGTATTAACTATTAACCAAACAAAACTGGCCCCAAGCGCGCCATATGTTTTGGTTAAAAAATAAAGTAAGGGTATCATGATAATGATAACAATACTATTTTGATAAATCGTAAAACGCGTATTGCCTTTAGCCAACATGAACAAATATGGCACCCACATCATACAATTAAAAACACTTCCCACAACGCACACTTGCAATATGCTAGCTGTATTGCTGGTAAGTTTAATGTTTCCGGTCCAAAACATTAGTATCTCGCTTGCAAAAAAGAATAAAACACAACCGATAGGAAAGATGATTATTGAAACCCAGCGGGCAGTTTGATGATACAGTTTAACAATAGATACTTGATCATTTGTGCTAATCAAACCGGTAAGTTTTGGGAAAACCACCGGCTGAATAGGAGAAATGAGCTGATTAATAGCGCTAGCAATTAAAAAGGCTAAACTATAATAACCCACATATTCAAGAGTTAGCATTTTGCTCACCACTATCTTGTCTAATTGGGTTATAAAAAATGTAATTGCAGAAATACCGGTTATTCCTAAAGCGAATCGCCATATTTTTTTTATCTCCACCCAAGAGAACACTGTTTTGATCTTTGCCAAAAACGCCGGTCGCCAAATATATATTCTTATGACTAACGTAAAAATAATAGTGATAGCGATCTGCCATATGAAATACATTTCTATACTTGCCTCAATGAACATCAGAACAAAAACAACACCTATCGCTTTAACAATACTAAATACTGCGGTAAAAACAGCATTTTGAATTTGCCTTTCAAAGCCCATCATTACCCCATTATAAATACTTATTGGAAATTGAAATACAAACACTATTCCCATAAGCAACACAACTTTTTGAATTATTGAAACCGAAAGATGTTCAGCATTTACCCAATGCGACGCGATCAAATGAGAACAAGACACTATTAATACACCCAGAACAAAAGCAATGAACCAATAAATAATTTCTACCGAAAAAATAAGATCATAAGTACTCTTCAAATTATTGTTAACTGCTCTATCGATGGATATTTGCCTGCTAATAGCGGTACTTAAACCAAGATCTAATAATGAAAGCGTTCCAACTAACGTAGAATAAAATGAGATCAAGCCGTAAGACTCGATCCCTATTAAATTTACGTAGATAGGTACAAAAAATATGCCCACTAGCGCTGTAACTACTCTGCTTAAAAGAGTGATAATAAATTTTGTTTTATCCGATCTAAACCTTGGTTCCATTAAATGATAATTTCTGCATACAGATCAAAATCACTAGCCTCATTTATTTTTACATTCACAAATGAACCAACCGAAATATATTGCGAATTGTCTGCTTTAATTAAAACTTCGTTGTCTACATCAGGGCTGTCAAACTCTGTTCGCCCAACATAAAACTCGCCCTCCTTTCTATCTACTAGAACTTTGAAGGACTTCCCAATTTTTGTTTGATTGTTTTTAAAAGAAATTTCCTGCTGAACTTTCATTACTTCATCCGCCCTGCGCTTTTTTTCCTTTTCACTTACATCATCATTTAAATTATGCGCATGTGTATTTTCTTCGTGCGAATAAGTAAATATTCCAAGACGATCAAATTTTGTTTCTTCTACCCACTTCAACATTTCTTCATGATCTTGTTTTGTTTCTCCAGGATATCCCGCTATTAAAGTGGTACGTAAAGCAATTCCCGGAACTCTATCTCTGATCTCATTTACAATATCAATTGTTTTTTGTTTTGTGATGCCTCTGCGCATACTCTTCAACATATGATCACTAATATGTTGCAAAGGCATGTCCAAATAATTGCACACGTTATTCCTTTTCTTCATTACATCCAATACTTCCATCGGGAAACCACTCGGAAACGCGTAATGCAAACGGATCCATTCAATGCCTTCCACATCACTTAATTTATCCAATAAATTTGCTAGCTCACGTTTTTTATAAATATCCAAACCATAATACGTCAGATCTTGCGCTATCAATAATAATTCTTTAGTTCCTTTTGATGCTAATAGTTTGGCGCGTTTCACTAATTCTTCAATAGGTTCTGAAATATGTTTACCGCGCATTAAGGGAATAGCGCAAAAACTGCAAGGCCTATCACAACCTTCGCTAATTTTAAAATATGCGTAATGATTTGGTGTTGTCAACAAACGCTCACCAACCAACTCGTGTTTATAATCCGCTTTTAAGGTTTTTAATAAGCGCGGGAGGTCGCGTGTTCCAAAATAAGCATCCACATCAGGTATTTCTTTTTCAAGATCGCCCTTATAGCGTTCGCTTAAACAGCCTGTAACATACACTTTTTCTACAACACCTTCTTTTTTGGCTTGCACATAACGTAAAATGGTATCAATACTTTCTTGTTTGGCGTTATCTACAAATCCGCATGTGTTTATAATTACAATATGATGATCATCGTTTGCACTTTCATGCTCCACATCAAATTTATTAGCCTTTAATTGGCCCATGAGCACCTCGCTGTCAACCAGATTCTTGCTGCATCCAAGGGTTACAACATTAACTTTATTCTTCTTTACGGTTTTAGTTTTCACTAGTTCTTCTTATATTTACAAATATAGCATTTTTAGGTGCTATATTTTGGATATTTCCCTATAAAACAAATGAAGTTTCTTAGTAAAATACGGCCCTATTACCCTTTCATTTTCCCATTCATATTAATGTGGATATTGATCGTAATTGGTACCATAGGATACATGATCATAGAAGGGTATCATCTTTTGGATGCTTTTTTCATGACCATTATTACAGTGGCTACAGTTGGATATGGCGAAATTGCTCCGTTAAGTGATGCAGGTAAGATCTTTACCAGTTTTTTAATTATCACGAGTTTTGGTACATTTGCTTATGCCGTATCGGCCATTACACGTTTTGTGGTAGATGGCGAATTTAATAACCTTTTTAAACAACAAAAATTGAACTCAGCGATAGAAAAATTATCAGACCACGTGATCATTTGTGGTTACGGTCGTAACGGCAGACAAGCGGCACAGGTTTTAAAAAAACACGATAAGCGTTTTGTTGTTATTGAAAAAAATCCGGAACTCACAGAAACGCTTAATCACCGTTTCAAAGATCTTGTTTTAAGTGGCGATTCAACGCAAGACGAAATTTTATTGAAAGCTGGGATCTTAAGAGCAAAAGCATTGATTACAACCTTGCCTGTTGACGCCGATAATATGTTCATTGTTTTAACGGCCCGACATTTAAATCCGAAATTAAATATCATTTCTCGCGCGAGTGATGATGGTTCTGATACGAAAATAAAAATTGCGGGCGCTGATAATGTGATCATGCCTGATAGAATTGGTGGCGCGCACATGGCAAGTTTAGTGATGAAGCCGGATGTGATGGAATTTATTGATTACGTAACGGCGCAAGGTGGAGATAATAATAATTTGGAAGAGATCTCTTTTGATAATATTCCTGAACATTTAAGAAATAAAACCTTAAAAGATTTGGAGATCAGAAACAGATCGGGCGCTAATATCATTGGTTTTAAAACCGCAAGTGGCGAGTACATCATCAACCCTAGTGCCGATACACAAATAATTCCTAAAGCAAAGATATTTGTATTGGGAACTCCGGATCAAATTAAAAAGTTGAAAGAGTTGTTGGCTTAATACTCCAAGATTGTTAGTGCGGTTAAAGCGCGTGAGGGAGGTTTTATGAGGCAGGGTGAGTCTTCCAATTTTTGTTTTTTGTGGCAAATTCAACTATAAACCCAAGTATTTTCATCCATTTTCTTTTGTTATTACAAATTTAACCTGAATTAATTTGCCTTATTCCTGGTTTTTGCATTAGTGCCAAACGATAATAAAGCTTTTGAATGCAAGATTGGAACCTCTATTGTAACTGGTGCAGCAGCCTGGCATATAACCTTCCCGCATTGGACTTATAAGAATGTGAATACTATACAAGATTCTTATTTAGGAGCTGGAGCTTGGCGGTCATTAGATGCTGATCCAGGAAGCACACTACCTTCACACATATTGTTAGGAAAAAAATTACCTTTATCTAGTGAAACACTGGGTTGGGCTTCTGTGCTTTTTTGTAACTATAAAGAGATTAATCTAAATCAGCACGGTTTTTGTCCTACTGTGAGCGGATTAGATTTGCATTACCCTGGACAAAACACATTGCCAAGATTACCAAACGTTAACTATCAAATTCCAGGAAACGTTAGCACAGGTATGGGATTAATGAAGCAAAATAATTATCTGACTCCACCTAACTCTCCTCACAATGATTTTGGTTATCCACACATAACTTTTTCAAATAATCATTATGACTATACCCCTTTTGATGCTATTTGGGCTCATGGAGATAATTTAAACATAACAAATTATGATGCTAATACAATGCACGTTGAGGACCCGACACCTTATATTGGAGAATTTTTGTCTGAAGAAATAGCCCCACACAATCTCTATTTAAGCAAACGGACTATTCAAGCTGAAAATTATTTTTGTGGTGATGTTTTATACAGTGAAAAATACTATGCTGATTTTGAAGCCAGAAATTCCGTTTTAGCTGGAAATCAAACTATTTACCTACACGACATGTATGTAGTCAAACCAATCTGAACTTTCATAGTTAAATTTATTTAGACATTTTCTGATAATTAAAGATAGTTAATTTTTTGTTTCCATTAAGAATTTTCTTTTAGTAAGCCCATAACT
>Ga0163147_10008781_pt1 | contig 11119 bp, 13 predicted proteins | sample OliLakLV19MP6G1_FD_148597 | JGI IMG/M metagenome (GOLD analysis project Ga0163147, IMG submission 148597) | Freshwater microbial mat bacterial communities from Lake Vanda, McMurdo Dry Valleys, Antarctica- Oligotrophic Lake LV.19.MP6.G1 | ecosystem: Environmental > Aquatic > Freshwater > Lake >...
TTTTAGCTCTACAACTGTATCTTTCTTCATTGGCGTATCTCCTTTCTTTGTCGTTATTGAAAGAATACGCCACCTTATTCAATTACTCAAAACACAACATCTGGCAAAAACTCAGATCTGCGCCGCGGTAACCTCTCCGGTTTCTGGATCCGTAATCGAAGCTGTCATGCCGCTAAAGTCAATGAACAGATGTTCGCCAGCAATGTGATTCTGACGCATGGAAATATCTTTGGTGCCAGCCCATTGTTTAAAACGCCTGCAGAATTGAGAGTAGCTAATCGTCAATCCCTGCGATTCAACGCGTTCTTCATACAGGAGGCGCAGTTTCACTCCTCGTCGTTTTAGCTCGGAATACACCTTTTCCCAATCGAGTTCGACCTCCTTTTTCTTCTCTGGTTTGTCGGGAAAAAGTAGTGCGCTAAGGTCATCATCCGACAACGACTCAATCTGAGCCCATTGCAGATCGGCAGCCTCAGCGCGCTTAACGCAATCTTGGACCTTGCCGCGTGAAATGTTCAAAATCTCATGTGTTTGATTCCCGGTTAAGTCCAGGGCAAGCACGTGCCGCAAAATTTCTCTATGTGTTGTCATCGTCTTCCTCGGTCTAGCCATCGACCATCAAACCTCTCACTCAGTGAGTTGTTAGAATCGCCGACGAACGGGATGGTTTAGATGTTGAAGACCTTCTTTTGTTAATGATTCGCAGTTAAGATCGCGCTTATCAAGCGGCCAAAAACATGCGATTCACCGGCCAGATTAATGCGCTTTGCCGGCCAAAATTCATTGCGATTCGGTGGCCAAAAACTATGCGACTCGCCGGCCAGATTGATGCGATTTGCCGGCCAAAAACCATGCGAATATGCAATTAATTCGATTTCGAATCAGAAACCAGGACAAACAACTATGAGCAAAACAGTACAAAAAACAAGAAACTGTTTTGATGATAAAACCACATTCAAAATCGAGTAGCTAACCAATGGTGACATTAACGAACCGACTGAACCAAATTCGCATATACACCTGTTTCGACCAAAGTGATTTTAGTTTCGAGCATTATCGAAAGGATGCGACGCAAGTGATGCGGGCGCAAATTGATGAGCGGAAATCTACGGCAATCCGCGAGCGCGAGCTGAAGTTGCTAAAACTGAGATCGTGCAATTCCGCGTGGACTCAGACATCATACAGAAGCTCTACGAACATGCGGCCAAATCAAAAATGCCTGTTGGCACCATGGTCAGGCAGTGGGTGATGGATCGGCTGGCTGTCGAGGAGAGCGGAGAACAAAATGACATCGCGTCTCTTCACGCGAGATTTGATCGCTTCGAGGAGATTCTAATGAGGGTGAAACCCAATCAGAGTGATCCAAATCGACGCTAATAAGAGCTTAGCCTCGACAGGTCAGATTCTCAATTTCAGAAGCTGGATGGAAAGACGCTCTTGCATTGTTTCCGGCGCTTGAGAATGGGTTTGCACAAGCCCCGTCAATTCTTTAGAGCTTGGTCATTCCTCGCACATCGCTTCAGCGTCATGCTCGGCAATTTCGTCGCATGCTGCGATCAATTCTTCGATATACTCCCGAGATGAAAGACCGTGTGCGCTGGACAATCGATCAATCATAGTGGGGGTGAGTTCCTGCTCTCCGTGTTCGATGCGATATAAATGCCGTTCGGCGGGACCTCCGTTTTCCTTAATTGCCGCCTGCGTAATTCGATGTTTTGACATGACTTTACGAATCGCCCGCCCGAGGTAATCTCTGTAGTCTGACAACGCATTCATGTCTTTCTCATGCCTGAAATCTTTGTCGACCTTATAGCGCACAACATCCAGGTCCAGCGAGACATTGCGCCCCGGCCAAAACAAATGGTTTCCAGCTTCGTCGATTCGAAACTGTTTGCGCTGTCCTTTCGGTATTTCGGACAAGCCTGCAAAATCATCAAATCGGACGCGATAGTGTTTCAAATCACAGGACTGAACGACCAGCTCATCGTGTTCGACATACGCACCGGCAATGGTGCTACTAGCTCGTTTCTCGTACCATGAGTGCAGGACTCTGTTGATTTGCTCGGCTGCTGTCACTCTAAAAAGTTTTCCGAGTAATCCTGGTCTATTCAATTCCTGGATTTTGTCAAATAGTACATCCGCATTTGTATCCATGCGAATAAATACGACTTTGAGATTGCCCGAGTTGAGCGAGTCTTCGATAAGTCCATCTGCAAACTTATTCAAAGTGCTCGACTTGAGAACAAGAAATGTCTCGCGGCCCCTATCCTTGGCCGCGGCGATAATGCGAAATATAAAATGCTCAGGATTTTGGATTTCCTTTTGCACGATTTTTTCCGGATCGATCACCACTGGTTTTCTTTGTGACACCGTCATTTCTGTTGTTCTCTGCTTGGATGCAAGCGCCATCTTCAATTACCGGTTAGATATGTATTGTAGCAAAATCGGACATTTTGGGGCGTATTAATAATAAATGTCCGAATGGTAGCGGGGGGCTTAGGCCTGCGGAGCCTCATGAACCAGCATAAGGGACGCTGCTGCAGAATATGTTCAGTGAATTTCAGTAATGCCTCAGCTGTGCCACGAAAACGAGCCCTCTCTTTTGACCGATATTATTGACCTTCGGTTTGCGGAGTATTCAGCGAAGGCGTCGAGTCAATGCTGATTTGAGTGTTACTCGACCATTTGCGGATAGGCAATCATTTTGCATTTCCCTATGACGTGGTATATCCCTTGCAACCAGGTGAAATGGCATTAGGGAGCCGCAGTGTCACGACTCGATCGATTAGTCGCAATGGAAGATGAGATTCGCCGCGGTCGCTATCCGACGGTCGAGAAGTTCTGCGACATGTTCGAAGTGAAACCGCGCACGGTATACGCTGATATCCGTGAGTTGAAGGAACGTGTCGGTCTGGAAATTGCTTTTGATCGATTCAAAAACGGTTACTACAGCAAGAATCCTCAAAAGCAGTTGCCGAAGTTCGAGTTGACTGATGGCGAGGTCTTTGCGTTGACGCTCGGGAAGGAGATGCTCTCGCAATACACCGGGACAGTGTTTGAACCGATTCTTCGCAGCGCACTCGAAAAAATCTACGATCGTTTGCCGGATCGAGTAAGAGTTGATATCGATGATTTGCGATGCATGATTAAATTCAATGCCGGCTCCGTGATTCAGGTCAGTCGAAAATTGATGCTCGACTTCTATCACGCGTGCGAGCAGAATTTTTCGGTGGACATTCGATATTTCACGGCGCATCGAGGTGAGGTGACCGAGCGGAGGATTGATCCGTATCGCCTCCTGGAGAATCGCGGCACCTGGTATGTGGTGGCATACTGCCACTGGCGAAAAGATGTGAGACTTTTCGCGTTGCACCGTATACAGTACCATGCCATATCCAATGAGCACTTTGAACTTGGAAGAGATTCCGAGATAGAAGACTTTCTCAGTTCAGCATTCTTTCTAGAGCACACAGAACAAGAATACCGAGTGACAATCAAATTCGCTCCGCATAGCGCGCGCTATATTCGTGAAAGAGTTTGGCATCAGTCGCAAGAGTTGCATGAGCACGATGATGGCAGCTGCACGCTGTCGTTTAACGCGCCGAGTCTTGATGAGGTTAAACGTTGGGTGCTGATGTACGGCTCTGATGCAGAAGTATTGGAACCGCAGTTCTTCCGAGAACTGATTGCTTCAGATCTGGCGCAGGCAGCCAAACGGTATTCGACAAAGTAAGCAATTAATCATTAAATGTGCCGGTCGAAATTGCGATAAACGTGGCTGTTTAAGGGTTTGATATGTTTCGCATATGCGCGCGTCGTCTTGATCTTCTCAACGATCGAAAGTAATGATGGTAGAAGATAGAAATTCGAGGGCGAGCAATATGCAGCCGATATATCAATCTTGTGGATGCGGAAGCGGAACTAAATTCAAGTTCTGTTGTCTCAGAAAGCCTGCCGAAGATGTTCTGCAAGTCTCTAAAAAATTTCGGATCTTTGAATGCCTGATCGCGAATGAAGAGTGGCAGGAATTTGGAATGTCGACGGCGCTCGTCTCACGAAAAATTGTTGATGATAGATTGATCTGTGCCGTTTATTGCATTGATATGTATTGTCTTGGAGTGAAAGACACGTTCGCGCTTGTGAATATCACTATTGATGAGTATCTCGAGTTGCGAGGCAATTTTAAAAATCGATTCGAGATGACGATGATCGACTATGAGGATTGTCGAAGTCTTGTGCTTGGCGCGGTGGATTTTGCGCGAAGTTTAGGTTTTGAACCTAATGAAGACTGGCGTGATTCGCAGTTTGTCATCGAAGCTGAGCGAGCGTATGAGCCGAAATTTGAATTTGGAAAAGATGGCAAGCCACTTTATATACAGGGACCCAGTGATGATCCCGGCGAAATCATTAGCACCTTAAAAAGCGGCAATCACGATTTCGCCGTGGCCGCGCCGATGCGATAAATACAATACCACCAGACCATCAGGAACCCCGTAGATCTTAAGTCTTGCTTTGCCACTTCCGGCATTACATATGGTGCCATGCCATAGTCGGCGCCAATCGAAGCCAGAATGTCTTGCAGCTCTGTCACATAAAAAGAGCATAGCGATGTGGCGAAATAGTCTTCGACGGATCGTTCCGCTGATGACTTAACTCAGTCACTTGAGGTCAATGCAGTCTCTGGGATGAAGGCTCCAATCGGACATTTTTTGAAGTTCAGAACGCTTTCCGGTTGGATCTTTATCGCATACTACCAACGCATGATTGGAATGCTGTTGAATAAGTTCACCGTCGCGGTTGTTGTACGGATAGGGGTCATGCACAACCTCAAAACGGAAGTCTTCACGATTTTGCAAAACGCCAGCACTCAGGGACACGACGCCTACGAAATCCTTTCCTGTTTTATTTCTGAAGTCTATTAGCTCGTCCTTGAGATTCATTTTTTGAAAACCATCCCCCTCGACGTAAACAGAAAGTTCTTTATTGCCGAAGGCGGCAGAACTTGGCTTATCAACGTTTTCTTCGAATTGATCTCGAAGGACAAACATGTGCAAGGTGCACTCGTCCGAAATAGTCATGGGCTGTCCTGCTGTTGGCGAATGTTGTAATCGCCTCTGAGCGAAATCGTCCAGTATCTTTCGGCACTTTGAGGGAAGTAGCGACTGGTCTTGCGACATGACGGCTACCGAAACAAAATGGGCGACATCGCTAGAAATTCTCGCAGTTTTGCACACGGATAAGTGACTGACTCTCCCTGCAATGGAACATTATCGTCATTGTGCTGGAGGCTGTGCCAGTCACAGCGAAACGTTCCATCATCGTTTTCGTAGATCGATACTTCAAGCTGTTCCATCGGATAATTCTCTAACCAACTGAAGGTTATAAAATTGTCGGCCCCGGCTCTGACCATCGGCATTTTAGTTGCGTGTAGTTCGGACAGCACCGACCAAAGCCCTTCACCCTGCCTAATTAGAGCCTCAGAAGGCGGATCTGCGTCGTATCCATCCCAGCCCCTTTGTAAATTACGAAGCCGTTGAAACGGCACTGGCATCTGTACTGGCGCGGGAATAGCGCGCAGAAGTTTTGTAATTGAAGTCGCGGTGGTCTGTAAGTTCTTCATTAGATTTGTATCGAGTTGAACACGATTAGACTCAGAGTCCGCTTCTCGACGTGCTCCTGAACCTACCAGGACAACATCGGTCAGTGGCGAACAATCCGAATTCAGGATGGATTGAGTTGACGATTCATTCTCTGTTGGTGCGGCAAAAGTAACCATTACTGAAATAATTTCCTCATTCGATCGGTTATGCTGGCTTCAAAAATTTTGTTTTTAGCATGTCTGAATTGATCCAAAAGTTCCCAAAGAGCCTCTTCTTCAGTTGGTAATGCGTGCGAACGCGACAAGTCTATGTCTAATAGAATTGATACCACATTTGGAACAGTTGGGGCTATCATCCCTTGGGTTAGCACAGCCGTAGCCTTCAGCGATGGTTGAGGACATTGGAGTTGCATGAAGTAGCCAACGATTTGCGGCTCCATATCTGAAGATAGCTCAGGATAGGTCCGCAAATAATCTCGGAGATCCCGCACCGGTAAAGGGATGTCCAATTTGTTGAGGTAACGTACCGCAATTCTAGCTATCGACTTTGGGAGTGTCTGATTCTTGTAAATTTCCCAAAGCCTGTTCGCTTCGTCTCGAAATTCTTCCCAATTCGTATACGGATGGAGTCTGCTCAGCGTAAAGCCCGAAAGTTTAACCTGAAGCACTAGTTTCTCGGATTCGTCGGTTAGAACAAAGCCGTCATGCTGTTCCGAAGCTGTTGTTTTAACCGGTAGGGATGGGCCGAATTCCACAATACCTTCGAATACCCTGGAGTCTTTTCTCTTGGGATAGTCGCTTCGAACGGAGTTTGCTACTTCTTCAAGAAAGCTTAAATCCATCCCGGATCGTGCTTCGACCTGAATGTCAATTATGGCTTCCGTTATCGGCGCCTTTTCGTATTGGACCATGGATAAGTTCGTATGTGCCTTTATATATCTGTCTTGATTATCCACTATCATCGATCAATGTCAATCTTCCTTGAAATACTCCGAACGGGGGTGGTTTGTTCCTTTCTGCGCAAGAAAAGGGAAAAAGGACGCCAGAAAGATGCAGAACTACTAATTCGATCCGGCAACTTACAAGTCACCGTATATAGTGCCACCGAGAGACTCGGGTATAGTGCGCTAAAAATCGATCTAATAACGTCCACAGCACGTCCAGGTAATGTGACGCTCGACTCAGATTGTTGCTCGCGCCGGGCTTTGATGGAGTGTAACTGTGGATGCTCATTAAACAAGTCCGGCGGCATCGGAATTCTGTCCTTCCGGAATGTAGTAATCGCCAGGACGTGACTGCTGAGGCTGTTTCTAAGGGGCGCATTCTTCAATCAGCCCTTTGATTGCGTCCTCGACAAGCACCTGGTCTTCAATGTGTTTGCGCATTTGTGGTGCGAGTATCTTTGCCATCCACTTTGTCGCACCTTCGGTACCATGCCACATGTAGCCGCTGTCCATTACGTAAGCGACAGCTTTGCGATCGTCCCCGAAACCAATAGCTGATGGTGGTTTCTTCGGCATTTCAACAACTTCAGATAGAAATATTGGGACGTAAATACGCCTCCAGCTCCCGTAGATTTGAATGATTTCTCATGGAATTTGGAGTTCGCCGGAGCGGTGCACGATTTCCGTTGTGGTATCACAACTCACTGGTATCGAATTCGGTGGCAGGCAAAACGGCATCTTTACTTGTGGATGCTCATTAAGCAGAACCGGAGGTGGCGGAATTCGGACCTTCCGGAATGTAGTAATCTCCAGGATTTTTTATGCCTGTAATTTCCAACAGTTGATGGTAACCGTCCTGGTCGGGCTGTACGACTTGGTGTAACGGAGGATAATGAACATCCGAACCGTGAGAAGAATATTTGATGTCGATGCGTACGCTTCGATCTTCGAGCATTTTTACCATTGAAAAATCTTCTAGTGGAATTTTGAAGTTACTCACCTGCACCTCTGCCTATTAGAGTTCTCAACCATTCAATTCTTCGATCCGGCCTGTTCCAATTGGTTTCCTCAAGATGAGTTTGGACACCCCCAAAGTACCTCAGCAAAAGCTCCTGTTGAATTGGTGGTAATCCGCTGCCGCCGGATGATTCAGCAAATAGATCGCATAGTACTTCTTCTTGCCCATCTTGTAACAAAGAAAGTCTTCTATCTTCAGGTGTGTTCTCATCGACGCGCACATATCTTTGAAAAGCGAGCAATTCAGTTTCATGATCGGTCAGCGTTCCTTTTGCCAAGTTTTTCTGTTGAACTTTATCTAAGTCCAACCGCAATTGATCTTGACCGTGCAGCAAATTGCGACGAACGCTTGCTCTACTGGAAAATTGCTTGGATTGCTGTGAGTTTCATCGAGACGCTCTGCGCGAAATTCGGCAGCAGCCTTTAATGTATTTTCCGGCGTATGAATTTCACGCGACTCTTTGTCAGGATAGTTCGGAATCTTGAACGCTCCACCATCGTAGTCTTTGTCACGGGCGGGAATCTCGTCTGTCGTAGTTTCGGGCTTGGAAGCGGTGCTGAGATGTGGGTCGATCGCTTCCTTTGATTGGATGCCATCGGATGTTAAAACTGCATCGCCGAAATCAATCCCAAATGGGTCTATCTGAGATTCCAACTCTTGCGCCTGTTCCCGCGTCATGCCGGGCTGTAGCGTTGGCATTTTGCGAACAGACTTGAATCGGTTGGTTCTTGCTTCTTCGGCCTTTTCAACGTCAGTGTGCGTGACGACCGCGTCAGTCTTCAGATTTTCGGATCGAGAAACTTTATCGACACGAGTTATCTGCTTTTCGGAATCTTCGGTGTACATGATTTTTTCTGCCAGAGGTGCAGTTCGGAGTAACCTTGGTACACGACGAAAGTGACCGTCAATTACATACCACGAACCACGTGCAATCACTCGACGTCTGCTTAGCCGATTAATCGCGTTCCACTGCCAATTTCGTATCCCAGTGTCCGAGCTTCCAATTTCTGCCCCTTGAACGGACCTTCATGTGGTGCCAAGTCATTTGATTTGGCGAGACCGACGTGTCGATTGCTACTCCACCCGTTTTGCTCTTTGGGAAACCACCGACATATTGCGGAAATGAGAGTTCGGCCCATTCCAGTGTGAAGGTGTCATCGTCATTGAAGCTGTAACGGAACTCCTGAAAGATGCTGTACGGAAGCCACTTTCCATGCAGCTGGCAGCCTATTACTTTCCATTCGCCGACGAGTTCTTTTAGCATTAGTTTAGCCTCCGACCGCTAGGACTTTAATTGAAGTGTTCACTCTGAAACGCGTGTCGGCACCGCACTATTGTTCAGTTGTCTCTTTGACAATCCGAGCCAGGTCGTTGCTCATCAAAACAGCGATTTATGTTCCTATTGTGAGTGTTTCCCTGTAGTCCTCAGGCACTAATATTAATAGATCGTCGGTAAGCTATTATTTGCGGTTTTTGACTTTAGAGGGTCTAATATGATCTCTAGTTGTAATATTGCATTAAAGGATCGAATATGATACGCTATTTATATAAATTGGGTTTTGTAGTTTATCAATGATCTATTATGCTAACCAACTTGCCTGGACCCAATATTCTAAAGGAGCTCGGTGGACGAGTAGCTCGGCATAGGCTAAACAAGAACCTAACTCAAGAAGAATTAGCCAGGCAGGCAGGTATCGGTTCCGCGACGTTGAAGAGAATTGAGCACGGCAGTGCTTCGACACAGCTCGGAAATTTCATCAATATTCTTCGTGCCCTTGGGCTTTATCAGAACTTGGAATTGTTAGTTCCCGACGTTCCACCAAGCCCTGTTCAGTTGGCGAACATCCCAAAAAAGAACTTACGACAAAGAGCGCGAAGCAAGCGCAAACCTTCGATGAATGCGGACACCCCCACATGGACATGGGCTGATGATCACCACAGCTAAGGTCAATCTATGGGGACGTCAAATCGGAGCAGTATCGTGGGATGTCCGCAAAGAATATGCATTTTTTGAATACACTGGCAAGTTTCAAAAAAGTGGAATTGAAGTTTCTCCGCTCATGATGCCGCTCTCGGATACGATTTATTCTTTTGCTGCGCTGCCAAAACAAACCTTCCATGGGCTGCCTGGATTGCTAGCAGATTCGCTGCCCGACAAATATGGCAACGCACTTATCGACACGTGGCTTGCTACTCAAGGCAGAATTCCAGCCAGCTTCACTCCTGTCGAGCGCCTTTGCTACATTGGACAAAGAGGTATGGGTGCATTGGAATTTGCGCCAGCGATTTTGCGTTCGAGCAAATCGAAAAAGCTTGATCTTGCAGCATTGGTAGACTTGGCTAGTAAAATATTGACTCATAGAGAAGCTTTTTCAGCATCGTTGTCTGGTACGGAAGCGGAAACTATGCAGGATATTCTCCGCGTTGGAACATCGGCGGGGGGAGCCAGAGCCAAGGCTCTGATCGCATGGAATCGAACTACGAACGAAGTTCGATCTGGGCAAGTTACGGCGGACCCAGGATTTACTTACTGGTTGTTGAAATTTGACGGCGTGTCTAACAATAAGGACAAAGAGCTAGCCGATCCGAAAGGATTTGGTCTCATTGAGTACGCGTACTACTTAATGGCTTCAGATGCCGGGATAGAAATGACTGAGAGCAGAATTCTACCCGAAAACGGTCGCCATCATTTCATGACCAAGAGATTTGATCGCACCGATGATGGTGGCAAACTTCATATGCAATCATTATGTGGTATGAAACACTTTGACTTTAATCAACCAGATTTTTATTCGTACGAACAAGCGCTTCAAGTAATTTCGCAGCTAGGTCTGGGAGCTCCTAGCCTGGAACAGCAATTCAGGCGTGTATGTTTCAATATTGTTGCTCGTAATCAAGATGACCATGTCAAAAACATTGCCTTTTTAATGGACAAATCTGGCATGTGGTCTTTGTCTCCCGCGTTTGATCTTTCATACAGTTACAATCCAACTGGTGATTGGACGTCTCAGCATCAACTGTCAATGAATGGAAAGAGAGATAACTTTGTTGTTGTTGATTTTGTTGCCTGCGGAGAAAAAGCAATCCTCAGGCGCGCGCGAGCTTTAGAGATCCTCGATGAAGTAGTGACGTCGGTGCAAAAATGGCCGACATTTGCTGAAAAAGCAGGAGTTGGCGAGGACAGAGTGTTATCCATTCAAAAAACTCATCGCCTTTTGTAGACCTCCTGGAACTGATTCTGCACCGGCTGTGTCCATCAAGACGTATTGTTCGGAGTCTCGATAGCTTTTTTCTGCAGCTCATTTCTATAATAAGCGTCTATTTTTTTCTGGTGCATGATGCTATTGGACTGACAACGAGCCTTCCCTTGCAAGTCGTAATGGAATAATTTCTCATGAGTGGTGTTGTTAACTCCGACGGCCCGGCCACACGGCCTTGTCCCGAGTTTAGTTGAAAAGTTTGGTGATCCCCTCCAGGACTAGCCTGGTATGGTTTCGGTTGCAACACCAGAACCCAATTCAAGAGGATCAACCAATGAACAAATCATCGAACGTAAAG
>Ga0163147_10008783_pt1 | contig 11116 bp, 11 predicted proteins | sample OliLakLV19MP6G1_FD_148597 | JGI IMG/M metagenome (GOLD analysis project Ga0163147, IMG submission 148597) | Freshwater microbial mat bacterial communities from Lake Vanda, McMurdo Dry Valleys, Antarctica- Oligotrophic Lake LV.19.MP6.G1 | ecosystem: Environmental > Aquatic > Freshwater > Lake >...
GACAGCAACAGCGCGTCGGTACCATTTGCGCACCCGACCGCGTAGCGCGTGGCCGACAGCCCGGCCACCGCGCACTCGAGTTCCGCGACGGGGTCGCCGAGAATAAACGTTTGTCCGTCGATGACAGACATGGCGGCGGCGAGGACCTCGTCGCGAATTGTCTGGTGCTGCGCCTTCAGGTCGAGCAGTGGGACAGACATCGGTGGCCAGAGTGTCGGTAAAGGTGGATCAGGCGATGCTGCTGCGCAGTGGCAGCGGGACGTCGCGGCCGGTGCGCGCAGACTCGTAAATCCCAAGAATCAATTCCAGCGACTTGCGACCGCTGCGCCCGTCCGTGTCCGGCTGCGCTTCCCCGCGCAGCACGGCGAGCACGTTGCGGTAGTACCCTTCGTGTCCGAAGCCATACACCGTGGGCGGGTTGGGTGCCGCGGTGTCGACCAGCTTGTCGTCATCATCGTAGTCGGCGAACTCCCAGTGCTCCACACGGTTCACCGCAGTGCCGCCAATACGCACCGAGCCTTTTTCGCCCAGCAGCGTGATGGAGCCCTCGAGATTGCGCGGGTAGGTGAGCATGGTCACTTCAAGGACGCCGAGCGCCCCGCTGCGGAAACGCAGAATGGCCGCCCCGGTGTCCTCGGCTTCGATGTTGCGCGCCAAGGTGGCCGTCTTGGCCATCACGCTCTCGACGGGCCCGACCAGCCACTGAATGAGATCGACGTAGTGCGACGCCTGATTCATGAACGCGCCGCCGTCGAACTCCCAGGTGCCGCGCCACGGGGCCTGATCGTAGTACTCCTGCGGGCGCGTCCAGCGCACCGTGCAGTTGGCCATGTACAAACGCCCGAAACGCCCCTTGTCAATGGCGCGCTTGAGCAGTTGAATGGGCGGATTCAAACGGTTCTGCTTGACCACAAACAGCCGTACGCCGGCCTCGTCACACGCCTGCACCAATGCATCCGCCGCGTGCAGCGAAATCGCCATCGGCTTCTCGGTAATCACGTGCCGTCCGGCGCGCGCGGCGAGGATGCCGTGCTGCGGATGCAGCCCCGAAGGCGTCGCAATCACTACGGCGTCCGACGGCATCTGCTCGAGCAGCTCTTCGACACTGGTGAACCACGGCACGTTGGCCGCTTCGCCCGCCGCACGCGCACGATCGGCGATCACGTCACATACCCCAACCAGTTCAAGCCCGTCAATGCGGGCAATCGCCTCAGAGTGGTTGCGACTGATGCGTCCGCAACCGACCAACACCATGCGCACTGGCGCGCCGATGCCCGATGGCGTCACGAACCCGCCTGCAGTTCGGGGGTCACCACGCTGCCCACCCGATGATACCGCTCGCCGGTTTCCGGGCAGTGTAGCCGCTCCGCCTCAACGGCCGAGGGGTCGATGCCGTCGCTCACCAAACCATGGCCGGCGCGCGACATCCAGCCGATCTGCTTCGCCGGCACACCAGCCATCAGCGCATACGCCGGCACATCGCGTGTGACCACCGCACCCGCGCCGATGAACGCGTACTCACCGAGCGTGACACCGCAGACAATCGTCGCATTCGCACCGATCGACGCACCGCGTCCCACCGGTGTGCGGCGATACTCCGATTTGCGCGACACCGCACTGCGCGGATTGTGCACGTTCGTAAAGACCATCGACGGACCACAGAACACATCATCCGCGAGCTCGACGCCTTCGTACAGCGACACGTTGTTCTGGATCTTGCAGTTGTCGCCCACCCGCACGCCGTTCATCACCACGACATTCTGTCCCAGCGAACACCGCTCGCCGATCACGGCGCCGCCCATCACGTGCGCGAAATGCCACACCCGCGATTCGGCGCCTATCACGGCACCGTCATCCACGTACGCCGATTCGTGGACGAGTGCACCGCTGCCAAGCATCGCGCCGCGCGACACATGGCCGGCCCCCGGCGTCCCGACCAATTCGGGATTGGCGCTCTTGATCACCGTTTCAGAAGGTGCACGCGCCGGACCGGCGCCCACGTTCACGCGTCCACTCCGGCGGTTTCCTGCAACAGCGCATGCCACTCCTGCAACGAGCGCACACCCGGGTCATGCAGACGCCGCGCCGCAATGGCATCGCACGCCGCGCTCGCCGCCGTGAGCGTTGTAGTGTACGGCACACGATTCGCGAGGGCGACCATGCGCAGTCGCTCGTCGTCCTGCTGTGCGTGCTTGCCGAGCGGCGTATTCACGAGCAACTGCACGTCCCCGTTGACAATGAGATCCACACCATGCGGCCGCCCTTCGTTCACCTTCAGCACACGCGTGACCGGCACGCCGCGCGCCTCGAGATACGACGCCGTGCCGTCCGTAGCGTACAGCTTGAAGCCGAGCGCGTGCAACCGTTCGGCCAGCACCGCCGCAGCTGGTTTGTCACTGTCGTTGACCGTGAGGAACACCGCGCCGTCACGAGGCAGCGGATTGTCAGCCGCCAGCTGCGACTTGAGAAATGCCGTGCCGAAATCCTCGTCAATGCCCATGACTTCGCCCGTGGAACGCATTTCGGGACCAAGCACGGGATCGGATTCGTGGAACTTGTTGAATGGAAACACCGCTTCTTTCACGCAAACATACGTGGGCACGATTTCCTGCGTGAACCCGACCTGTGCGAGTGTCTCGCCGAGCATGAGCCGTGCCGCCAAGGACGCGAGCGGCACACCGATCGCTTTCGACACAAACGGAATCGTGCGACTGGCCCGCGGATTCACTTCAATCACGTACACCACTCCATCCTTGTACGCGAACTGCGCGTTCATGAGCCCTACCACGCCGAGCGCCTTGGCCATCGCGATGGCGTGCTGCTTCATCGTGTCAACAGCGTGCGGCGGAATGAGGTACGGTGGCAGCACGCACGCGGAATCGCCGGAGTGAATGCCGGCTTCTTCGATGTGCTCCATGACCGCGGCGATCACCACGTCGGTGCCGTCACTGAGCACGTCCACGTCGGCCTCGAACGCATCTTCGAGGAAACAGTCCACCAGCACCGGACGATCTTCGCTGACCCGCGCCGCGCGATCGAAGTAGTCGCACAGCGACTCATCGTCGTAGACGATCTCCATCGCGCGGCCACCCAACACATACGACGGCCGCACGAGCACCGGATACCCGATGCGGTTTGCAATCTCCACCGCTTCCTCCACGGACGTCGCCGTACCGTTGGGCGGCTGCGCGATGCCCAACTCACGCGCGATCTGCTCAAACCGGCGACGGTCTTCGGCGATGTCGATGGCATCAGGCGACGTACCCAGGATGCGCACGCCCGCCGCTTCGAGCGCGCGCGTGAGCTTGAGCGGCGTCTGACCCCCGAGCTGCACAATCACGCCTTCCGGCTGCTCGTGCATCACGATCTCCAGGACATCCTCCAACGACAGCGGCTCAAAATACAGCCTGTCCGACACATCAAAGTCGGTCGACACCGTTTCCGGATTCGAGTTGATCATGATGGTCTCGTACCCCTGCTCGCGCAGCGCAAGCACGGCGCGCACACAGCAGTAGTCAAACTCCACGCCCTGACCGATGCGATTGGGGCCGGAACCGAGAATCACCACCTTCCGGCGTTCGCTCGTTGGCGCTTCGTTCGCTTCCTCATAGCACGAGTACAGATACGGCGTGGTTGACGGAAACTCACCGGCGCACGTGTCCACCATGCGGTAGGTTGGGCGCACGCCCAATGCCCAGCGGCGCTCGCGCACCACCGCTTCGGTCTCGCCGCGCAGACGCGCCAGCTGCCGATCCGAGAAGCCCATGCGCTTCATGCGACGCGTCGCCAGCGCATCGAGGGCGTCCGCGTCGAGGGCCGCGTATTCGTCTTCGGCTTCGAGCAGCTGCACCATCTGGTCGATGAACCACGGATCCACGCGCGAGAGCTCGTGCACTTCGGCCGCCGACATCCCGGCACGCAAGGCGCGCTTGAGCTGAAACACACGCTCCGGTGTGGGCGTGCGCAATGCCCGGCGCAACGACTCCACCGTATCGTCAGGCAGTCGATCGTCAATCGGTCGATCAGCGACCTGCCATCCCGGACGACCGGTCTCCAGGGCGCGCAGCGCCTTCTGGAACGCTTCCTTGAACGTACGGCCGATCGCCATCGACTCTCCCACCGACTTCATCTGCGTGGTCAGCACCGGATCGGCGGCCACAAACTTTTCAAACGCAAAACGCGGACACTTGACGACCACATAATCGAGCACGGGCTCGAACGAGGCCGGCGTCGTCTTGGTGATGTCGTTGGGCAGCTCGTCGAGCGTGTACCCCACGGCGAGCTTGGCACCGATGCGCGCGATCGGATAGCCCGTGGCCTTCGACGCAAGCGCCGACGAACGCGACACACGCGGATTCATTTCGATGACGATCAGGTCACCGTTCGCCGGATTTACCGCGAACTGGATATTGCAGCCGCCGGCATCCACGCCGATTTCGCGGATGATCGAGATGGCTGCGTCACGCATGGCCTGATACTCACGATCGGTGAGCGTCATCGCCGGCGCCACGGTGATGGAGTCACCGGTATGCACGCCCATCGGATCGAGGTTCTCGATGGAACACACAATCACCACGTTGTCCGCACAATCGCGCATCACTTCGAGCTCGTATTCCTTCCAGCCGAGCAGCGATTGTTCCACGAGGACCGATCCCACCGGTGACAGGTCGAGACCACGCCGCACGATGCGTTCGAACTCTTCGCGATTGTACGCCACACCGCCGCCCGAGCCGCCGAGCGTAAACGACGGGCGGATGATCGACGGAAATCCGAACTCCTCGACGGCGCTCAGCGCTTCATCGAACGACGTGACCGTGCGTCCGTCCGGGCTCTGCAATCCAATGCGCTGGATCACCTCGGCAAACAGCTTGCGGTCTTCGGCAAGGCGGATCGCCCGCGCGTTCGCGCCGATGAGTTCCACGCCGTATTTCGCCAGCACCCCGCTGTCATACAGCGAGAGCGCCACATTGAGTGCGGTCTGTCCGCCCATGGTGGGAAGGATCGCGTCGGGACGTTCGCGCGCGATCACCTTCTCCACGAACTCGGTCGTCACGGGTTCCACGTATGTGCGATCGGCAAACTCGGGATCGGTCATGATCGTGGCCGGATTCGAGTTCACCAACAACACTTCGTATCCCTCTTCACGCAGCGCCTTGAGCGCCTGCGTGCCGGAGTAGTCAAACTCAGCGGCCTGTCCAATGACGATCGGCCCAGAGCCGATCACGAGAATCCGGTGCAGGTCAGAGCGTCGGGGCATGAAGAAGGTCGTCCAGAAGATTGTCGAAGGAGCGCTGCGGTTGCCACCCGGTGGCATCACGCAAACGCGAGGAATTGCCTACCAGCGAAAGAACGTCGACTGGGCGAACCAGTGTCGGATCCTCCTCAAGATCGGATGCGATACCAACACGACGCAGAATGTGTTCGGCCACCTCCTGCACCGACCGCCCCACTCCGCTGGCCACGTTGTATGTCGTGCCCGGAGTGCCGTGCCGTAAGAGTGCAATATAGGCAGCCACGACGTCACTGACATGCAGGAAATCGCGAATCGGTGACGTGTTGCCGAGCCGCAGCGGCGTGCCGGCCGGCTCGGCGCGTAACGCCAAGGCGCGGCCGACCAGCGCGGGGAGCAAAAATCGCGGCTCCTGCCCCCGGCCGCTGTGGTTGAACGGCCGAGCGGCGATGATCGGCAGCCCCGTGGCGCGCCAGATCTGCAGCGCCGCAACCTCCTGTGCGGTTTTGGTCGCCGCGTACACCGTGCGCGGGGCCAGCGCATCGTGCTCGGTGAGCGGCCCGACGCGGTCGTGGCGCCCGTATTGCTCGGCACTGCCAATCACCAGCACCCGCGGCGCGAGCGTACCCGCAGCATGCTGCGCGGCCAGCGTCTCGAGCAACCGCACTGACGCGGTGACATTTACATCCCACGCCTGCGCCGGATCGGCCGCCGCAGTGGGCAAATGCGAAATCGCCGCCAGATGCACGACCACATCGGGACGCGCGGCGGTGACGGCGGCGGTCACGTGCGCCTGATCACGCAGGTCGCCCATTATCCACGACACGCCGTCCACGGCGTCCGGCCCGTGTCCGGCCGACATCGCCGTCGCGGTCACCTGCCAACCGTCGTGCACGAGCGCACGCAACAGGTAACCGCCCACAAAGCCGGCCCCTCCCGTCACGAGCGCGCGACCCGCCTTCGTCCCGCTCACGCTCGGCGCTGCGCCCAACGGTCCATGTCCGCCTCCACCATGCTTCGCACCAGATCTTCGAAGGACACGGTTGGCGTCCACCCCAGCTGCGTTGCCGCCTTGCTCGGATCGGCCACCAGCAGATCAACTTCAGCCGGACGGAAAAAGCGTTCGTCCTGCTTCACGTACTCCCGCCAATCCAGATCCACCGCGCCGAACGCGGCTTCGCAGAACTCGCGCACCGACCACGTGCTGCCCGTCCCGATCACATAGTCGTCGGGCGTGTCGGACTGCAGCATGCGCCACATCGCGTCGACGTAGTCGCCGGCAAACCCCCAATCACGCCGCGCCTCGAGATTACCGAGCCGCAGCTCAGTGGCGAGACCGTGTTTGATACGCGCGACCCCGTCGGAGATCTTGCGCGTGACAAACTCGAGGCCGCGGCGCGGCGACTCGTGGTTGAACAGAATTCCCGACACCGCGTACAGACCAAAACTTTCGCGGTAGTTCACCGTGATCCAGTGCCCGTACACTTTGGCCACCCCATACGGCGAGCGCGGATAGAACGGCGTGCTTTCGCGCTGCGGTGTTTCCACCACCTTGCCGAACTGTTCACTCGACGACGCCTGATAAAAGCGTGACCTGGGCGCCGCTTTGCGCATGGCTTCGAGCGCACGAGTAACGCCGAGGGCGGTGAACTCACCGGTGAGCACGGGCTGTGTCCACGACGTTTGCACGAAGCTCTGCGCCGCCAGGTTGTAGATCTCATCCGGCTTCACGGCCTCGACCGCATCAACCAGTGACGTCTGGTCGAGCAAGTCCGCCGAGAGCAATTCGATATCGTCGATGAGATGCGCGATGCGCTCGTACGGCGTGGTGGACGAACGGCGAACAATTCCGCACACACGGTATCCCTTCGCGAGCAGCAGCTCCGCAAGATAGGATCCGTCCTGTCCGGTGATGCCGGTAATGAGCGCGGTTGGCATGAAATGAAGGGCAACGGGGAGTGATCAACGCGACGCGAACGCGCGTGGCAGGCGCACTGTTCTGCGAAGAATCAACAGTACAACCTGCGATCGACGCGTCTGGATACACGACAGCGGGGAGCCCGAAAATCGAGCCCCCCGCTGTGCCGCACGTGTGTCATTGATGAACGACCACGCGCGCGGGGCGCGACGAATCAGGCGACGGCGACCTGGCCGCGCGGCGCGCGAACGGCTTTGCCGGCCGCCATGCACCGCGTGCAGACCTTCACCTTGATGATTGCGCCTTCGTGCTGCACGCGCATGACCTGGAGATTCGGCTTCCAGACACGACGCGTCTTGTTGTTGGCATGCGAAACACTGTTGCCGTGGGCAACGCCCTTGTCACAGGTCCAGCAGCGGCTGCGATTGATGGCCATGATGTCGGCCCTCAGTTAAGAATGAGCTCGATACGTGCCATCTCAGCGCCATCGCCCTTGCGGTGTCCGGTCTTGAGAATGCGCGTGTAGCCGCCGTTACGCGTGGCGAACTTGGGACCGAGCTCCTGAAAGAGCTTGTCCGCCGCTTCGCGCTTGCGCACATGACGACCGGCGAGACGACGCGCGTGCAGCGTGCCGGCCCGGGCCTTGGTGATCAACTTCTCGACAAACGGCCGCAGCTCCTTGGCTTTGGCTTCTGTCGTTTCAATCGCACCGACCTCGATGAGCGAGGTGGCAAGATTGCGGAGCAGCGCAAGACGCTGCTCGCTCGTCCGCCTTAGCTGGCGGTGAGCCTTGCGATGGCGCATGACATCAGTCCTCGTCGTCCTCGTCGTCGTCCGGCGCGTTTTCGGCAGCGCGGCTGGGGGGCGTCCCCATATCGAGAATGCGAACGCCTTCTGCCGGCGATTCTTCGTACCGCATGCCGAAGTTCAAACCCTGACGCTCGAGGAGCTCGGCGATTTCGTTCAGCGACTTCTTGCCGAAGTTTTTCACCTGCAGGATTTGCGCTTCGGTCTGACGCACGAGGTCACCGAGCGAACGGATGTTCGAGTTCTTGAGTGAATTAACCGAGCGAACGGACAACTCCATGTCGTCGATCGGGGTACGGAACAGCTCCGCCAACCGCAGCGCGTCGCTGTTGGCGGCGGCGTCAGCCGCGCCAATGGAAATCGACGTGGACGAACCAAAGCCCACGAAGTACTGAAAATGCGTCTGCGCCAGCGCCGCCGCGTACGACACGGCTTCTTCCGGCGAGATGGTGCCGTTGGTCTCAACCGTGAGGGTGAGACGATCGTAGTCGGTGCGCTGTCCAACGCGCGTTTCCGCGACGGTGAAGTTGCAGCGACGCACCGGATTGTAGATCGCATCGATCCGCACGGTGTCCACCGGCAACGCCCGATCCACCGGGTGCTGATCGGCTTCGACATAGCCACGTCCCTTGTTCACGTACAGCTCCACCGACAGATCGCGCGCATCGGTGATGGTGAACAGGTGATGTGTGGAGCCTACGACACGTACCCCACCGGTGGCTTCGATATCGGCCGCCGTGACCGCGCCCGGGCCCACCTTCTTGAGACGCAGCACGGTGGACTCCACATCATCCGGGAGCGCCAGCGTCAGGTTCTTGAGATTGGCAATGATCTGGTGCACGTCTTCAATCACGCCCGCGATGGTCTGGTGCTCATGCACCACACCATCGATGCGGAACGCCCATACGGCCGAACCGCGCAGGGACGAGAGCAGCAAGCGCCGCATCGCGTTCCCCAGCGTATGTCCGAAACCGCGTTCGAGCGGCTGCAGACGGAACTCTGCCATCATCGGCTGATCGTCGCGCTTCGTGGCTTCCACGAGCTGCGGCCGAACCAGCCCGCTCAGGTCAATCGTATTCGACATGGTGATTCAATCGCTGAAGTGGTCTCACGATGTCAGCATTCGCTGATACCGCGACGCCGTGCCTCGCCCCGCCGCGTGGCACGCTCGTACGGGAGTACGGGTCCCGACCGGCAACACTCGCGTGCTGCTGGACAACGATGTGCGGGTAAGCGCACACCACATTGGCGGACCGGCACGACGCCGACCCGCCAATGGTGCTCCTTACTTCGAGTACAGTTCGACGACGAGCTGTTCCTGCGCCGCGAGCGGGATGGCCGAACGGATCGGCTTCTCCAGCACACGACCGCTGAACGACTCACGGTCAACGGCAATCCACGACATCGGCGCACCACGCGAGGCCTGTTCCATCGCGGCCTGCACGAGCACGAGTTCCCGCGAGCTCTGCTTCACGCGCACTTCTTCACCCGGCCGTACCTGATACGACGGGATGTCGAGCTTGCGCTGCTTGACCTCGATGTGGCGGTGACGGATGAGCTGACGCGCGGCCTTGCGGCTGGGTGCGAAGCCCATGCGGTACACCACGTTGTCGAGACGCGTTTCGAGCGCGGCGAGCAGGTTGTGACCGGTGATACCGGGCAACGACGCCACCTTCTCGAACGTGTTACGGAACTGCTTTTCGCTCACGCCGTACGTGCGCTTGATCTTCTGCTTCTCGCGCAACTGCTTGGCGTATTCCGACATCTTGCGACGACGCGCGGTGGCCTGACCATGCTGGCCCGGCGCATACGGACGACGCTCGACCGGGCACTTCTCCGTGAAGCACTTGGTGCCCTTGAGAAACAGCTTCGTGCCTTCGCGGCGGCACTGACGGCACGACGGCCCTGTATAACGTGCCATGATCAGACTCTCCGGCGCTTGGGCGGACGGCAGCCGTTATGCGGAATCGGCGTGACGTCGCGAATGGACTTGACCTGAAGACCGGCGGTGGACAGCGCCTGAATGGCCGACTCGCGACCACTGCCCGGACCCTGCACACGCACATGCACCCGGCGCACGCCGGCCGACAAGGCCTCGCGCGCGCACTGCTCGCCGGCCACCGTGGCCGCGAACGGTGTGGACTTCTTGGAACCCTTGAATCCGGCCTTGCCGGCTGACCCCCACGACACGGTATTGCCGTGCATGTCCGTGATCGTGATGGTCGTGTTGTTGAACGTGGCGCTGACGTGGGCGATGCCTTCGGCCTCGACGACGCGCTTGCTCTTCTTTGCGGTAGCCATGATTTACTTGGTCACCTTCTTCTTGCCCGCAATGGCGCGGCGCGGCCCCTTTTTGGTGCGCGCGTTGGTGTGCGTACGCTGACCACGTACGGGCAGGCCGCGGCGATGGCGACCACCACGATACGAGCCCACGTCCATGAGACGCTTCACATTCATCGCCACTTCAGTGCGCAAGGCACCTTCAACGCGATGGTTGCGCTCGATCTCCTGACGAAGCTTGTTGATGTCTACATCGGACAGATCGCGCACACGCTGATTCGGGTCGACGCCAGCCGCCGACAGAATGCGCTGCGCCATCGAGCGCCCGATTCCGAAAATGTAGGTAAGGCCGATCTCAACCTTTTTGTCGCGTGGGAGATCGACGCCGGAAATACGTGCCATGTATGAAGCGCTCCCTTAGCCTTGACGCTGCTTGTGCTTGGGATTGCGCTTGCAGATGATGCGAGTCACGCCCTGTCGCTTGACGACCTTGCAGTGCTCGCAGATCGGCTTGACGCTGCTGCGAACCTTCACGGTATATACCCTCGACGCTCTCGCGTCCCGACGCTCACGCGCCGTGCCGAACGTCCGATTCACGCGGCCGCTCGTCGGTGGATCACATGTGATGCATCGTTGATGTGTCTGCAATCAGACACCACGATCCCGCGCACACGTGCTGGGAAATATGGCCGGCGGGCCGGCACGACAGTCTGAGTCGCCCCCGTGCAAAACGGAGCCGATTCAGGCCAAGACCTTCAGACTACCCGACTTGCGCAGTGAATGCAAGGGTTGGGTGCCAGTCAATCCCCCCCGCCGATGCGTCCTCCCCACCATCGAGCAGGATGAATGACGATATATTACCGACCGATCCTATCCCCTTT